>Ga0190367_1000512_pt1 | contig 28002 bp, 28 predicted proteins | sample 4872181011_MG_FD_171838 | JGI IMG/M metagenome (GOLD analysis project Ga0190367, IMG submission 171838) | Hydrothermal vent microbial mat bacterial communities from Southern Trench, Guaymas Basin, Mexico - 4872-18-10-11_MG | ecosystem: Environmental > Aquatic > Marine > Hydrothermal vents >...
TGCTGAGATAGAAGAGGTAGTGACTGCCATACTTAGAGGAGCCTATGAGTACCAAGGCCAGAAATGCTCGGCTGCTTCCAGAGGGTATGTGCCCAGGTCACTCTGGCCAGAAATAAAGAAGAGACTAGTGGAGGAACTGAAAACGATGAAGATGGGCTCTCCAGAGGAGCTCGGTAACTTCATAAACGCTGTAATAGATAAGGGAGCATTTGAGAAAATAGTGGAGTACATCGAGTTTGCCAAAAAGTCAGAAGACGTAGAGATAATATACGGAGGAGGATACGATTCCTCCAAGGGATACTTCGTGGAGCCGACTCTAGTAGAGGTTAAGGATCCAAAGTCTAAGTTGATGGAGGAGGAGATCTTCGGCCCAGTCTTCTCAGTTTACGTATACGAGGACCAGAAATACGAGGAGACTCTTAAACTATGCGATGAAACTTCCCCCTATGGCTTGACAGGATCCATATTCGCTAGAGATAGGAATGCCATAATAAAAGCTGAGAAGTTGCTTAGATATGCTGCAGGAAACTTCTACATAAACGATAAGCCGACAGGGGCTATAGTAGGGCAGCAACCATTCGGTGGTGCTAGAGCGTCTGGAACGAATGACAAAGCTGGGGCTATGCTCAACCTGCTCAGATGGGTCACACCTAGAGCAATAAAAGAGACGTTCCTTCCTCCTAGGGACTATAGATATCCGTTCTTAGAGGAGGATTAGCCCTTATCCTCTTCTTTCTTTTCTTGAGGTTTGGTTCTGGCGATCCTCATTGCATTAAGTATAACAGCTAAACTCAATCCTAAGTCTCCTAGGGTCACAGCTAACCACAGGGTTATCTCCCCTAAAGCTGCTAGTACTGCTATTACCCCTTTCACTATTATTGAGGAGAACACGTTCTGCTTTATTATCCCCATTGTTCTCTCACCGAGTCTAATCACATATGGTATTTTACTCAGATCATTCTGTATCAGTGATACATCAGAGACTTCTAAAGCCACATCTGCTCCATCTCCCATGGCAATGCCCACATTAGCTCTAGCCAAAGCTGGGGCGTCGTTGATTCCGTCTCCCACCATTATGACTCCTTCCTCTGAGAGTCTTTCTATTGCCTTGACTTTGTCTTCCGGGAGCAAGTTCGCTAAGAAGTCCATCTCAAGCTCGCCCGATATTGCCCTTGCTACCCTCTCATTGTCTCCTGTGAGCATCACAGTTCTAAAGCCCATTCTTCTGAGTTCCTTTATTAGTTCGTGAGATTCGTCTCTTAGCTCGTCCCTTAGAGCTATTACACCGATTATTTTGGATGAGGTCCCAAGTATGGCTATGGTCTTTCCTTCATTTTCTAGTTCATCTATTTCTCTTGGGATTTCTATTCCCATGTCCTCGAACAACTCCCTGTTTCCAAGATAGTACTTTCTCCCATCGAGTTTCCCTATTACTCCTCTTCCTGGAACTAATTTCAATTCCTCTATTTCTCTAGGTTCTATCCCTCTATTCGAGGAGTACTTCGATATGGCCTTGGAGATAGGGTGTTTAGATCTCCCGAGAGAAGTTGCAATGGAGAGTAATTCTTCCATGTCAGATCCGTTGAGATGTAAGACGTCAGTTACTGCTAACTCTCCCTTGGTTAAAGTGCCAGTCTTGTCAAAAGCTATCACTTTAGATCTACTGACTTCTTCTATTGGCTTGCCGCCCCTCAGGAGAACCCCATTCCTAGCTGCCGAAGTCACAGCAGAAACTATCGAAACTGGAGTTGATATGGCTAGAGCACAGGGGCAAGCTATCACTAACATTATTAGTCCTCTATACACCCAATCCCCGAGTGGTTCTCCGAGAAGGAGCGGTGGCACGATGGAGATCAACACCGCTATCGATACTACTAGAGGTGTGTAATATCCAGAGAATCTCTCTATGAAGGACTCCGTCTTAGATTTTCTCTCGAGAGATTTTCTAACCAGTTCTGAAATCTTAGAGATAAGACTTTCTTCCTGAGGCTTATCCACTTTAATCTCCAAGTACCCGTCCTCGTTAAGAGATCCTGCGAATACTCTATCCCCTCTTCTTTTAGTTACCGAGATACTCTCGCCAGTTATTGGTGCCTGATTTACTTGAGATGTACCAGAAACTACTATTCCATCCAGAGGTATTCTTTCTCCTGGTCTGACTATTATTACTTCTCCCACCTTGACTTCCTCAACCGGGACGTTGCGCTCAGAGTCTCCTCTTTTCACAGTGGTTCTCTCTGGAACTAGCTCGGCAAGAGACAAAAGTGAGTCCTCGGCTTTAAAAACAGCGTATTCCTCCAAAGATTCTGCCAAAAAGAATAGATATATCACTGCTGCTCCTTCTAGGGGATGTTCTGTGAGAATGGCTCCTACTGCTGCTACGCTTACCAGTAAGTCTATGTTTGGTCTCCTACGCAAAACAGATCTTATTCCACTCTTAAAGATGTCGGATCCGATCCATACTGCTATTACAACTACTAAAATAATGGAAGGTGACCTTAGCCCCAATGAGCTGGAAAGTATGCTAATTGAGAGTGCTATAGCTCCACCTACTATCTTCCTCTTATCCAGTGTAGTCCTACAGCACTCTCTCCTTGGCATGTTCAATACCCATTTCTATTAGTTTCAATACGTGTTCGTCTGCAAGGGAGTAGTACACGAACTTCCCCTTCCTAACGTGTTTAACTAGGTTCAACGTTCTGAGTATCCTTAGCTGGTGTGAAACTGCTGACTGGCTAATCCTCAGTAAATCTGAGAGGTCACATACTCTTAACTCTCCTTTGGACAATAAGTAGAGTATCTTAACTTTCGTAGGATCGCCTAGCACTTTGAAAGTCTCAGAGAGTGTAGACACTATCTCGTTCGTGGGGATATCCAACTCTAACTCCTTTGAGGACTCTGAGATACCTTTTCTCATGTGAATCAATGTTCATATAATCATATATAAGGATTTCCCTAGTCCAAGGGCCTCGAACTCGGACGCAGGCAGGGTTTATATATTTCGAACTGAAAACTTGGACAGGTGATAGATCATGCTCAAAGTCAAAGACGTCATCGGGTGGGACCTCCACTGCAAGAACTGGCAAATAGAGGGAGCTTACAGGATGATACACAATGTTCTCGATCCAGAAGTTGCTAAAGATCCAGAGAATCTGGTTGTGTATGGAGGAACCGGGAAAGCCGCTAGGAACAAAGAGGCTTTGGAAGTCATATTGGAGACCCTCAAAGAGATGGACGAGGACGAGACTCTCTTGGTTCAAAGTGGAAAGCCCGTTGGAGTCTTCAAGACACACAAATGGGCTCCCAGAATACTAATTGCCAATAGTTTATTGGTCCCGAAATGGGCTACTTGGGATTACTTCCTAGAGCTCGAGCAAAAGGGTTTGATCATGTACGGTCAAATGACCGCTGGTTCCTGGGCCTACATAGGTACACAGGGGATCCTTCAAGGAACGTACGAGACTTTCGCTGCGGTAGCTAGGGAACACTTCGGTGGATCTCTGGAGGGTAAAATTGTTCTCAGTGCTGGCTTGGGCGAAATGGGTGGTGCTCAACCACTTGCTGTCACCATGAACGATGGCGTAGCTTTGATCGTAGAGATAGATGAAAACGCCATAAATAGGAGGTTAAAACATGGCTATCTCGATGAGAAAACAGACGACTTGGACGAGGCGCTAGAAATTGTCACAAACGCTAAGGAGGAGAAAGAGGCAGTAAGTGTGGGATTGCTTGGAAATGCTGCTGAAGTTCACCCAGAGTTACTGAGAAGGGACTTCGTACCAGATGTAGTAACCGATCAGACCTCTGCTCACGATCCGCTTAGAGGCTACTACCCCATGGGATTGAGTAAGGAAGAGGCTGATGAACTGAGAGAGGAAGATCCGGAGGAATACTTGAAGAGGTCCTATGAGAGTATGAAAGTTCACGTAAAGTCAATAGTTGAAATGAAGGAGAGAGGAGCAGTAGCCTTTGAATACGGGAATAACATAAGAGAAAGGGCTAAGGAAGCTGGATTTAAGGAGGCTTTTTCGTATCCCGGATTTGTTCAAGCCTACATCAGGCCTCTCTTTGCCCAAGGGAGAGGACCATTCAGATGGACTTCTTTGGTGGGAGAAGAGGAGGACATATTCAAACTAGATGAAGTGATAAAGAGGGAGTTCTCCTACAACAGGGAACTAGTGAGATGGATAGAGAAAGCTCAAGAGAGGGTGAAATTCCAAGGATTGCCTGCTAGAGTGTGTTGGCTTGGATTTGGAGAAAGAGCTAGAATGGGTAAAATAATGAATGACATGGTCAAGGATGGAAAAATAGGACCAATTTGGATAGGAAGAGATCACTTGGACGGAGGTAGTGTTGCATCTCCGTTTAGAGAGACAGAGGGAATGAAAGATGGAAGCGATGCCATAGCTGACTGGCCAATTCTCAATGCTTTGATAAACGCTGTTTCGGGAGCTACTTGGGTTGCAGTTCATCACGGAGGAGGAGTCGGAATAGGGTACAGCATACACGCTGGATTCGGACTAGTGGTGGATGGATCCAAGGAGGCAGAGAAGAGGGCTGAGAGGGTACTAACAGTTGACCCTGGGACTGCAATAATAAGACATGCAGACGCTGGATACGAGGAGTCTATAAAAATAGCAAAGGAAAAGGGAGTTTGGATTCCAATGTTCACTAAGGGGAAGAGACCATGAGCTACTTAAGAAGACCCGAGATGCCCTCTGTCAGAGATGAAAGAGATGAAAAGATATCTATATCAGAGTGGAATGGAGAGCGGGGGAACATATTAATCGGGATCCCATTTGATTCCTATACGAGAGGAAGGCCTGGAGCAAGATTCGCTCCACAGAAAATAAGATCATTTCTGAGATACGATTCCTTCAATGCAGAGGACTGGAAATCTGTTCCGAGGATATTGGATGCTGGAGACATAGATGTAGTTCAACACGACCTACTTGAGACTAGAAGGAGAATATACTCCTCCGTCTCGTATCTAGCTGATTTCTCAGAGAGATTAATAGTCCTAGGTGGAGATCACTCCGTGACTGCTCCTTGTTTGAAAGGCCTCAGAGAGAAATTGGGAGAAATGGGATTAATAGTGCTGGACTCACACTTAGACATAAGAGAGCTAAAGGGAGAGGTATCGAGTGGAAGTGCGATAATAGACTCCATGCGAGAAGGGAAAATAAATCCCTCTAACGTTGTTGAAATTGGAGTGAGAAGTTTTCTTAATTCCAAGTATTACTTCGAGAAAGCTAAGAGAATGGGGATTAGGTTCTATACTTCCCTAGAAGTTTCAGAGATAGGCATTTTGGAAGTGGTTAGAGAGGCATTCGAGAGGGCTTCGGACGGGGTCGAAAAAGTTTACTTAAGTGTAGACGTGGACGTATTGGATCAGAGCTTCGCTCCTGGAGTTAACTCAGCCCATCCTGGAGGAATAAGTACCAGAGAGCTCTTTTCCGCATGCAGAGAGCTTGGGAAGAGGAAAGAGGTTATAGCAATAGACTTCACAGAGGTGAACCCCCTAGTAGATCCTTGGGACTTCACTCCGAAGGTAGTGGCTATGGCAATGGCCTATTTCCTGTCTTCAATTATGTAACCTCACGATAGTCCGTTTTAGGTGAACTCCAATGAGATGATGTCCATTAGCTCACAAGCCTTGCATATCTCTCTAGAAGTCGGTGAGCCACATATTTCGCACTTGTTCAATTTTATGTCTGGCTTTGATTTTAAATTTCTCACTTTCTCCCAACTCCTAACTAGGTTGAAAAGTACACCCGGACTCTCCTTCTTCATTTCCCTTAGGAAATCTCTTATCCTCTTCCTAAAAGCCATCTCCACGTAGGGACATTCTCCTTGGTAATAGGGTATTCCTCTGAATTCTGAATACATCACCACTTCTTCTTCAGGAACTAGCCTGAGGGGCTTTATTCTTGGAACTAGTCCATTTTTAGGATTTTCTTCTCTTAGTAACCTCTTAATGTTTCCTCTCATGAGATTCATGAGTATTGATTGAGCTTCGTCATCTAGATTGTGGCCTGTGGCTACGAAATCAAATCCTCCCTTGAGGGCGTACTCATTCAACAACTTTCTCCTGAGAACTCCACAGTAAGTACAGGGACTACCCAGCTCAGAGATTTGATCCATAGTTACCCCTATTTCCTCTTTGAAGCTGATTACTTGGTGTTCTATTCCCAATGACTCGCATAATTCCTCTGCTTTCGTCAAACTCTTTTTCCTATATCCTTTTATTCCTTCATCTATGGAAATGGCTTGTAATTCTGCTCTACTCCTCTTAGCTATCTTCCATAAGATGTAGAGAGCTGCATTGCTATCTTTCCCTCCTGAAACAGCAACTAGTACCTTCTTACCAGAAATTCCTCCATATCTCCTTATTTCTTCTCTAGCTCTCTTCTCGATTGTTTGTAAGAAACATCTCTTACACAGAGATCTCCCTTCGTACTCCCTGAAGTAAACGGGTTCAGATCTCCTGCACCTATCGCACTTCAAGGTAGAAGCCTCCTAACTATGTGTTGTACATGGGAGAATATTATCACGAGAGTCATCACTATTACCAGAACCCTAAGGAATTTGAACTTCTTCTCAGTTGAGTCCCAGAGCATGAGGCCTCCGTCGAGTGGTTTGACTGGGTAGAGGTTTATCAGACCTATCCCGTAGTTGAGGACTATCGTCCATTTCACTAAGTCCAGAAGCCACCAAGGCACTTTGGCATATGACGTAAGTGGATTTACCCAGAGAGCTGCTATGAACTCCAAGGACATCCTGAAAGGTGTTATTTCTCCCAAGGGAACAATAGATATGCCAAGATATGCCCTTTCACTGTTTGGATGCCTCGATAGGACGAATTCCTTCGTTATGCCCAAATGATCTTTTATTACTAGATAGTCCCCAGGTCTCAGTTCCCCTAGAACAGAGAGAAAGGTCTCGAAGCTATATACCTTGATCCCATTCACCTCTGTGATTACCTCCCCCCTCTCCAAGAAGGGTTCCTCTGGGGATCCCAAGAAGAACAACTCCTCGACATATGGTGACTCGTATGATCCACTAGCTGGACTTCCCAATACAACCGAATTCACTAATATCCCGTTGGACTTTGGGACATACATCAGAGGTAAAATCGAAATCAGCATTAGTGCTAACAATATGTTCCCAAAGGAGCCTGCAGAGTATATGCTCAACCTCTGCTTTAAAGTCCTCTTTTTAAGTTCCTTCTCCTCTGGTTCCACGAATGCCCCCGGAATTACTGCTATCAGTATTAGACCTGCTGACCTTAGTTTCACCCTGTTAGCTAGTGCAGTGATTCCGTGAGACGCTTCATGGACAAAGAGCACTATTGATATAGGAACGATCCAATTGACGAACCTTATCCTCTCCCCAGCTATTTCCATTCCTGGCAAAACCAGTTTTAGAACGGGTTCTGCCCAAGGATTAAGCAATAGGTCTATAGACGAGAGGAGTAAACTCAAAGACACAGAAAATGAGAAGAAAATAGCAACTCCTATCATCACATAGGATATCTTGGGCATAACACAGGAGAGTCTCTTCCCCAAAAGGTTCACTACCCTCAGGAAAGTTCCGCTCCTGTATATGAGCACCGGACCGTCTCTGTCTAATCTTGGGATCGTGGGGCTCAATATCCACAAAAGGGCGACTATTCCCAAGTACAGGCCTATGTATAAGTAAGGGGAACCCATACTGAAACCAAAGGTGAGAGACGACGTTACCATTAAAAACGTTTACCGAGCAGTGAATCTAGATGAGAGTCAAAGTATCTAAAATTGGAGAAGAAAGAGAAGTCATCTATCAGGAAGAGAGGTGGGAAATCCTAGCCTCACTCAGAGAGTTAGCAAGAGAGGTAATGTCCTCTCTCATGGAGTTCGGAATAGACTCAATGGCCCATGGGAGTATAGCTAGGGGTGACGTACATAGGAGGAGCGACGTAGACGTCTTCATACCCGCAATAGTTCCTTCCTACTTGGTGGAAATGGCCTTGGAGAAGTTTCAGATTATCGAGAGGGAACTAATACAGGCTGCCCCTTGGCACCTTCCAAAGGGCAGAATATTGCTGGAAAATGGGGTTGAAGTGACTTTCCCAATCTCCAAACCAAAGGAAATAGAGCTAGAGTTCTACAGATTCGGTGGAGCAATTACACTGAGGGAAATATCCGAGAAAAGAAGAGTTCCTGGGATAGACAAGAGATTAATGGTGATCCTACCAACTAAGAAAGGACATAGGGAATTCTCAGTGATAGGCAGAGAGAAGGAGGCCTCTAAGCTAGTGGGTGTGAGCCAAGACATAATTAGAGAACGGATCCAAGTACTAACTAGGAGAGACAGAATAGGGAGGACTGGAATATATCTCAGAAGGGGTCTGAAACCAGAAGAGAACTTCGAGGAGGTGTTTCTGAAGATTTGCAGTAGAGATCCAAACGTGAGGAGGAGATATGATGTTCTGGGCAGATAGAGTTGCTAGAGATCTCATCAACAGGAGGAAATTCAAATACATAGATAGGGAATTCTCCAAGGAGGATCAAACGATAGAGACTGGGACTAGTCTCTCTGGGGTTCCACACATAGGCAATGCAAGTGATGTCCTCAGAGGAGAGGCTATAAGAAGGGCATTGGAGGAAATTGGGGTTAAAGTAGAACTAATATGGGTTGCAGATGACGTAGACCCATTTAGAAAGATTCCCCTTGGATTTCCGTCTGAATTCGAGAAATACCTAGGTAAACCCGTCTTCTCAATCCCCTGTCCAAATGGAGAGTGCGATAGTTTTTCAGAGTACTATTCGGAGCTATTCATTGAAAGTTTAAGGGAATATGGGGTAAAACTTAGACCTTATTCCAGTAGAAAGCTATACAAATCCGGTGAACTTACAGAGGAAGTGAAAATCGCCATTGAGAACTCTAAGAAAATAAGGGAGATCATAAACAAGTATAGGGAAAGACCCCTAGATGAAGATTGGGTACCCTGGAAGCCAATATGTGAGGAGTGCGGGAAGATAATAACCACTAGAGTGACTGAAAAGCTTGACGAGTACTCTCTAGAATACGTTTGTGAGGACTACTCCTTCAAGCACACTAAAATAGAGGGGTGTGGACACAGAGGGATCTCGGATATAAGAGACGGAGAAGGAAAACTAGTATGGAGAAGTGAATGGGCCGCTAGGTGGAGACTCTTTCAAGTGACCTGTGAGCCCTTTGGGAAAGAACACGCAACTAAACCCGGAGGATCCTTTTGGGTAAACGGAGAAATATGTGAGAAAGTATTTGGATGGCCTGAACCCTATCCAGTGATATACGAGTTCGTCCTAGGAGAGGGTGGAGAGAAAATGGCTTCTTCTAAGGGCAACGTGATAACTACTTGGGAGTGGCTAGAAATTGCTCCTCCAGAGGCTCTTAAACTCCTCTTTTATAAGAAGATAGAGAAACAAAGAGAGTTTTCACCTGAGAAGACTATTCCAGCACTGGTAGATGAATTAGACAAATTGGAGAGAATCTACTTTGGAGTAGAGAAGATGGTGAATCGAAGGAAACTCATGAGTCTCAAGAGGCTTTATGAGATGTGTCAAGTGAGATCTCCCCCGAATAGGGCTCCTATAAGAGTTCCATTTACCTTCTTGGCTGTCGTATCTCAAATAGCTAAGACTAGAGAAGAAATTATAGAGATACTCAGGAGGACGTCTCACATAAAGGCAGAACTAGATGTCTTAGACAAAGAAGAGCTAATAAGTAGGGCAGAGAGAGCTAGGAACTGGGTAAACAAATATGGGCCAGAGAGTTTGAGATTTGAGTTTTCAGATGAGTTTCCAGCGGAGTTGAAATTAGAAGAAAAAGAGGTTATGGCAATAGAGGCAATAGCTAACTTTTTAATAGAGGCAAACGAATTCAGTGAGAGAGATTTGAAGGATTTAGTTTACTCTCAAGCTAGGGAGAAAGAGATAGATCCAAAGAAACTGTTCAGGCTCCTATACACATTGATAATAGGGAAAGAGAAAGGGCCTAGACTATACTCCCTAGTGAGTGCCATAGGATCCAAGAGGGTTGGAGAGAAACTCATGAAGGTAGCTAAATCCGTGAGATTGGGTTGACAGATAGGTGATCTTTGTTCTCAATCTAGAGGGGGATTAATCCGTTCTTCTCTCCCAGAAGGTGAGTGGAATAGCTCCTCCCACTTCTTCTTCCCAGAAATTCTAGCTATAGAATCTAGGAAAAGTACCACCCTGGATAATTCCTCTCCAAGATCCGTTAACCTCTTACCGGAAATCAAACCCATTTCTTGGAACTTTTCATAGACCTCATCAGAGAGCAAGTTTACTTTATTATTATTTAGGAGTATTGACGTCAGTGGTCTCAATTCTCCTATCTTAGAAGGATGATGGCCTTTGTTCTTCATTATTCTGAGATATTTGCTCGCTGTTCTTCCGAGTCTAGACACTGTCCTTAGTACTCTCCTGTACTCCTCCAGTTCTTCTGAGCTGAGCTTGTACAGATTTTCGCTCACAAAGAACTTCAGTTTGAATCTAGTTAGGTCTAAGGGTCTCTCCATCAGTTGGGATATCTCCTTTATCATATTAAACACGTTGCTCTCTAATATAGAAATGTCTATTTCTAATTTGCTCCTCTCCAGAGTGTTTCTAAGCCTGTTTATGTACTCCTTGGGAGACATTCTTGCTTTCTCGTAGTATAGGTACTCTGATTCCTCTAGGATTATCTCGTAGAATTTCGCTGAAGTCCTTCTGTCCACTGGACTTAAAACAGACATAACAATATAGATTCTCACAGACGACTTTGCTTCCTCTTCTAGCTTCCATATGCCTTTTTCCAGATTAAGGACTTCTAGGGGATCTACTTCCCTATCAGATAACCTTCGATCCATTTCGAAAAGTAACTTTTCTTCTGAAACTCTCTTATCCCTAGCTCTCTTTAATAGTGCTCTGAAATATGTAGAGTCAGAATACCCATGTATTTTTCCTTCTACCCACCTCTTCACCAGCTCCTCTGGGGACACCCTAAACCCTCTCAATTGGGATTGTGAGTAGAATTAGATAGAAGATGGAGGGGGCATCCATCTCTAGGAGACCTCACTATCACCTCTGTGGTTTTCGTCTTTCTCATCCTTAGAGATCATTTTCAAGAACTCCGGGAAGGTCATTCCAGACTTGACGTAGGTGATCTCTCTCATTCCCTTCCCCCCAGACCTTTCGAACTGACTTATGTATTACCATTCCCTCTCTAAACGTGTATACTGAAATGGGCAATCCCGATAGGGTAAAGTTTTTATATTACTGTTCGTGGAGAGCCCTGAAGCCCAATTCTCCCCTCTTGACAGGACAGTCAAAGTCCTTCTCTGGACATTTATCGATTCCCTCAACACAGGGAGGACCTGCCTTCTCAAAGATTGTCGGAGCCACTTTTTTAACTAAGCGTAGCATCTCGCAAGCCAAATTCCTTATTTCCCACTGCGCCTTTAGACAACACCTCAATCTAAAGAAATTCAGCAAAGATCTGGCATTCATTGTTACTACTAGCCTAGTGCTAGAGGCCTGTGGTAGTAGATATCTGGCATCCTCCAACGGAACGTTCCCTTTCGTTGTAACCTCCTTGTATATGGAAAACAATTCAATTAGTTTCTTTCTTAATTGCTCTTTGTTTTCAATAGACGGGGGAACAACGATGTCTCTGACTTCAACGAATCTCTGACTTTCTTGGGTGTAAGAGGCTATTCTATGTCTCACCAGTTGATGGGAGCACACTCTGCTTATCCCTTCCACGTAGAAAGTGAAGGAGATGTGTTCAATTACTGAAAGATGTCCCATCTCCATTACTTTTCTGAGTATTTCCCTCCCTTTTTCTAGTGCTGCCTCCTTCCAAAGATTCTCCTTGTCTTTCCTAGAGTGGGATAGCATCGCTGAGAAAGCAGCGACTCTCTCCGGCTCTGGAGTGTGTGCGATTAGCTCCACCCTCACGGGTTGCCCTCATATTAATGTCATATCATGCTGGTATATCAAGTTTTCCACTAGGCTTGTGTTACTCAAAAGCGAACTAAAAACGATTTAAAGGGGATTGCGGATTGCCATACCGGAGGGGGGACAAAAATGGCTAGGCGAGGGTTCTGTAACTCCTGTGGCAGATTGGTGGACTTAGGAGTCTCAAATGGTGTGATAAGATACAAGGGCAGAAAGAGGATGTTTTACTGCCTAGATTGCCTTATGAGAGAGTAAGTCCAGAGAGCATAAGCTGCAGAGACGGCCCTCTCTGGAGTAGGATAAACTGGTATCCCGATTTCCTCTAATTCCTTAGTTTTTTTCCTAGTGTAATTCGCTCCACTAGCTCCACATATAATAGGCTTCTCAGGATATTCGTCTCTTATCCTTAGCATCACCTCTATTATCCCTTCGTCTAGAGGAGTGTCTTGAAACACGAAGAAGGGCATGACTATGTCTACTCTCTCCTCTTCCATTAAGAGTCTTATAGCCACGTCGTAGTCCTTAGATGTTGCGCTTCCTGTTAGATCTACTGGATTTCCCGGAACACAGTAAGGAGGAAGTTCTCTTTTTAGTAGGTCAAGGGTCTCTTGAGAGAGTTCGGCCATTTTCATCCCTCTTTCAACTATGGAGTCTGCTGCCATTACGCAAGGACCGGCTCCATTAGTCACCATTCCTATCCTGTTCCCCTTAGGAAGGGGTTGCTTTACCAGAGCCTTTATCATGTCTTGGAGTTCCTCCATGTTTTCAGCTCTTATTCCCCCTGCTTGCTTAATAGCAGAGTCGAATATTCTGTCTTCTCCAGCAAGCCATCCAGTATGGCTTAAGGCCACTCTGGATCCTGCTTTAGTCCTCCCTGCCTTGAGTATAAGTACTGGTTTCCTACGAGAGGTTTTCGATATGGACTGCATTAGTCTTCTACCATCTCCGACTCCTTCCATGTAAACGGCTATTACTCTAGTTCTCTCGTCCTCTCCTAGGAACTCTATAAGCTCTGGTTCGTCCACATCTGCTCTGTTCCCATAGCTAACAAATCTAGCTACCCCTATTCCCTCCTCTGCAGCCCATTCTAGAAAGGAACACCCGAAAGTGCCGCTCTGTGTTATGAAGGAAACGGCTCCTTCCTTTGGTCTCATCATCCTCTCTCTAGATTGGAAAAACGTGTCTATTTTACTCCTAGAATCGTATATGCCTATGCAATTTGGACCTATTATCCTCATCCCATATTTTCTGGCTATTGAAACTATTTGCTCCTCTATCTCTCTTCCCTCGTCTCCTAACTCTTTAAATCCTCCGGAAACTATGACTATGCCTCTAACTCCCTTTCTTCCACATTCCTCTACTACTCCCGGAACAGATTTGGGAGGTATAGCTATCACAGCAAGTTCTACTTCGTTCTCTATCTCTGATACCGTTTTATAGCACTTCATTCCCAGTATTTCTTTTTCCTTTGGATTCACTGGATATACCTTCCCCTTATACTCATAGAGAGCCAAGTTCTTGAGAATCTCGTGCCCTATTTTCCCAGGGGTCTTAGAGGCGCCTATCACAGCTACTGATCTAGCCTCGAAGAACGTAGACAAACTCAACAGAGCACCCCCATCTCCCTCAGGATGAAAGAAGGTATTTCCTCTATCCTGAGCCTTATCTGCTCTTTAGTATCTCTATATCTCAGCGTTGCAGTTCCGTCTTCTAGTGTTTGGTAGTCTACTGTGACGCAATAAGGCGTGCCAACTTCGTCCATTCTAGCGTATCTCCTACCTATGCTCCCAGACTCGTCGTAGTATGTATATATCCCTCTTTTTCTTAGGAGGGAGTCCACTTCCTTAGCTACCTCTGGAAGACCGTCCTTGGAAACCAGTGGGAATACTCCGCACTTTATAGGGGCTATCTTGGGAGGTAATCTCAGATAGATTCTCTCGCCTTCTTCTAGGTAATTCAGCTCTAATATGCAATAGATGGGCCTGTCTATCCCATAGGATGGCTCTATCACATGCGGAATTACCTTCTTTCCTGTAACTCTTTCTTTCTCCTTTTTTACCTCGAAGTCTTCTCTTGTAAGTCTAACTCCATCGAATTCCAGTTCTCCCTTTTCATTTAGTTCTCTTAGTATTTTTTCGTTTTCCTTCTTTGTTATCTCTATCAGTTTGCCCAAGGCTTGTCCCTTCATTTTCTTCCTGAGTCTCTCCATTCTAGGATAAACTTTCAGTTTCTCGACCTCCCTGGGAGACTCAAAAGCCACGAATACTGAGAGATCCTCCCCGCTGAACTCCATATGCCTCTTTAGATCGTAGTCCGTCCTATAAGCATGGCCTGCAACTTCGACCCAGCCGAATCTCTCTGTCTTGACTTCAGCGTCCCAAGTATCTGCAGAATAGTGAGCTCTCTCCTCGTCCAACTGTTGCCTGAATCTAAGTGCTTTCTCGGGGATTCCTATCTCCAAGAGGAACCTCTTCGTGAGCCATATGTAATAGGAGAAGAACTCATTCAGGAAGTATCTCTCACTGGCCTCTCTTAGTGTAACCTCAACTTCCTCCCCTTTTTTTCTCTCTTCCTGATTTTCCGCCGGTAGTATCCTTATTTTCTCGTTTTCAACTTCCTTGAACTTTGGATGTGTCGAGTTCTCCTCCGGATCAAAGAATATCTCTACTTCTGCCATGTTAAACTCTCTTAACCTTATTACTCCCTGCCTGGGGGAAATTTCGTTCCTATAGGCTCTTCCTATCTGGGCTATTCCAAAAGGTAGTTTTCCTCTAGCTATTTTCGACAGTCTTCGAAAGGATATGAACATTCCCTGAGCAGTTTCCGGTCTCAAATATCCAGTCTTTCCACCGGCAGGTCCTATACTAGTCCTGAACATCGTGTTGAATTCCTCCGTCTTTCCAAAATCTCCTCCACAATTCGGACACTTTAAATTCCTTAGTTTTTCTTCTGTTTCTTCTGAGGTGAGACTCTCTACAGACATTCTAAGTTCTTCGAGCATGTCTTCTACCCTATATGCTTCCCCACATGACTTACACCGAACCATCTGCTCTACGAAGTGATCAACATGTCCAGAAGCAATGAATATTTCCTCTGGATTTACTGTTGGAGTGTCTATTTCGTAAAAGCCCTCCTCTATTACGAATATTTTCCTCCAGGTTTCTATGATGTTCCATTTCAGTAGAGTTCCTAGGGGGCCATAATCGTAGAATCCTCCAGCCCCACCATATATTTCAAAAGATGGCCAGAAGAATCCCCTTCTCTTAGCTAATTCCATTACATCCATTCTCTAGTCCCTCTCACAACAAGGACTTGAGCAAATCTATGTCTCTTATTATTCCGGTGAGTTCACCACTGGCCTCTACGACTGGGAGAGTCTCTATGTCGTATCTCCTCATCTTCCTAGCAACTTCAGACACTTTAGTCTTCCTAGTCACACTTATCACGTTTCTAGTCATTATCTCTGACACTGGCTTGTCTTCTGGAAGTTCCAGCTTTCTAGTAGTTATGTAGAGCAAATCTCCAGTGTCCCATGCCCATCTTTCACCTTCGGATGGAGCAGTGAGGCTAGAAACCTTAGTCTCCTCTATCACCTCTCCTAAGGATAACATGTCGTTGTCGTCCACTATTCCAACTATTTCTCCCCTAGAATTTATCACCGGTAGAACTCTCTGCCCAGAGTATCTAGATATTGCTAAAGTTGCTGATATGGGAGTTCCTTCCCAAACAGTGGCAAATTTGTCTAACATGTACTTCTCCACGGGATCAGCTATGTTCATCCTAGATATCGCCTTCTTTACCACATCGTCTACTGATATCACACCTATTAGCTCATCTTTCTCAACCACCGGAATTATCCTTATTCTCTCCTTTAAGAAGACCTCTGCAGCCTTCTTTATTTCATCAGCTGGGGAAAGACTCACTGGACCTCTCCTCACAAGAAGTGCTAACTGTTCTTCTTCTGGATTCTCAGCTAAGTCTGATATGGTTATTATCCCGACTAACTTTCTCTTCTTGGTAACTGGGATTGCTGATAATCTATACTTCTGCATCAGCTCCAAGACCTTTCCTCTTTCCCCCGGTATCTCCACATGTATTGGGTCTTTTTTCATCACTTCACCTACTTTTATTGAGATCACCTCCTAGGGAAAGGACTCTAGTCCCCACTATTAGATGGGATACGTTCTCTACTCCGGCCCTTCCAACCAAGGCCGAGAACTTGTCCTCACAATACCTCAGGTTTTCCCCGATTCTCATTAATAAAAGTGACGCCCTGTTCCCCTCCTCAATGTAGTTAGGTTCCAACCCAAGCAACTCCCTCCCAGAATAGACCATTTTCAGGACTGCCTTAGGCTCTAGTCTGTAATGTCTCATGATGAAATCCATTTCACGGAAGATGTTTAGTGAGGTGACCATTGAATTGTCTGTCCCAATAGCAATCAAATTTCTATCTATTAGTTCGTCTATGGGTGGTGGAGGCAACCCCATGGATAAATTGGCCCTTGGGCAGAAGACTACCGGTACTCTCCTCCTTAAAATCAAGTCTATGTCGCCTTCTGTAGCATAGTTCAAGTGTACTAGGAAATCCACATTCTCTTTGAGAGCTAACTCCACCTCTGTCTCCCCGTATTGGCTGAGGGCCATCAATTGGTTAAAGGGATCTTCCCCAACGTGTACTGCTGCCATTTTCCCTCTTTTCTTAGCTTCTTTTACCAGTCTGGAGTACTCATCTAGGCCTACATCCATAGGACTACTTATTCCCACCCCATCGCTTACTTCCAAGAAGGAGTAGTCCCCATCGGGTCTGCCTAATACTACTGAGTCTATTGGAAACTCAGAAATGGCTCTTCTAAACAATAAAACTCCGTTTCTGCCTTCCTCTCGGAAGTCACATACTGCCCCTATTCCAGATGACATTAATTCTCTGAGAGCTGTTTTAATCGCTAATATCTTCTCCTCATCACTTTTTTCTTTTAATATCCTGTGTTTTAGACCGTTAGGAGGTCTAAACAATTCTCTTATAGATCTACCAATCCAGATGTCTCTAGTTATTGTGTCTCCTAGGTGAACGTGCGCGTTGGTAAAGCTAGGTATCAAGAGGCTTCCTTTTCCATTTAGATCTCCTCTCCTTGAATCGGTTATTCCAGAAATGTATCCCTCTTCGTCTATCTCAAGCGACCCTCTGACGAATTCAAAGTCTCTATTCAGGATTTCCACATTATATATCAGCAAAATATTCACCGAAAATAGAAATTAGAGAAAAATAGACGGGGGAGAGGACTTCACCAGGGCTCCACCATACCTCTCGTCTTGAAGTAGACCACCACCGCTATGACCACTACTATTACGACTATCGCAGCTATCATCATGTTTCTCCTAGCCTTCTGCTTCGCCATTATCTCTTGCCTAAGCATGTTGGTCACTTCTTCTGCCTTGGATTTAGCCTCATCTGCTGTGTCTCTAGCAGCTGAAGCAGTGCTCATTGCAGTAGTACACTCACCCTTGTTGACTAATTCTTCTGCGCTCCTCACTTGTTCCTCTGCCCTCTCCACTGCCCTCTTGGCTTCATCTACCCTACCTGAGTATATAGTCGTAGAGACTCCCTTGGCCATTGCCTCGGCTAATACACTATCAGCTTTGCTTATCGCATCTTTTGCCTCTTCTATTACCCCTTTAGCAGATTCTATCTCACCTTGAGCTCTAACGCATTCTCCTCTACCAACCATTATTGGAGCATCGAGTTCAAGTTCGTCCTTCGTTCCTATACCTGGATAAGTGGCCTTAGTCACCACTTTTATCCCAGTTATCTTCTGCATGGCAGTTACCTCTGGAGTGGTTCCCTGAAGCCTAACTGTTATTCTCCTTATAAGGAAAGTGTTTATAGAAATTCTAAGTTCTTTGCTTCCTGCTTCTGCTCCAGTTATACTCTTAGCTGCATTTTCAGGTTCCACTGTGACCTCCCATTGAGTCTTCTCTAGGTCCGTGGTGAATATCACTGTAGCTACTGTTGGAATTATCACTCCCTTATTGGGCTCCAGAGTCACCTCTGTTATTATCAGTTTCTCTGGCTCAGCCGATCCTGGTGGTCTCTCCACATCAGAAACCCTCAGGAAGTCCGTTTGCTGGGAAATTCCGATTGCGGGCAGCAACATTAGGACGAGACCCAATACAGCAAATAGTCTCTTCATCACTCACACACCTCCTAAAACAAGGGTTCTATATCACTTTCCTCAAATAATTTAATAAATTCCTCCTTTCTGACCTTAAGTTCCTCCTTTTTCTCCCTTATTACTTCTGTTATCTCCTTGGCTCTTTTATATAACTCCTTTATTGCCGTTACCTCCGTCAATCCAGATAGGAGTACCCCTATCTCTACTTGAGTGGAATTGGGAACGTGATATTCCCCTCCTCTGACGGCTATCCCGGGGATTTGATTCTGAAGCCACTCTCTGGCATCGTGGAAGGTATCAGCTACTTTTTCCGGTGGACCAACTATTAGGAGTAGGGCTCTCTGAGCAGTCTTGTAGTCGCAATTGAGGAGTAGGCCTAGGCCACCTTTTCCCTTTATTACTTTGTTCATTAGAAAGGATATCCACTTCTTCCCTTTTCCAAGTTTGTTTATTCCAGATGAAACATTTCCTATTGTGCTAACTCCATCGAATGGGCTCATAGTTCCTATAACTGAACTAGAACCTATTATCCCTGACTCCACGCTAGCTCTGACTAGTGTTCTCACGAACCTGGAGACATATAGATTGACCTGCTCATATATAGGTATCTTCACTATTTTCTCCGTTACTACCCCGTTATCTACTAGTATCACCCCATCCACCTTCCCGAGTACACTCTTCATTGCGTCGACTGCGTTTAGTATGTAGATGTTGCTCTCCTCCAGAGACGGTAGAATCGAAACAGTATACACTGGGACCTCCAGTACTCTTCTAGCCACTTCAGATATTACTGGAGTTGCTCCTCCCCCTGTACCTCCGCCTAATGAATGCATTATCAGGCAGAAGTCAACTTGACCTGCCACATCTTGTAGTTTCGTTTCTATTCTGTCTATCTCCTTCTCAGCTATCCTTTCTCCCAAAGAAATGTCTGAGCCAGTTCCGTGGCCTTTGGCATCGTATTTCCCTATTAGAATTTTGTCCTTTTCCTCTATTGACTTGAGGTTTTCTAAATGGGGTCTCGATGTATCTACAGCCAAAGGAGTCAAACTGTCCTTGTAATCAAAGTATTTCCTCGTTCCAAAGGTTTCCTTGAATTTTTCTAGGACTCCCTCTTCTGGTCTGTGTAGCAGGAAATCGAGCATTCTTATGCCAGCACCGCCTACCCCTATGGCAAGTATTTGCATGGGATACCCCCGGGAAATAGGGAAGCAAAGGAGGAGGGGATGTGTCTCCCTAGAACAATGGCTCTATGTCTTCTGCCTCCTCGAACAGTTCTTCAAACCTTCTTCTTCCTTCTTCAGCTACCTCCTTTATTCTCTCTTGAGCTCTAGCTGCTCTCTCGAAGAGCTCCTTTAGTCTTTGAGATTCAGTAACTCCAGAAAGAGCTACTACTGCAGCCAAGAAGTCTGCCTTAGGGTTGGGGTAATCTCCTGCTCTTACCTCACTCCCAGCTATTTCTCCCTCTAGCCATTGTCTAGCCTTATCTAGACCCTTCCTAGTCATATACACAGGTGGTCCAGCAAATAGCACAAGAGCTCTTTCTGCAGTGGTGTAATCGCACGGGAGAGTGAGTTTACCTCTTACTGCCCTCTTAACTATGCTTATTACCCTAGTGGCTTTTCCTAGATCGTCTAGGAAAGTGTGTTTACCTCTGGCTCTCTTCTCTATTGCTTCCTGAGCGTATCCCACCGATGTTATTCCCCCTCTTCCTATGGTATTCAGCACCTCGGAGGCATCTACTACTACTTCTCCAACCTTAGCATGGGAAGTGGCCTCTCCTGCTCTTGCCAATAGTCCTATTCTCCTTACTATTTCTGCATTTATTCTGTCGTATGCCTCCTTGACTGATTCTCCGTATCTCAGGAATGCGCCGTTGTCCACCAAGAAAGTACCATCCACCTCTCCTATCAGTGTCTTTAGACTCCTCGCAGCATTCAGGGTATAGATGTCTCCCTCTGCTTCTGCTGGTAGTATGAACAGTGCGTACACAGGTTCGTCGTAAAGCTCCTTTAGGTGTCTGGCCACTACAGGTATGGCCCCACTGCCTGTGCCTCCTCCTCCAGCTGCTATGAGTAGGAAGGCGTCTAAGTCACTCTTGGTCATTCTGTCTATGGCCCCCAATATCACGTCTATTTCCTCCATAGCTATCTCTGCCCCTAGTTTGTTGTTAGCTCCAACTCCGTGTCCTTTAACTGCGGTCTCTCCTATTAGGACTCTGTTTTCCATCGGTATATTCTTCAGTCCCATTAAATCTGATTTGGCTGTGTTCACTGCTATAGCATTGAAGCACTTCACAGGTTGCTTCATCTCCCAACCTATGAAGAGGTCGGCAATCTTAGTCCCGGCCTGACCTAGACCTACTGCCAACATCTTCAAACCTCAACACCCCCTAACTTGGGTCTAGGGTTGTTAGGTTCCTTTTCTATATAAACGTTTTTACAGAATAGGAAAAAGTATAAGACATTCTTGAAGAGCAATTTGATGATTAGACTTGATGATGCCGATATCTCCTTGCATAAGCGCCAATCATCCTTCTGGACATACACATGGATTTTCTCTGCACTTAGGACATTTCCAATCATATTTGGATAAGAAAACTTCTTCTACATCTACCTGAAGGACATTAGCTAGTGAGAACATCCATGCTATTAGATCCGCAAACTCTTCAGATATTTTCTCCTCGTCTCCGGACATTATAGCCTCCGATAGTTCTCCTACCTCTTCCACCATCCACATGAATGTTCTTTCTATCCCTCTTCTCTTATCTCTCTCATAATATAACTCTTTCATCATCCTCTGGGCCTCTTTAATCCTCATGGGACCACCTCTGAGATGGAAATGCTTAAGTATTCATCTAATGTAATCCTAGGTGAGGGGAAGAAATGCCGAAGGGAAAGAAAGAGAGAACTAGACTCCCTCCAACAGGAGCTGGACTAATAAGATACTTCGATGAGGATACAAAAGGTCTGAGAGTCAGGCCTGAGATAGTAATTGGAATAAGCGTTGGGATCGCCATTGTGATACAGCTCCTTAGGATGTATTATCCCTGAAGTCTCTTAACCTTCTTTAACCTTTTTCTCACGAACAACATTAGCAGGGACATCAAAGCGATTGCCACAGCCAAGGAGTAGTAAATCTCGTGTCTGTACCCCTCGAGAGATTCCTCATATGACTTCTGTGCCAAGTTCACCTCAGCCATTGCCTTCTCTATTAGCCCCTTCTCCATGTATTCCACAGCCCTTTCAAGGTGTTCCTCAGCTTCACTTAACTTATCTAAGTTAATTTGTCCCTTGCTTATTTCTCCTCTTCTTATTTTGGACTTAACAATTTTTATCGCATTTTCTACGTCTATTATCCTGTCTCTAAGGTCTTTTGGTGGTACGACGAACTCTATGTAAGGTTCCTCTTCTCCGAAGACTTGTGGGCCAAGCCATTCTATTTCATTCCCTCTCACGTTACTGGGTGGAGGAGAGACCTCTATGACCTTGGCCTTCAGTGGCAGGGTAACTCTAATAGTTACTCCAGATACTATCGTTCCTCCTTGGAATTGATCTCCGAATACATACTTATACTTCTCCTTTAAGCAAAAATTAGATATTTTTGCTCTGAAAACTAAGTAACCGTAATCTCCGCTTATGAACATATCTATTTCCGATGATATCAGACTCATTTTCCTCCTAGTCCTCTTAGAATACTCCTGTATTTCTCTTAGTGCCTCCTTTCTCCATTCCAATTCCCTTTCTGATCTAGTAGTTTTGAACTTGTCCAATTCCCTTTCAAAATCCTCTTTGGATGCCTGATCCGGAAGGAGAACTCTCACCTCTCTTACGAAAGTGACTGTAGTTCCGTCTTCCTCTATGTAGTAATGGTTAGTTACTGTTCTTAGCTCCCCCACTTCCTCTCCTTGGCCCCCAACTAATGGGAGAGAGAGAAGTAAAATTAAAGTTAGTGGAATGGTCCTCAGGGTAACACCTCCTTCGAATGGATTGGGATTGAGGGGAGATAAAAACCCTTTCCATGAAGTCAAAGTTGGTGGTCAATTGTCGATAGTTGTATTGGTCGGGGATGGAATGAGTGACAGAAGAGTCAGTATACTAGGAGACAGAACTCCTCTCCAGTATTCCAGAAACAGGAACATGTGCCTGATCTCCAAACTTGGGGAAAATGGAATAATTGATCCAATATCTCCTGGAGTAACTCCGGGAAGCGATACAGCACACATTGCTTTACTTGGATATGACCCGTTCGAGATATATACTGGGAGAGGTGTCCTAGAGGCGCTAGGTTCTGGCATATCTCTCAAGAGGGGAGACATTGCATTTAGATGCAACTTCTGTACTCTGGACGAAAAGGGCGTTATAGTAGATAGAAGAGCTGGCAGGATAAGAGAAGATGGGGAGATCCTAGCAAAAAGCCTTGATGGAATCAGAATAAGTGGAGTGAAGATAAAATTTAAACAGGCTCTTGCTCATAGATGTGTTCTAGTGTTGAGGGGGAAGAAGATCAGTCACGAAGTTACAGATACTGATCCGAAGAGAGTGGGAGTAAAGCCTCTGATCCCCAAAGGTAGAGGAGAAGACGGGGAGAGAACTGCAGAAATCCTGAGAGAATTCCTGAATATAGCCAAAGAAACTTTAAGCGAACATCCCGTGAATAAAGAGAGAATAAGGAAGGGGCTACCGCCTGCTAATTTCATTCTACTTAGAGGAGCTAGTTTTCTTCCAGAAGTTCAGAAGTTCAAGGAGAGATTTGGGGTAAATGGAGCTTGCATAGCTGGTATGTCTCTCGTTAAGGGAGTAGCCAGATTACTAGGACTAGACGTAGTGGAGGTCGAAGGGGCTACTGGAGGATTGGACACCGATGTTTTATCCAAGGCAGATGCTACTATTTCCTCTTTGGACAAGTACGATTTCGTTCTGGTTAATGTGAAAGGGACAGACGAGGCTAGCCACGATGGAAAAGTATTTGAAAAGGTGAACATGATTGAAAAGATAGACTTGCTCTTGGGTAGAATCTTAGAGGAGAAGGGAATTGAGGAGCTCACTATCGCAGTCACGGCAGATCACACCACTCCACTAGAGGTAAAGAAGCATACAGGAGACCCTGTTCCAGTAGCAATATACTCCAAATCAGCTAGGAGGGACTCAACAAGGTTGTTCGATGAAATCTCCTGTTCATCGGGGAGCATAGGTAGAATATCAGGGAAAAATTTACTTCCAATCATGTTTAACCTAGAGGGAATTGGCGAGGAGTTTGGGGAATGAATAAATCGACAACGATGATAGCGATAGATCTCTTCTCTGGGGGAGGTGGCTTCACGAGGGGATTCATCCAAGGAGGAATAAAGGTAGTCTGCGCTGTTGAAAACTCACCTCCTGCTATTAGGACGTATTCTGAAAACTTTCCTGACGTCTTTTTATTTAATAAAGACGTGAAGAAAATTCACTCTAAAGAGATAAGAGGTGTGATTAAGGATTTCGGCGAAGAGCTTGTAGTTATAGGCGGACCACCATGTGAAGCTTTCAGCGAAGTGAGCGTGGACAGAATGAAGGATCCTCTAGACAGACTATACAAAGACGAAAGAGGAAGGTTGGTCTTAGAATTCATTAGAATAACTGGTGACCTGAATCCGAAAGTTTTCGTTATGGAGAATGTTCCGGCAATAACCGATGGAGATCTCAGAAGTGCTTTGGAGTACGAATTCGAGAGAGTCGGATTTAACATACATTTCAATTTACTAGAAGCCTCTAAACACGGATGTCCTTCGAGAAGGAGAAGAATATTCATATCTAATGTGAAAATTCAACTAGAGCCTTCGAAGCAGATTACCGTCTGGGACGCTATCAAAGACCTGCCAGAACCTGGAGAATATCAAGACATCCCTAACCACGAATATACTCCGGTGTCAAAGAAACGTAGAAAGAGAATCCATAAATTGAGATGGGGACAATCCTTAGTTAGATTCAGAGGATCTAGTGGGAAGACATACACTTCTTGGACCAGGCTCCATCCCTTTAAACCAGCACCCACCGTGAAAGGGAACTCCAGATTCATACACCCGTTCGAGGATAGGTTGATAACTGTCAGAGAACAGGCTAGATTGATGGGATTCCCGGATGAACACGTGTTCTTGGGTAGTAGAGATAACCAATACGAGCAAGTAGGGGAGGCCGTTCCCCCTCCGCTAGCTAAGGCAATTGCTCTTTACCTAAGGAGGTGTCTCTAAATTGGGTAAGCTGATAGTGTGTTTACACAACGTCCACTCCGGTAGGAAAGTAGAAGAAATAGCCAAATTATCTTTTTCAATGGGATGCGACCTACTCGTAATATCTAAGCCGAGTGGAACTGCAGCCCAAGTCGGAGTTCCAATTGCTAGTAGAATTGCCTTCGAGAGTGAAAAGTCCCTTCTAGTCACTCGAGACCTAGAGGAGGCAATAGAGGTTCTGAACCCTAGGAAAGTATACATAGGTGAGCTACCGGAAAGAGGGGGGAGGAGAAAACTAGACTATGAAGAGGTAGTCTCTCAATTGGAAGAGGGGGATGTGATGTTCGTTGTAAGTGGATCTCCACCAGGAGTCTCCTCTAGAGATCAAGAGCTGGGAGAAGTGGTCTATTTAATTGAAAGAGATCTTGGATCAATAGGGGCAGTAGCAGTCTTCCTGTATGAGATATTGAAACTAAAAAAGGAGGGGTAGACCAAATGAGGAATGGTGCTCTGTCGCTGTTCATTATCTCTCTCTTAGTAATCTCGAACTACCCACTCACTGAAGGTAGTGAGAGCAAATCAACAAAAAGGATACTATTTGATTTAACTCATTCTGAGAGCTACAGCCCTAAATCAACTCCAGAAATGAACGACATTTTCAATTTTCTCGGATTGAAAGTTGATCTATTGGAAGTAGACGTGAAGAGGGAACTAGGTGTAGTAGAGGGGGTTCTAGAGGCAGGAGGGGAGACTGAGTTCCAAGTGGAGGTTCCAGAAAGTGGCGAGTGTCTAGTCTTCATCTTGGAGAGCAACTCAACGGAAAAGTATCCGTTTGTGTTAGCTGTCGAGTCACCGAGAAAGGAAATACTCACTGATCCTTGGGGAAATGGTCTACATTTCCACGAATTCGAAAGAGGAAATTGGACCATAAAAATAAAGAGCAGAAGGATGCAAGCATACGAATACAAACTTAGATATGGATTGGGAGAAGTTCCTCACATAACAAGGGATGTTCTAAGAGGATATGATGTTCTAGTCCTAATGGGCCCGAGAACTAAGTTCTCGAGAGAAGAAGTGAGTGCAATAAGGGAGTTCGTTGAGGGTGGTGGAAAGCTAATATACGTTCAAGAGGGGACCAAGACTATTAAAGATGCCAACGAAATACTGAAAGGTACTGGAATAGAGTTCGTGGACTCCCTCGTGCTGGATAAAGTCTATAACCTCAAGGGAAGTCCCCATTTACCAATAATATTCAAGCAAGGAGAGAGTGAAATAGCTAGAGGAATCCGTGGAGTGAGGGCAATAGACCCTGTAGGGATGAAGTTAAGCGGGAATGCTATGGGTTTGGCTTATTTCAGTGATGAAAGCTTTCTGGACTCTAATTGGAATGAAATGCCTGATCAAAATGAAGAAAGGGGTCTTCCTTGTTTAGCCTCTTCTTCGCTGGGGAAGGGAGAGGTAATAGTAGTATGCGACTCTGACTTCTTCAACACAGCTTTAGTAAGAGGATTAGAGGGGGCTTATCAGTTTCTCTTGAATATATTTGCTTATGCATCTGGAGAAAGGGCCCCATTGGTAGTCAGAGAGTTTTACGCCCTGAAAACCATAGAAGCTCCTGTACTGATTGAAGGTGATGAAACAAACGTAACCATAGAGGTATACTCCAATGTACTAAGAGAAGAGGATGTTGTGTTAATGGACAAGATACCGAGGGAATTGGCTATTGGAAACACAACCATAGAGATCAGAATGAGTGTTCCTCCTAACGGTATGGTGAAGTACTCTTACAGGATCAAGGCCAATAAGCCCGGGAGATATCTACTACAGCCTGCCCTCATAAAGATAGGTGAGGAAATAATCAGAACAGGTGGTATTGAGCTGAATGTCCTTCCCAAAGAGAGTAAAGCATCGCATTCCAAAACAGTGCTGATTGCCGCAGCTGTAATAATTCTGGTAACCATAGCCTCAATAATAATGGTAACTAGAAGATGGAAGAAGGGGAGGTAGCATCTAAATTGATAGTGGAATACTCTAACCAAGAGGGGAAAATCAGAAAGGCAATAACTGGATTTTCTGGATATGGTCTAGTGGCTAAACAAATATTAGACCATATAATAGGTCTCGGGAGTGAGCTAATAGCTGAAATACACTCCTATAGGATGCCCCCAGTGTTCCTCCATCGAGATGGTGTAGGAGGCAACGTCTCAGTGAAGATATATAAGTACAAGGACTTCGCATTAGCGACCTCGGAAATACAACCCCAGACTCCAAAGGGACAATTCTCTCTGACTTGGGAACTAGTCTCGTACTTGAAGAAGCTCGGTGTCCAAGAGATTTACTCCTTAGCAGCTTACGTGGGTAGTGGTAATGAAGAGTGGGAAGTTGGAATAGTTACTACGGAAAAAGAACTCTCCGAGGAACTGAGAGAAAAAGGGTACAAAATCGTAGACGAGGGTTCAATAACAGGAATGAATGGCTTGGTTTTGGGAGTGGCAAAGGTCCTAGGAATGCGAGGAGTATGCATACTAAGCCTAGCTAGAGAGCCGATTAGAGACTTCAAATCTGCGCTTCGAGGATTGAAAACATTACAAAGAGTGATAAATGAGGACCTAAAAATAGAGAAATTCGAAGAGGAAATGAAAAGTGAAGAGACTTCTCCTGAGGTCACTTAAACCATTCGTCTCCGAAAATTCTTGATTGATTTTCCTCTATTCTTTTCTTGAGGTGATTTGGGTCTAATCCCTTTATCTGGGATACTTCAGCCAGAACCAGTTTTATATTTACTGGAGAATTTTCTATTCTCCTCCATGGTGATAGATATGGTGAGTCTGTCTCCAGCAATATCCTTTCTGTTTCTAGTATGTTCACGAGTTCTCTTAATTTCCCATTTCTTAGAATTAGGGTGGGTATCGAAAAATAAAAATCTGTTTTTAGTGAAAGTTTTGGATCTCCGGTGAAACAGTGGAGAAATCCTTCCAAATCGTAGGAGCCCAGTGTCTCTATTACCTCTTCCTCGGCTCCTCTAGAGTGTACAGATATGGGCTTTTCTAATTTTTCAGCTAACTCCAGTAGCTTTAGGAATACTTCTTTCTCTTTTCGCCTGTTATCTTTATCGGTTATCCTGTAGTAGTCTAGCCCTATCTCTCCTATGCATATTATCTCCCTTGAATTTTCCTCTATGAATGCCAGCTCTTTCTCCAATTCTTCTTCACTGAGATTGACTGCATACCTTGGATGTATCCCGATGGAAGGATAAACCACGCCTCTCTCTTTTTTGCAAAGTTCTAGGACGTATCTATTTGAGCTGGGATCTAGCCCGTGGGTAATACATCCAATTTTCTCTGCTTTCAACTTTTCTAATGCTTCTCTATGCTTCCTCATTAAGTGAAGGTGACAGTGCACGTCTACTAGCAAGGAACCACCTCCATAAAAGATATATGAGGATTGCCAGTGGAAGAGAAAGGAGCAACATCGGAGATTCAGTCAGGAAGAATGACAAGAGGTACAAGACCAAAATGGAAGACAGTACGAATCCAATCTTATTACTACCACTATTATTATTGTTGTTGATTGCAACACCTCTATTCTCTTCCTCTGTTTCTTTATCCTCGAAAGGCCTATCGAAATCGACTGCTGGTCC
>Ga0190367_1000513_pt1 | contig 27973 bp, 27 predicted proteins | sample 4872181011_MG_FD_171838 | JGI IMG/M metagenome (GOLD analysis project Ga0190367, IMG submission 171838) | Hydrothermal vent microbial mat bacterial communities from Southern Trench, Guaymas Basin, Mexico - 4872-18-10-11_MG | ecosystem: Environmental > Aquatic > Marine > Hydrothermal vents >...
GTATTCTTTATGGTATATGATAAGCCACTACTAGCTAGTATTATGATAGGTTTAGCAAGCTCAATAAAACACAGTGGAGTATTTCTAATACCAGGTTATGCAGTATACCTATACTTTAAGCAAGATATTTCAAAAATAAGATCCCTAATTTACACATTCATTGTACCTTCCTTAGTCTTTACTATAGTGAACATTCCCGTAATAATATATCTTGGCGGAATAAAAGAATGGATTGATATACAGTTATGGGCTTTAAGCTGGCATGCAAGCTACAAGAACAATCCCTTTATTGTTCCTCCTTGGGGTTGGCTAATAAATCAAGAGCCCTTTGTTTTTTACTATTCACCTGAAGGAACACCTCTATTATCAGCTAAAACTAACCCATATCTATATCCGCTAATAATACCAACATTGATTATAGCATTGTTAATGTACAAGGAATGGTTTGATCTATTCAAAGTACATGTCATGCTCTGGAGTTATTATATAATGTACTACGTGTTATACGCTATTGGGGGAAGAAGTCAACTCTCATTCTACGCAATGCCAATGGCACCACTTGTATCCATAGTGGTACCTTTAACCTTAGTTAAAACAGTATTAGAGTATGAAAAGCTCTCAGAAAAATTAAGAAATCTTGTAAAAAGGCTTAAACGAAAACAAGAAGTAATTCCAGAAAGCCTAGTGACCTCTGAAAATACAAGTATTACAGAGAAGTCGAGACAGAATCATGAAGAATAAGATAAGGATATAGTGATGTAAGAATGGTAGCCGGGCGGGGATTCGAACCCCGGTCGCGGGGGGTCTTCCCGTTACTTCGGTCCAAAGCCCCGCATGCTTGGCCGCTACACCACCCGGCTCCGCTCTATACTACTAGTAGATATAGGGTGTTTTTATGGTTGTCTCTTGTTAGGTAAAATATTTATCCGGTTTTCCCACATAAATGATGGTAGTATTGCTAGAGGCGAGAATGACTACATGGCAGAGTTTAAACATTGGGTTGAAAAACTAGTCGATAAACTCGTTAAAGTCAGAGAACCACCTTACGTTGTAGGCTCTGGTATTACAACTAGCGGACCCCCCCATCTTGGTACTGTATGTGAATTCCTCTATCCATGGGCAATAGTCCAAGAACTCCGTAGTAGAGGTTATGAAGCCTACTTCATATTTGTAGGCGATATAATGGATGCTTTTGATAGCATTCCTGCAGGTCTTCAAAAATATAAAGATGTGCTTGAACCCCATCTAGGAAAGCCGCTTGCTCATACACCCGATCCCTATGGCTGTCACGATAGCTATGGAGACCATTTCCTCGATGAAACAAGAAAGCTAATGGAAGTTTTTGGTGTTAAGCCTGATGAAATAGCGCCAGCAACAAAACTATACAGTGAAGGAAACTATGATCCATACCTCGAATTTTATGCTTCGAGACTAGAAGAAGTTAAACAGCTCCTCGTTGAAGTTTCAGGAAGACAGCTACCTAAAGACTGGAAGGATATAGCATTACCAATATGTGAGAAGTGCGGTAAAATAGCCACAACTAGAGTCCTGAATATATCAGGATCTGAAATAGAGTATTTATGTGACAAAGATGTAGGATACACTAAGGGATGCGGCCATAGAGGTAAAGTTGACGTTAACTCTCACAAATGGAAGCTTACATGGAGACTTGACTGGCCTAGTAGAATGGACTTCCTTGGCGTAGATATTGAAGGTGCTGGTGTAGACCATCATACTAGAGGCGGTAGCTGGGATACAGCAGTAGCAGTATTCAAAAGGCTATTCAAGAAGGAACCGCCAATAGGCTATAAGTATGGCTTTGTCCTCTTTAGAGGAAGGAAGATGAGTAAAAGCAAGGGTGTAGGAGCATTAGATGTTATATTGGAAATGATTCCCCCAGAAATACTAAAGTACTTCCTGTTCAAGAATGAGCTGGAGGAAAACAAGAATTTCGATTCTTCTCCACGATTCCTACTAAGACTTTATGAAGAATTCAATGATATGGCAGATTTATATGAGAAAGGTGGCGAGGTAGACAAGACTCTCTGGAGAAGATACATAGCGTACAAGCTTACAACAGGAGGTATTAGACCGTGGAGAACTAGGCTGACAGATCTAATAGTTTACTACCAAATCTACAGAGACTGGAATACTGTAATAGAGAAGTTGGATGATAGAGAAGGTGTAGAGAGGTTAAAGAAATACATAGAATACTGGATTAAGAGCGACCTAATACCTGAACAATATAAGGTTCAATGGAACCCACAGAAGATAAAGGACCCAACCTTTAAGGAGATAGTATTAGAATTTGCAGAGAAACTAAATGACAAAATGTATGCAGTAGACATTCATAACTTGGTCTATGAGGTTGCACGAAAACATGGGGTTCCCCCAAGCAACCTGTTTAAAGTATTATATTACGCAATATTAGGTAAACATAGTGGCCCCAGGTTAGGTAAACTTATAGTAGCCTTTGGAATAAATAAGATCAAGGAAACTTTAATAAAGAGTGTTGAGGAGTAAAATTTAAATGTGAAATATTTAAACTCTTTCCTCAATATAGTTTATTATTTTAATGAACACACTCGTATGGCTATTTTTAAAGGTGGGATAGACTTAAGCAAAAAGTTTATATACTAGTTTCAGAGTAAGACTTATAAGCTGGAAGTGTAGCATTTAAAAAGTTAACTCATGTTTAGGAGGTGGGAAACGCATGGTAGCTAGATCAGAACTCGAAGGTCAGGTAGCTAGGTGTCCAGTTTGCGGAAGCACTAACATCATCTTTGACTCAGAACGTAGCGTCTATGTATGTACAGATTGTGGTACAGTACTAGAAGAAAGAATGGTTGACCAGGGTCCCGAGTGGAGGGCTTTCACACCTGAGGAGAGAGAGAAAAGAAGCCGTGTAGGCTCACCAATAACACCTACAGTGCATGATAAGGGTCTTTCAACAGTCATTGACTGGAGGGATAAGGATGCCTTTGGTAGAAGATTGGAACCCAAGAAGAGACTTGAGATTTTACGTTGGAGAAAATGGCAGATCAGAACAAGAATCCAGTCAAGTATGGATCGTAACCTAGCACAGGCAATGAACGAGCTTGATAGAATAGCTTCACAATTAAATTTACCTAGGAGTGTACGCGAGGAGGCTGCAGTAATATATCGTAAAGCTGTAGAAAGAGGGCTTGTTAGGGGAAGAAGTATAGAGTCAGTCATGGCAGCTGCAATATATGCTGCCTGTAGAAGACTGAAGATACCACGAACATTAGACGAGATAGCAACCTACACGAAGTCTGGTAGAAAAGATGTTGCTAGATGCTATAGACTGTTATTGAGAGAGCTTACAGTACAAGTGCCGATAGCAGATCCAATAGACTACGTACCAAGAATAGGAGCATTACTAGGCTTAAGTGGTAATGTGTTAAAAAGAGCAGCTGAGATACTAAGGAAGGCTAAAGAGAAAGGCATAACAGCAGGAAAGGACCCTGCTGGATTGGCTGCAGCAGCAATATACATCGCATCATTATTAGAGGATGAACGCAGAACACAAAAGGAAATAGCTCAAGTCTCTGGTGTAACAGAAGTAACGGTAAGAAATAGATATAAGGAGCTTGTTAGAGAATTAAAGATCCCTCTACCGCCACAGTAAAATACTTATTTCATCCGAAATAGAATATGTAAATACTCAAATCATTGGAAAATAAATAAGATAAATGAAAAAGAGTTCATTAATTTATAATCTCTATATTATGCTAGTCTGATAATATTAATATGTTCTCCTCAGGGAAGCCCATATTCACTAATAATTCTTTGACTCTAGAGCGATGGTCTCCCTGGAGCTCTATTCTACCATTTTTCGCTGTACCGCCGCAAGCGAGTTTAGACTTTAACTTGGCAGCAAGCTCCCTAAGGTTTATTGAGGGATCATTCAATCCCTCAATAATGGTAACTTCTCTACCCCATTTTCTTTTTTCAACTCTAATTCTTATTAGCATCTCCTCTTTTGCTAGCTCTAGTCCAAGTTCAGGTGGCAAACCAGAAAATTCAATTATTGATTTTTCGCGCTTCTTTCCTGACTTCTTCATTCTAAGCTATCAACCCACTTCTTCTAGAGAGTTTTCACTACCTTTATTTATAGGTAAAACTTTATAAACCTTTATATTTTAGTTAAGGTACTAGACTTAAAGTGTGGGTGGCAAGTGTTGAAATATCGTTGTGGTAGATGTGGCAGAATAATAGACTCCAAGGATTTAGAAATACTTCCTGGTATAAGATGTAGCTACTGTGGATATAGAGTATTATATAAAGTTAGGTCACCAACAATCAAAAGAGTAAAAGCGATATAGAACAGGTAATACTCATTTATTATTCCTTTTAGACCTAATCTTATTGGTTCTTGGTATTCTAGTATACATAATCGAGAAAGATTCTATAATGATCTTAGCTGCTAGAATACTTGTAATGTCACTAAAGTCATATGGTGGAGATACTTCAACTATATCTAATCCCTTAATATCTGATGAGAGAATACCAAACAGTATGTCTAGAAGATGTCTTGGTGTAATACCTTCAGGCTCAGGATTACTGACGCCCGGTGCGTAGGCTGGGTCTATCACGTCCATGTCTATAGATACATATACTGTGCTAGCGTTGCCTAGAAACTTATTGATTCTTCTTATTATTTCAGGTAGGCTTTCCCGAGTTATAATGTAGCTGGGGATGTAGCTTATTCTCTTCTTTCGGGCAAAATTAACTTCCTCCTCGCACGCCGCCCTAACACCTACTATCATTATATTTCCTGGCCCTACATACTCCATTATTCTTCGAGTAACACAAGCATGATTAAGTTTTGATCCTAAGTACTCGTTCCTCAGATCGAAATGAGCATCAAATATAAGCACCTTGGTGTCTTGAGGTAAACTCTTAACTATAGAGTAAGTTATTAGATGCTCTCCGCCCATGAAAATAGTAAATCTACTCTCATTAAATACTCCTCTTGCAAGCGACTCTATTCTCTCTAAGGAGGCTCTTAAATCTCCTGGTATAAGACATAGATCGCCCATATCATATACAAGGATGTTTTCAAAGTCTACATGTGACCTGAATGAATAAAACTCTATGTTAGCTGAAACCTCTCTAATACGAGTGGGTGCTAATCTTGTTCCCGACCTGAATGTTACCGATTGATCTAGAGGTACGCCTACGATATTGAATAGTGTTCTATCCTTTCTTACGCTTATCCCACCAAACTTTAATGGATTCTCATTAAGGTACAGCGAATACACAATGACTCCCCTTCATTTGTTAGATTAATGACGAAAAGCTATATAAGAAGTACTACATTTTAAGTCTCTCGAATAACGCATAGAAACCAACTATAAGAGCGTTCACCTGACCTTTAATCTTTCAATATAGAGGAGTGAGGAAATGAGTAAGAAAATGGACCTATATGAAAAGGTAGTTGATTTAGCTAGAAGAAGAGGGTTCTTCTGGCAATCTTACGAAATCTACGGTGGGGTTGCAGGATTTGTTGATCTAGGTCCTTTAGGCTCTCTACTGAAACGTAACATTGAGTCATTATGGAGAGAGTGGTTTATACTAAAACATCAAGACCTAATAGTTGAGATAGAGACTCCCGTGATAACACCAAAGAGAGTGTTCGAAGCAAGTGGTCATCTCGAGCACTTCACAGACCCTATAGTTGAGTGTAAAAGCTGTGGTAGAAAGTTTAGAGCAGACACATTAATTGAAGAGAGTTTAAACAGGAGTGTTGAAGGATTATCTAATGAGGAGTTAAGTAAACTCATAAAAGAGAATAATATAAGATGCCCCATGTGTAAAGGTGAGTTAGGACAGGTAAAAACCTTCAATCTATTATTCACTACGACGATCGGACCTTATAGTGAGAATATAGGCTTCTTAAGACCTGAAACAGCACAGGGTATGTTTACATCATTCAAAAGAGTATATGAGGCTATGAGGAACAAATTCCCAATAGGCATAGCCCAAATAGGCCGTGTGGCAAGAAATGAGATTTCTCCAAGACAGGGTATGATTAGGCTAAGAGAGTTTACGATAATGGAGGTAGAATTCTTCTTTAATCCGAAAAAGCCTGAATGCCTCTTAATAGATAGAGTAATAGATAGGAAGATAATGATCTTGCCGGGGGAAATGAAGGTTAAGGGTGAAAAGAAGCCAATAAAAGTAACTATAGAGGAGGCTTTACACGAAAAGTACATTATCAATGAGTGGCTAGCATACTTCATGGTCCAAGCATACGATTTTGTACATGAACTAGGCATCTCCTATAATAAACAATATTTTGAAGAGAAGTTGCCTCACGAGAGAGCGCATTATGCATCACAAACATTTGATCAGATGGTTAAGGTTGAAAGATGGGGCTGGGTTGAAGTTTCAGGTCATGCATATAGAACAGACTATGACCTCTCTAGACATATGAAGTATAGTGGTCAAGATTTAACAGTCTTCATACCTTACGAGAAGCCTATTGTAAGAAAGAGGATGAAGACTATAATTAATGAAAATAAAATTAGGAATGCATTAAAAGAGAATGCTATGAAGATAATAAGCTTAATCAAGCAATTGCCTCATGAAACAGTAGCTAACGAACTTAAGACGAAAGGATACATTGAAATAGAAGGTATCAAGATAGGTAAAGAATTCATCTCCATAACTGAAGTCGAAGAAAAGATTTCTGGAGAGAAGATAACACCACACGTCGTTGAACCATCATTTGGTGCCGAGAGATTAGTATACGTAACACTAGAGAATGCGTATTCCGAGAAGGAGGGCAGAGTTGTACTTAAGCTCCCTAGAAAAATAGCTCCAATTAAGGCTGCTGTTTTCCCATTAGTAGTTAAGGGCAAATTACCTGAAATAGCCAAGGACATTTATGAGAAACTTAAAAACATGAACTTAATAGTATACTATGATGAATCAGGTAGTATAGGGAGAAGATATGCTAGAGCAGATGAAATAGGTGTACCTATAGCTATAACAGTTGACTATCAAACCGTAGAAGATAACACTGTAACATTAAGAGATAGAGATACGTGGAAGCAAGTTAGATCACCTATAGATGAAGTATATAAGAAATTACCACTATACCTTAATGGCGAAATAGAATTCTTTGAACTAGGACACCCTGTATAAAAGTAAAAATAAATAAAAGTACTCCTATAATGTCACATGCTAAATAGTGGGGGTAACATCGTGGACGCCCACAATGAGGGAGAAAAAAGAGACATAGAACGTCAAGAGAAGAAACTAGACATAAAAGCATTAGTAGCCATAATACCTCCAGCTTCAACTAGGAAAACTGAAAAGAGGATTAAGGAGAGAAGAATTAGATTAAAATATAATGAGTCCGTAAAACCTGGACAAGCATTCATCAACGAATCTTTAGCCAAGTCGCTAAACATAGTAGACTATATCGAGATTACAGTTGCAGGTAGAAAGAGATTTAAACTTAAGGCTATAGTTAGCTCCGACATCTCGGAGAATGAAGTTTGGTGTAATCCAGAAGAATTAAGAGAAAGAGGTATAGCAGATAACAGTATCGCTACTATAAGGAGAGGCTAAAAGGAGTATGCAAGAAGAGTACTATACACTTAATGAAGTTTTAAGGGAACTTGAGGAGAGTCTACACGAAAGATCTAAAATAACTAAGAGTATGAAAAGGCACATTATAAGGTTGATTCGAGGGTACAATGATAGTAAAGTAGGGGATATACAATACAGACTTTTAGCATATTTACAAGTATTAAGAAAGAATAGAAATATAATATCATCTTGCCTAAAAAAGACCAGTAAAGCACTCAATACCATAGAAGCCTTGAGAGATACTGAAGAACCAAGTGAGATTAAGCAAATTCTAAGCATGATACACACGCTACTCTCCTACGCACTAGTAGTAGACTTCGACGTTGATAAGAAGATATTACTCAAACTAATAACTATCAGTAAGAATAGTGAGAAATTCAGTATACTAAATGAGAATAGGAGTACAATAATGAAGGACTATAGCGAGTTACAGGAATTACGAAGAGAAGCTGAAAAGGTAGTAAAAGAGATAGAAACAAAAATCAAATAATGAGAAGATTATTATATTATCTTCCTTTCTACATTCTCAATAATACCGTATACTAATCTATCGGAGACTACCTTCTTTATTCTTGCTTTTACGAGAAAGCCTATGTATCTCTTGGCTTCTCTATCGAATAAAATTACTGGTCCATGGTAAAAGGGATAGCCTATTACATATTTCCTCTTATATTCACCTACTACTATGGCTTTAACTATTCTGTTTAGGAGCTTGAATTTACTTCTAGCGTTAACCTCCTGAACCTTTCGAGCCACCTTAAAACTAAGAGTGTCCTTAATGTAGGGTTTGGCCTTAGGAAAATCTTCAAAAGCTGAACCAGGGAGAGGAGTAAATCTGTAAAGTGTAATTTTTTCTATATTGTATCGTTCAAGCTCTGATATGATTTTTATGGTGTTCTTAATGGTTCTCTGAGATTGGCCTGGGAGTCCGTGAATAAAGTATGCGTAGGGCCTTAAACCATGTTTTGAAAGTAATTTTATCGCTCTTACCACATCGCTTATTGATCCTGGCCGCCCTATTAGATCTGCATGCTTAGGGTCTCCGGTTTCACAGCCTATATGAACTGGTGTTCCCTTGAAATATTCCCCGAGTAGTCTTGCTACCTCTTCATCCACGAGGCAGGCCTTAATGTTCTCTAGCATTAAAGCGACATCTCCATTGCTTATTTCGCTTATATTGAATAGGTTTTCAAAAAGCTTTTTTAATGCATCAATGTTAGGCTTAGGGTTACAAGGATCAGTAAGGGGCTCCGGCTCAACAAGTTCTTCTCTACAGTAATCCAGGACGTCTGGTGCGCTGAGAACCACTCTCGTGACACCATTCCGTATGAGACCCTTAACTTCATTAACGATACTATTAATACTCCTAGACCTAGGAGGACCATATAATGCAGGCACAGAACAGTAGCCACAACCAGGAGGTATATCCACAGGGCAACTTAGCCTCTCTCTCAATGTTCCTTTAGTACATTTATGACAAAAGATACATTTCTTACCCGAGGGTAGAGGTATCTTAGGTCTATTAAAGTTACTACACCCTCTAACAATCTCTACATAAACTCTAGAAGCCCAGTAAATAGGATAATGCTTTATAACTCTTACTGAAGGCCTAATGGAGTTAAGTGACTCCTTATTTACAAAGCTTCTCTTACCAGTAAATAATAGCTTATTTTCCTCTCTTATTATGAGTCCTTTAACTTCCATTAGTGGTTTAAAGTCTTTACTAAATATATGGTCAAATAGTTTCTTCAGAAATAGCTCTCTTAATGTTTCCTCACTTTCGCCATGGAAAGCCACGTCAAAGTCCGAACCAGCTATCTTATTAGGATTACTGGTTATGGGTCCACCTATTATTATTGGTTTATTTGTATAATCTCTCCATAACTTTGTTATTTGTTTCACAACATTTATGTCTGAAGACATAGCTGATATTAAAAGAGCATCGTAAATATCAGCATACCGTCTTAATACGTTTTTGCTTAATCTTTCTGGTACATCGATCTTAATAGTCAGACCAAAAGATTCAAAAATACCTGCAACAACACGTGGCCCTGCACCAATAACGTCAACAGTCGCTTTTCTGCCTCCACCCCCTCTTCCCAAGCAATCTATAAGTATCAGCTTCATAGTAAGCCTCATATTTGTTCACTTAATAGCTATTTATGTTTTATATCGCTAAAAATATAAGCTTCTAGTATCTAACCGTAGATAAGAAGCGGGAAAATTTTCACAAATGGGCATATGTGGAATGAAACATTAGGTGAATGGTGTGAGCGCTTACGTCGAGGGATCATTAAGTAGTAGTAAGAGGGAAGCACTAGCTGAAATGCACATTGTAGAATTACTACATAGCTTAGCTAGGAATACCTGTGACACCATTAGAGAGGTAGATGTACTACTTAATGATCTTTCTGAAGGAAAAGTGGAAATTATTAAGGCCAAACATCCTAGAGTAAGAAACTTTAAGAACATGTCTGAGGAAATGAAGTCACGCATCCTTGAGTATATTGTTAGAGTTAGCCCAAGCCTAATAAATAAAGATATCTATATTAAAATAGCATATGACTTAGAGAAAGTCGCTCAATTAATGAATGGTATAACACATAGACTATTAATTTTAGCCTCTCGAAACCTGTTACCGACACAACGCATTGGAAGAAATATGTCTGATTTCATGAAAACGCTTATAGAGGAGTTTGAAATACTTAGGAAAGCTATATTAATGATCACAGTAAATCCAAGGAAAACTATAGATGACTGTAAAAGCGTATTCAAAATAGAGGATGAATTAGATGATAGATATAGGGCTTTAGAAGTAGAATTATATGAAACTCAACAAGATAACTTACTACTAGTTATGCTATTAAAGGAAATAATTGAAATGATGGAGGACTCAGCAGACCTAACAAAAGATGCAGCAGAGCATTTAATGTATATAGCAATGCATAAGTTACCATAAAGTAAGAGTGTTAATATAGCTATCTCCAACTCTCTCACAAAATATGGATGACACTATGGCAAAGGGAGCTCTAGTAGGTCTAAAAGTCATAGTATGGAATACAAATGACGCTAAAAAGCTATTCTCCAAGGGCTTCTATGGTAAACCCTTTGGCATTAGAAAGCCAAAAGGTACAGATTTTGATGCACCATTAGAATTATCCCTTATTGAAGCTCTGTACCTTGTTGAGAAAGGTGAGCTTGAAGTATACGCTGATGGTAATAAATTAGAATATAAGGAACTGTTGAAGTATTGTGAGAAAAATATACCACGCTTTAAAATATTGTATCACGTATACAAGGATCTTAGAGATAAAGGATACATTGTCAGGTCAGGTTTAAAATTTGGATGTGATTATGCAGTTTATGAATTGGGACCCGGCATAGACCATGCACCATATTTAGTTCACGTATTAGATGTAAGTGAGGATATTGACCCTGTAGAAATAGTTAGAGCTGGGAGGCTTTCACATAGTGTGAGAAAGAGATTTATTATAGCAACAACAAATCCTAGAGTGGGACAAGTCAAATACATAATGTTTAAATGGTTTAAGCCGTGATAGTAACAAGTACTAGTACTGGTCTCAAACTATTTTATGGAAGGGATATGCCTTGAGTTCTAGACCGTACCAGCCTAAGCCTCAACCAAGGAACAACAAGTGTAACCCCCTCTGTCCCTTCTTTAGATGTGGGAAGAGATCGCTTATCTATATAACCAAGTATTATAGAGGTAAGCCTAGAAAAGTAGCATTTTGCAGATGGGTAGGAGACCATTGTAAAGGCTATGAATGTCAATATGCTTATTGTGAAAAACGTGCCCTTTTACCTGATGGCAAATGTTCATTCATAGTTAAAGGGCAACGCAAGAGGGATCTACTAGAAGAAATTGCTGAATCAGAATTCGAAGACCGAGTAAAGACATTAATAGCTAAAAGAATAGGTAAAAAGGACATGTACTTTGTAGAGTAGAAAAGCGTCAGAAGGGGTGGAGTGAGAGATCAATGGATGATCTCTCGTGTCATCACTCATCATCCCTAATTTCGACTACACACTAAATATACTAATTATACTAATTGTATTATGAAATTAATTTTTATTTTAGACTAGTGAAAAGTGAGATAGTAGGCTCCATTAGGCTTCTTCTACCCTCTTAGCTTAAGCCTTAGATAGTTTAATCATAACGTATATAACTAATGGTAATAATATCAACAAGCTTAAGGGAGCAATGTAAACAGTGAGGCCGTTTACATGAATTACTGAAGACTTATATGTATCATACACTCCTCCAAAGAATATTTGTCCCAATGATAAACCAAAGTTCATACTAGTATCTATGGCGGCTATACCTAACGCTGGTAGAGAACTATAGATAGCCAATAGCCTTTTAGTTATAGGTCTATAGCCTTTTGCAGCAATTGCTGCAAGTATCAAACCTAGGACAAAGGTATACATATTCCCACATGATACTAAAAATACTGATATCATGGCTAATAGTAAAGTGGCTATAATAGTCTTTTTATTTGAATACTTATCTGAGGCCCATCCTAGAAGATAGCTAACCATTATGCCTAAGACTCCAGCATAAGCTAATAATAGTGCAGTCATTGATTTCCCTATGTTTAAAGTTTCGGATACATAGATGTAAGAGAGGTCCCCAAAAACATAGCATGTCATGAATGATAGAGCGAATCCACCAATAACAGCGGTATAGATTAAGTTACCTGATGAACTTTTATGGGTGCTTAGTAGAGTCCCCCCTCTGACCATAGTTTTCTTGAAGTCCATGCCTCTAATAGTCATTAATGATAGTGTGAGTGTTAGACCACATAAAATGTAAATAAAACTTGGTATGAGAAGTTGAAGCCATAGGGGATAAGAAAATATTAATGCATATACTATGTTAGCTAAAAATACAGCAAGAGAACCTGAAATAAAGTATAATGATAGGGTTCTACCTTTAACTTCTCTTGGAGATAGAGAGGCAACAAGGAATTGAACTACAGGCCATAAACACCCTGAAAGAATGCCTTGCAACACCCTTAAAGCTATTATGCCACTCCAGTCTTTAACTAGTATGTAACATAAAATAACAAGTGATGTGAGAAAAGCAAAAACTGGTATAATCCTAGCATACCGAGGTTTTATGTCCATAATGTATCCTGAAACTATAGCCATAATGCCACGGGCACCCATAAAGCCCACGAAGATGCTAGAGATGATAATTACGGGTACTCCGAGTACTTCGCGTGAGTAAAAGGCAATGATGGGTACTGATAATCTGAAGCCTAAGGCTCCAAGAAAACCTGAGACAATAAATAGTATCAGAGAGATCTTTGTCTTAATATTTAGGCTCATTAAAATCCCTATGGAAGGTTTAAGTCCTTAATTTACGTCACGTGGTTACTTGAAATAGTTTGTTTAAAATTCTTACCTATCATGTAGGGCCTCTTTATTCTTTATAAAAAATTCCATTATATAGGATGGCGCATACAAAATATATGGATAAAATTATTAAGTCCTATTCTAATACTTGTGTTTTCTCTCTAAACTCAATAAACTCCTTGTAAAATGGTTGAGAAACTAGAGAAGCCTTTAGCTCCTTATCCTCTAACATTAAGTATACTTCCCAGCTTCTAAGTGCTGGACAGATGTAACATCCAATCCTGTAAAAACCTATATTGTAAAGAGGATTTAAGGGTATATTGTTTAAAAGCGGGTATAATTGTGTATGTGTAGCGCCCCAAAGCTTGATGGGTGCGACTACTAGTTTATGGCCTGTAACTGATCTGATTGGTGGTCGTTTACTCCTTCTTTCAGACTCAGCATCCCTATCACCAACGATAATTAATGTATTACCATGAGATAGCTCGCTTATCGCTTTCTCTACTGCATGAATTTTTAATCCTGTGCACCATCTATTATCGTGTGTTGGAAGCTCTCTACCTTTCTTAAGCTCTTCATCTAACCTTACATAGGTGATGTGGACTCTTAGACCTAGTCTTCTAGATGTCTGTTCTATATATTCTTTGGTCCATGGGAATTCTAAGCCTGTATCAGCATAAATGGGGATCACTTTCTTCTTACTAAAAACCTTTAATGCAAGCAATAATACGGTTGTACTATCTTTGCCACCACTCCAAGGAATAATAACTGTGTCTGCCCATTTCTCAAATCTTTTCAAGAACTCTAATGCTATACTTTCATATAAGTTAAGTATCTGCTTATTAGCTTTGATTAGCTTATTCAAGTCAACATCATAAATCTCGTCTGATATAATTTTACCTTCAGGTGTAGTTCCTTTATCAGGCATTTTTAGTGCAGCTGTCCTTTTTGGTCCACAATAAACTTTATGTAAACCACTGAACTCCCTAACTAATAAGGGGTTTAAGCCAATAGCTCCTCGTATAACCTTCGAGAGATAGTGTTTGACTTTTTCACCTAAGCCGAAAAAGGCCTCGAATGCAGGGTTAATTTTTAAGTCTTCAAGACTTTCTCCTCCTTTATATAGTAAAAAGACGTTATCTGCACAATCCCATGTAATAGTAAGCCTAATTTTACTTTTAGCTGTCTCAAGTTCATGAAAAAGATGATCTATTCTGGCATTACGAACTTTAGCATAAGGTATCACGTGTACTATAAAATTGTATGGAAGCATAGACTCTAAAATAGTAGCAGAATCCTTGTCTTCCCTACCCAAAATTATAATGATAAACTCAGGCTTTTTCCTAAACTCCTCCAGAACATCTAAAGCTTTATTGACGTTCCTAGCACCTTTAAGAGTATGTACTGATATATTCCATTCTTCATAGAATCTTTCAATAACAGCTTTAATAGCATCAGCGTCTCTTTTGCTTCTTACAATAATTCTTATCATGTCCTTTCAACCAATATCCCTTAGCTGAGATTTATTATAATTCCATTATACGTACTACACTAATACAATACTATACAAAAGATACTTTTAGCTTACGCTTAAAAGTGTGAAATACATATAACATGTAGTGGTGAAGTAAGATTTCAAAATTAGCTATAATCTTTTATTCCAAAACCGGCATTACGAGGAAGGTGGTGGAGAAAATAGTAAATGAGCTAAAATCTAAACAGATAAGTGTTGATACATACGAGATTAAACCCCAACAGGATTATGGAAAACCCTTACATATCAATCCTAGATTAATCTATGATACATTAGTACAAAAGTACACAAAGATAACGATAAAGCCTTCAATATCTAACGTAGATAAGTATGATCTATTAATATTAGCTTCACCAATATGGTTTGGTACTATAGCATCACCCATGAGAGCCTTCATCAAGGATTTTAGTAGCCCAGGGAAACCAGTAGTATGTATAGTAACAAGCCAAATGTTATTAGGTTATTCTAAAAAGTTCAAAGATATAGCTAAAAAAGAAGGTAGATTTAATGTAGAATACGCTCTAGATGTAGTCAGAGGAGAGATAGATAAAGAGACCCTAAATACATTATTAAAAATTATTAGTAAGTATTGTTCCAAGGAAACAAGTAATTGAAACGTAAACATTTAGAATAATATTATATCATCTACTACGCTATAATCTTATACCTTTTAGAGCCAAATTTGCTTATAAGTGCATTATACTCCCTCTTACCTAGGACCGTTAAGACTTCAATACAGCTCCCTCTGAAAGCGTAAACTACAGCATAACTTCTCGAAGAGACAGCTATGTAAACGTCATTCCATGTATCATAAACTAGCTGTACCGGATTATTAAGTGCGTCAAAGACGTCATCAATTTTTATGTGCCTTTCTATTATTCTCATTCTAGCATGTTTTGAAATATTTATCTTCGTATTAGGTAGTAGCATAACACTCTCACTAACCATCATGATGCTTTAGTTTAGTGCTGTACTGTTCTAAAGTATAGAATTTTATTTTATAAGTGTAGAAGGTAATACTAGGAGGAACTAATTATGGGATTGTTAAGCTCAAAAATCGTACTTTCAATCATAATAATAGGTTTACTCTTAGCTTCAATCGTAATAAGTAATAATATGGTAACAAGGGAGAAGACCACCTTAACCTCTCATACACTTATAACCACTTCAACAAAGCCAACTAAAAGTATAACCCAGTCTACTCAACAGGCCGTGCAATCTTCACTTATAACAACTCGGCTTCCAAAAGAAGAGAGTAAAACAGAGAAGACCATTATTTCTTTTAGAAAGTTTAAATCATATGATGAACTCCAAGAGTTCATTAAGACTTCACAACAAGAGTACACTCTATATGTGAGAAGTGTATCAGCCCCATTTTACCTAACAAGAGAAGGAATTTATGTAATAAAGGGGGTTGAACCTATAATACCAATAGCCTCTCCAGCTAGGAAGCTTGCTATCAGTGAAGAAATGGTACCTTACTCAAAAACTAATATCCAAGTAGTAGGAGTGGACGAGGCCGATATAGTTAAAACTGATGGTAAATACATATACCTGGCAATACTAGATAAGGTATTCATAATCAGAGCCTATCCTCCAAAAAATGCAAGTATACTTCTAAAGCTTAGCATTAATCAAACAGTTCAAGGATTGTATATTAGAGAGAATAGGCTCATAGTAATAGCTTCATCAGGTAAAGTGAGGGGAAAAATTAAAATACCCTCTCCTATGCCGCCTCGCACCACACCCATAAAGACTTCTTATCATATTTCAAATACAACAATACTAATTTATGATATAGCTAATATTAGTAAGCCAAAGATAATGAAGAATATAACGGTGTCAGGGAGGTATATTGCATCAAGAATGATAAGCAAATACGTTTATGTGATCTTATCAGCTCCAATAGGTAGTAGTGAGAGAATACTAATACCATTGATAAACGGTGAACAAATACCTCCATTCAAAATAGGCTATTTTGAAAAGGATGTAAGTTATGTGTTTACTATAATAGTAGCCTTAGATGTAGAGTCAGGCTCATATAATGAGGAGGTATTCTTAACGGGTGCTTCAAGTAACATCTATGTGTCTCTGGAGAATCTATACATATTATCTAGGAGATGGATTAAACCTGAAAGTGTAATCTATACTTTAATCAAGAATATAACAAAAGTGCTACCATCAGGCATTAGAAACAATATTGATAGATTAGCAAACAAGACACGCATTAGTATCTATGAGAAGTATAAAATAGTAATGGAGGAATTAGCTAACTGGTTTAATAGTCAGCCTAAGGATGTAAGAGAGAAACTTTATAGAAAGTTAATTAAGATTCATTACAGCACTATGGAGAACATATACCGTGAAGAAACAGTAGTTTATCGTTTTAGACTTAATGGATTAAATGTTACAGCCGAAGCTAAAGGTAGCGTCCCGGGATATGTTCTTGATCAGTTCTCAATGGATGAGTATAACGGGTATTTTAGAATAGCTACAACAGCAACAACATATAACAGGTCAGGAGAGTCCTTTAGACTAATAACAGTGAATAACGTCTACATTCTTAATATGAGCTTAGTGATTATTGGTAAATTGGAAAATATAGCTCCCGGAGAGAGAATTTATGCTGCTAGGTATATGGGTAACATAATGTATCTTGTAACATTTAGACGGGTTGATCCATTATACGGAATAGATTTATCTAATCCAGAAAGACCAAGGGTCCTCGGCTACCTTAAGATACCTGGTTACTCAGAATACTTACACCCCTACAAGGATAAGTACCTAATAGGCATAGGATACAATACTGATGAGAGAGGAAAAATCAAAGGTTTAAAGGTAGCACTCTTCAATATATCAGATGTTACAAACATAAAGGAAATATCTGCAGTAGTCTTAAACAAGACTGGATTATGGTCACCATTGTTTAAAGACCATAAGGCTTTCCTACTAAGAGAAGATAAAGGTTACTTTGCTTTCCCAGTACGTGGTATTGAAAATGGAGTTTATGTAATGGAAGTAACTAATGAAACGCTTAAGTTAAAAGGCTTCATAGTACACCAACAGGCGGAAAGAATATTGTACTTCGGTAACTACATTTATACCATAGCTAAGTCACCGATTTTAGTTAAAATATTAAGTGATGATACGCTAGAGTTAGTTAAGGAGATTAGGGTAGAAGTGAAAGGGTGAAGTGGAACTTAGATACTAGATAAGGCTTTTTCCAAATCTAGTAGTAAATCTTCAATATCCTCCAGTCCTACAGATAGCCTTAGTAAGTTTTCAGTTATACCTAACTCCTCTCTTACGGAGGGTTTCATGGTTTTTGCAGCACTAATTATAGGGTACGTTATTAGACTCTCGGTGCCTCCAAGACTAGGTGAGCATTTTATCACTTTCAAGCTTTTCATGAATTTAAAGACTTTATGTTTTCCTCCCTTAATCTTAAAGGAGACTACCCCTCCATACAATTTCTCCTTAAATAGTTTACTGGCTATCCTATGACTCGGATCGCTTGGTAATCCTGGGTAATATACTTCAACAACTTTACTATGGTCATTAAGGTATTTAGCTATCTCCAGAGCACTTTTCGATTGCCTTTCAAACCTAATGTGAAGTGTTTTGATACCTCTTAACACGAGGTAGGCAGCATGCGGATCGAGAATACTTCCTAACCTCCTTCTCCAATCCCATAGTGATTGTTTAATAATATCGTTTCTGCCTATTACTGCACCTGCAATAACGTCGTTATGTCCGGAAATGTATTTAGTTAAACTATGTATGACAAGGTATGCTCCATCAACCAATGGATTATAGACTATAGGTGTAGCAAAGGTGTTATCAACTATTACTTTAACTTCTTTTTCATTGCATACTTTGATTATCTCTCTTACATCTGGGACTCTTAATGTAGGATTGGTCATAGTCTCGACTAGGACCAAAGTAGTATCATTATATGAGTGAATCTTATCTATGAAATCTTCGGTATCAGGTCCAGCTAATGTCACTTTAACTCCGAATTTTGAGAGTTCCTCAGCTAATTGTATTGTTGTACCATATGCTTCTTTAGACAATATAATCCTTGCATCTCTTTTTAAAAGAGCTAAATATGTGGCAGAGATAGCAGCCATCCCGCTAGAGAAGGCTAGCGCGTCATCGCCCAGTTCAAGTTTCGCTAGTACTCTTTCCAAACATCTCACTGTTGGATTTTCCTCTCTACTATACTTTAGATCTACTCCTCTATCACTTAATCTAGTAGACCATGTTCTCCTATCTGGCTGCTCAAAAATGGCTGTCTGATATATTGGTGGAATGAATACTCCTAGTTTACTATCAAAATATTCGTGACCATGTATTACTGTAGTACCCTTGCCCATCAGCTACATCACCGGTATACTTTTTGGCTTGTATTTCCTACTACAGTACTAATATAAAAGTATTACTAAAAATAATACTTCAAGTTCATTATAAATTACTCTTATTAATATATTGGTTACTGATACAAAGGAGACCGTCATGAAGGATAATTAGAGTAATTAAAGTATGTTAAATGATGAGTCCCATTAGATAATTTCTTTAATAATCTTTATCAATGATTGTGTTAGATTTTTTAGTGCTGTTGGTGTAATTAGTATTAAGTCTTCGTCTTCATATATGCCTTCTAGTGATATTTCATATAATTCTTGTTGAGGTACATTTTTTACCATAAGGTTAGGTATTTCAATGTTAAGGTCTTTCTCGACTAGTTGTACTGCTCTATAACTATCACTATTCCATCTTAAATAGCAAGCCCATTTCTCATAGTATTCTTTAAACTTCTTAATGTATGTGGCGAGTCTATAGGCTAGTACTTCGGTATAAGCCTCTTTTATTTCCTTAGTCTCGTATTTTGGGTTCCAATCATAAGCACAATAGGGGTAATATTCATCTAGCTCTCTTGGTACAACACCTGCATTTGTGACTATTATTTGATGTATATCATTGTAAAAACCAGATTCCTTTATTGCTTTGATTAGGAAGTAATGTATGTAGCTTTGTGAATATGGCTTACCATAGCTACATGGAAGTATTAGACCAAGTTTGTATCTTTTTCTAGGTCTGTACTTTTCAATTATTTTCTTAAAGCCTAATTCAAAATAATCATTACATAAGTAGTCATAGCCTACACCACGTAGATAGATTAATTCTTTTCCAACCCATGTTAACTCACTACCATCCCATATGACCCTAGGTACTTTGCCTAGCAGACTATTACATGGATTTTTATTGTTTTGTGATTTGCCATTCATCTCCTTCACCCCAGTCAACTAGTAGTGTATTTTTCTCTAAAAATTCAGCTAAATCCTTAGATACAGGTACTTCGTTAGGATGGGTGCTTAAGTATTTTTTATATTTTATCGCTATAACGCCGTCAAATATCTCATTAAACTTTTTAACGCTCATAACTATGGATTCTTCACTAACACCCTCAATACCAAAGAGGACATAGGCTATGAACTTTATAGGTAATTTGTAATAATTGGTTATTTCCTCTCTAAGTTTGGCAAGTCTATGAATTTCAGATTGAGGAATACCCTTATTTAAAATGATATTACGTATTGTTTCATCGTAATTCTCAAAGCCCACTCTAACCACTAACTCCTTAGGCTTTAGTGTCTCTAAAACATTAACGAGAGACTCCTTAGTTATGAACTCTGGTCTACTTTCGATATCTACAATTTTATCCTTACATATTTCTCTCAACCAAGTAATGACAATATAGGGTAACTCAAAAAAGCTACCTCCATTAAATATGGTGACCCTGTCAACATTACTTGACTTAAGTAGTTCTTTAGCTTTATTAATTATTCTTCTATTATTTATTAATACTTCTGCTAACTCTCCCTGTTCTAAAGAGAAAGGACAAAAACTACATTTACCCCAGCTACAAGGAAGCCCTTGAAGTATTACTATTAATCTATTCCCTAACTTATCCTTGCTCTTAAACACCCCTAACATTATTGGTGATCCCTCTTCTAGTTGTCATAAGCTTATATTGCTATAATTTTAAACTTGCTTAAAAATGCCCATGATACTAAAAACGTAAGACAAGCATTTATAGTACACTTGATCCTCAAAAACCATATACTTTTATTACTTTTGTACTATAAGCTTCCTGGGGATTATATGTTTAAAAGTGATGTAGACGTATTTTTCAATCCAAAATCAATAGCTATTATTGGTGCCTCCAGAGATCCTAAGAAGCCTGGCTATCAAATATTATACAACATGTTATCAAGTGGATACAAGGGAAAACTTTACCCAATAAACCCCCGTGCCACAGAAATATTAGGATTGAAAGCCTATCCCTCAGTTAAACAAGTACCAGAAGACATAGACTTAGCAGTAATTGTAATACCGGCACAGTACGTACCTAAGGTTGCTATAGAGTGCGGTGATAAAGGTGTTAAAGGAATTATTGTTATTAGCGGTGGATTTAAAGAAGTAGGACCTGAGGGTGCAAAGCTTGAAGAGGAGTTAGTTAAGATCGTAAAAGAATACAACATGAGACTTATGGGTCCTAACTGTGTTGGAGTATATGTGCCAAAGACCGGAGTTAATACAACATTTTTAACTAGAGATAGAATGGGCTTTCCAAGACATGGACCTATAGCTTTTATCTCACAAAGTGGAGCTTTTGGCGTAGCTGTTCTTGATTGGGCTGCTATGAGAGATATAGGACTGAGCAAGTTTGCCAGTATAGGCAATAAAGCTGATATTGATGAAACCGACCTCCTTGAGTACCTAGTAGAGGATGAAGATACAAGAGTTATAACACTCTATATAGAAGGTGTTAGTAATGGTAGGAAGTTTATAAACTCACTCAGAAAGGTTACACCAAGAAAACCTGTTATAGCGTTGAAAGCTGGGAAAACTGAGGCCGGTGCAAGAGCTGCATCATCCCATACAGGCTCCTTAGCCGGCTCTGACGTACTATATGATGTTGCATTTAAGCAAACAGGAACAATTAGAGCCCTGGGAATGGAAGATTTGTTCGACATGGCTATAGCATTAGCATTTCAGCCGCCAGCTAAAGGTCGAAAAGTGGCAATACTTACTGTTGGTGGAGGGTCAGGAGTGATGGCAGCTGATGCATGTATAGATCAAGGACTCGAAGTGCCAAGGCTTTCAGAGAGGACCATAGAGAAGTTAAGGAAGATACTATTACCTATAGCTAGTCCATATAATCCTATAGATATAACAGGGTCAGCTAGAGATGAGCATATGATTGAATCAGTAGAGGTACTAATGCGTAGTGGTGAAATTGACGTCATAATATGGATACCTTACTTCATGGTGCCTGGGATTAGCGAGGGAGTAGTTGACGAGTTCATAAAAAGAGTTAGGGAAGTAAATGAGGAACTAGAGACACCAATACCTATTGTAGGTGCAGCCACAGGTGGAACCTATACATGGAAACTGGCGGCTAAAGCTGAAAGAATGGGTATACCAATGTACCTATCTGTCGAGAGAGCAGCTAAAGCGGCATGGGCCCTCTGCAAATACGGTGAATGGCTTAAGAAGCTAAGAGTGTTTACAGAATATGTTGAAAGATATAGAAAAAATAAGGATTAATCATGTCTGAGTACCATATTTTGATGTAATTTGGTTTATTTCTTTTCAAAGGACCCCTGTCTTTTTTCTTGATATTTTACGGTACAATACTTAACCTCAGAGAATACCCTTATAAAATATTAATATATCATATATTTCTGGTTAGAAAAATTAACCAGAATATTTATAAATCCGAATCTATCTATTTTGGATAGCGAGGTGCATTAGTTGAGAAGAACTCTTGAGAACTTGGTTAAAGCCTTTATAGGTGAAAGTCAGGCAAGGAATAGGTATACTTTTTATGCCAATATAGCTAAGAAGGAAGGCTACGAACAAATAGCTGAAATTTTCTTGCTAACTGCTGAGAACGAAAAAGAGCATGCAGAAACATTGTTTGAGTTAATCAACAATATAAAGAAAAAGCTCGGAGAGCCAATAACTGAAATAAAGGTAGAAGCAAGTGCTCCCTTAATTCTTGGCAATACAATAGAGAATCTAAAAGCAGCTATTGCAGGAGAGAATTATGAGCATACAAGAATGTATCCAGAATTTGCAGAAATAGCTGAGAAAGAGGGATTACCAGAGGTAGCTGTAAGATTAAGAGCTATCGCAAAAGCTGAAGAACATCATGAGGAAAGATATAGGAAGCTCTTAAAGGAGGTAGAGGCGGGTACTATATTCAAGAAGGATAAGGAAGTGTGGTGGGTCTGTAGAAAGTGCGGTTATGTCTACTATGGTAAAGAGCCCCCAGAGAAATGCCCCTCCTGTGGACACTCAAGGAATTACTTCCAAGTTAAATGTGAAGAATACTAGGACTATAGATTCAGAGTGAAAGATGAAAAAGTAATTAAAGCTAGAGCTTACTGTAACCTACATGGATTATGGAGCTTAATGTAATTCTTTCTTCTTTATGTTTTTCTTTTATTTTAATAGAAAGGTATACCTACATTATGTAAGATAAAGGTTAATGCTAAATACAATAATAGTGAAATATCTTTTTCACTTACCCTTGCCTTATCAGTCCAGGTTCTCATCTTAGGTGGATACTTTATGTATAATGCTTCAGCAAGATACATTGATAAACTAATAGTGTGTACTAGGAGTGGTATAGGCATTAACATAATTATCTTTATTCTACTTTTAATTCCTCTACCTATAGCTGCGTTCATTGCTTCCGCTAACGCCTCCTTTAGTACTTGAATCAATCTAAGGACGAATAGCTGACTAAATCCTATAATTGGGGGGATACCTATCTTACTAGTTAAATAGGCTACATGTTGTGGTTTTGGAGAGGTAAAAGCTATTATTGCCGAAAGAGCAATTAATACTATCTTTATGGTAATGTAGGATGCATCAATGTATCCAAAAAGCACCGATAACACTATAAGGGTGGGGATAGCAAGCCATAGCAGGAGAGGTAATATCTTCTTAGCTATACGGAAATATAGAGCTAAAAAAACACAAACTAGCCCAACGGGTACTAGTTTACCTACAGATATCATATAAAATGACCAAACAAGGAGTAGAAGGGAGGTTATAGGATTAAGACAGGCTTTAAAAGTACTTATGTAAGCATTCTTCAACGCTTCTCACCCTCTCTCCAAGAGCCTCACCTAGTAGGACGGCTACGGGCTTAGGGAATCCTATAGTCTCAAGAACGTTGCTATAGAATATGTCTAATGTGTCACCATATGCTATGAGAGTACCATTATTCATTACTGCTACTTTATCGGCAACCTCCAAAACAAAATCTATATCATGGCTAGCTATTATAATGGGCTTATTTAGTTGCCTTAACACCGTTATGAGCTTTCTTTTCTCGTATATGTCTAAACCTGTAGTTGGCTCGTCGATTAGTAGGAGATCAGGATCCCAAATCAGAGCTAATAATATTGAGAGTATTCTTGCTTCTCCTGCAGAAAGCTTGAAGGGCGAAAGGTCAGCTAAGTCTATTAAACCAAATTTTTTAAGATAGTATTCTTCGTTGGCGCTCTTCCTAGCCATTCTTAATGCAAACTTTACTTCCTCTCTTACAGTGGTTTTATAAAAACTGTAATATGGGTTCTGCCATGACGCACCAATTCTTTCTGGTACCTTTACTTTACCTTTATCTGGTTTTATTATCCTAGCTATAATTCTTAGGAGTGTAGTTTTACCTGCACCATTAGGTCCTATTATTGCAGTGATACCCTGCTCTATCTTTAATGTAACACCACGAATTATACTTCTATACCAAACGTTTTCCAGAAATAGCATAATTTACCATCTCTTCTAAACTTCTAAATCCAAACTTTACATAGGTTGGCTTAGGGACATCAGGAGGGGCCTTACTTAATGCTTCAAATGGTTCTCCATCAGCAATGATCTCTCCATTTTTAATGACGATAACTCTATCCATGAATTCTACTACTTGGTCTAGCCTATGCTCAGCTATCACTATACTCTTCAAGTTCAAATCCTCTAGTAATTCAATAAATCTGCGACTAGAGCGTGGGTCAAGATAGGCTAATGGCTCATCAAATACTAAGACCTCTGGCTCTAATGCAAGAACACTAGCTATGGCAACTCTTTGCCTCTCACCCATAGAGAGAGTGGAAACATCTCTATCAAGTAAATGTGAAATGTCTAACATCTCTGCAATATACTTAACTTTGCATTCTATTTCCCTCTTACTGAGCCTCTTATTTTCAAGAACGAATACTATCTCATCTCTAACCCTAGGCATTAATATAAAGGCATCAAAGTTTTGTGGTACAAATCCTATTGTACAATTTCTGTTAACCGAGCCTGATAGTTCACCACCATAAATTTCAGGTATTAGTCCAGTAATTACTCTAAGAAGAGTAGTTTTACCGCTACCAGTACTCCCTGCAATAAGTATTTTACCATGGCTTATTTTTAAGTTAATACCTTTAAGAATCCACTTCGACATGCCAGGATATTTATAGTACACATTCTTTAGCTCTATAAGCGCCATACTACATCGACCTTTCTAAACAATTCTTCTACGAGTTCACGTTCCCTTTGCCATAAGCTGCATTCATCCTTTAGTTTCAATCCATAATATGCGTTACCTATGAAGAGTGTTGAGAGATCAATAGCTTTATAAAGTAATTTTGGATCACCTGCATGAAGGTATAATGTCAGATCATTTATAACAAGTATGGGAGTAGGCCTTTCGATATACTCCTTAATTAGAGGTTCAGTAAGCTTAGCATTACGTCTAGCATACTCCCATACTTCATCACACGATTTCCCCATAAGCCTTGGTGCATATATCTTCTTTGGCTTAAGTATCCGTATACCATGTACGTTTAGTGGTAAGCCTATCCCTCTATAGCTTGGAGCAAAATCTATTACTGTTATCATTTTGTCAAGTCCTAAGCGAATTAAGGTGTTAACTAGCTTCTCTGTTAACTTAGTTTTACCAGACCCTATCTCGCCTACAATTAATATTTTAAATGAGGCCTGCTGCCCTGATAACTTTGAGTGCTGCAAATCCAATGAGGGTCCCTACACCTGTACTGAATAACCAGCCAAGCCATATTATAGTTAATGCTGCTTGCCACTTAGCTGCATCACCTACTATAGGAGCAAATATGAATAATGCGAGTAAGAATCCTATTACAGCTGTTCCTAAGGGTTCGCTAAAGGCGGCATAATCAGGATTTATTCGTCTTCTTTTGAGAATATATGCAGTAATACCTACAAGTAAGGCTCCGGGAATACTTCCAGGAAAAGCATAGATTGTCCCTATCCCAAGAGATATTCTAATAACACTAATCAGGATTGCAATAAATACCGCCCATACAGGGCCTAAAACGACACCTGAAATAACGTTAATGAAGTGCTGGCCAGGGAAGGCTTTCGTAGGTGGAATAGGTATATAGAGTGGTGCAATGACAACGCCAAGCGCAGCAAGCCCTAAGGATAGGGCGAACTTTCTAATAAAAATAGCCTTAACCATTATATTATCACCGAAGATAGTAGCGTAGTTAACCAACTTATAAACATATTTATAACGCGTTTATTAATAGAGTTCATGTTTAAGTTCATTATGGATTTATATAAAAGATAACGAAGTTATATTTAATCTACGTCACTGCGAATTAAATATTTAGTATTGGTCATCATGTTCGTATACTTATTTATATGGTTACCATTTTACAACTAGATAGGTTAAATAGTAATGAGTATTCCGGTAGAAGTGCTCAAAAATAGATTAAAAAGGTTTCAGGAGAAGCTTAGTTCTAAAAATATAGATGCTGTTATGTTAAGGACTCTCTCCAGCTATACATACTTTACGGGCACTAGATGGCTTAGACCAGCACTATTCATACCGGTAGAAGGTGAACCCATAGCGTTTATAGCTAAAGGTGAAGAGCAAGGATTCCTAGAGCGTACGTGGATTAAGAACATTATAACATTTATTGATGGAGCTGACTTAATGGGTAAAGTTACACAAACAATAAGAGAGTATAAAGCAAAAAGAGTCGGATTAGACTTTGGTATTGAGAGGGATGCTTTCATTCTTTTCTACGAAATGTTTAAGAAACTCAACCCACATGCTGAAGTAGTTGATGTGAATCCGATTTTAACAGAAATGCGAATGATAAAAGACGATTACGAACTCAAAACTATAAGGAAAGCTGGCAAGATAGCTTCAAAAGCCATGGAAAAAGCGCTTTCAGTAATAGACGTTGGTGTCACAGAGACAGATATTGCAGCAGAAGCATATCACACACTATACAAGCTAGGCTCTGAAGAACCGCATGTATACGTTAACATAGGTCCTCATCCCCGTGTGCATAGTGAACCATTCAATGATGTTAAAGTAAGAGAAGGCGTATTTGTAACAGTGATCATAGGAGCAGATCATAATGGATACTATGCTAATATTTCAAGAACAGTATTTGTAGGCTCTAAAACAGGCGTGGCCGATAAAGCTCTCAAGTGTACTGAAGAAGCTTATAGATTAGCAGTAGAGCTTACAAAACCCGGTAGGAAATTCATAGAAGTCATTAATGCTCTTGATAAGGTTTATGAAAAATATCAGTTAAAGGATAAACGTGTAATAGGTTATGCTCATGGAGTAGGACTTCAAATAGAAGAACCACCAATAACTACAATCGTACCATTTCACAGATATATGGAGATTAAACCACGAATGGTCTTAGCAATGGTACATGCACCAATAATGTTCGAAGGGTTAGGTCAAATTAAAATAGAAGACACCTTTATAGTAAAAGAAGATAGTGAATTAGAGAAAGTTACATAGACAACTTTTCTTTTTATCATTTCATATTTATTTGAATAATATTATTGGAATTGGTGAGAGCTCCAGTAGTGTATATTCAAGAGGATCTAACTGTACTGTTGCCCTGAATGGTTTTCTTCTACTCTTCCTTATAGAAACTTTTAATCCAAAAACTAGTATATCGCTTTTTCAGCTAAGTTTAGAATTTCCTTAACCTTATCCTCAATATTAGTGGCCTTAGATTCGACCATGGTAAATTTGACATTACTTGATGATAATTTGTCTTTAATTTTACCAAGTTCTTCCTCTTTTTCTATACCATGGTATAATGTTATCTGGGCATCATGTTGTTGAGCTAATGAAATTGCAAGGTTTATAGCTTTATCTAGCTTTTCTTCTCCTGCAACAAGTATTGAGTCTATTTTGACTTATCTTTCGCATAACGTAATAATTCTCTACTTGGTTTACCACGTAATATAACCTTTTTAACTGATAGAACATGCTTACTCAATAATACTAATTCAACTTCACTAACTGCTTTCTCAGCTATTTTTCGCATAACCTCTCTATATAACGATGTATAAAAG
>Ga0190367_1000514_pt1 | contig 27961 bp, 29 predicted proteins | sample 4872181011_MG_FD_171838 | JGI IMG/M metagenome (GOLD analysis project Ga0190367, IMG submission 171838) | Hydrothermal vent microbial mat bacterial communities from Southern Trench, Guaymas Basin, Mexico - 4872-18-10-11_MG | ecosystem: Environmental > Aquatic > Marine > Hydrothermal vents >...
ATATTTACCCTTACCGCTACTGCAACAGCATCGCTAGGTCTGCAATCAAAAATAGCAATTCTTCTACCACCTCTAAGAATCAGCTTAGCATAATAAGTATTGTTTTTAAATTCCACAATCTTAACAAACTCGGGTGTAATGTTAAACATTTCGATAATATCAACAAGCAAGTCATGGGTTAACGGTCTATAGAATCGTTTGCCATCCAGGGCATCTTTTATGCTGAATCCCTGATCGCGAGTAATGACCATCCTTAATTGATAGCAGTCAGTTTTCAAATAAAGCGTAGCAAAGCTTTCTGAAAGTGCAATGTCCACATCCTCCACTTTTTTAAAGCCCTTAAGGTCTAAATCTTTAGATGAAGGCAGTTTCGCAATTTTCTTTTTATTCTCAACTTCTAAATTAGGATTCGATAGAATTGATATACAAATAGCTAAAAAAGCTAAGATAATAGATAGAATGGACAAAATAATTGCAAATTTCAGCTCTCTAGCTGTCATCTTAGCGAAATCTTATCCTAAAGTCATGAAACTCTCCTTTGTATTCACGCCATTCAACATCAATTTTATCTACTCTTGCAAATCTCGGCTTTCTGCTTCTTAAATATTCTACCAACTTTTTTATATCATCTATTTCGCCTTCAACAACTATCTCCACTCTACCATCTGGTAAATTCATTACATAACCTTTCAATCCTACTCTCTTAGCGTAGTCCTCTACAAACCACCTATACCCAACACCCTGTACAATTCCACTAACATGAATTAAGGCTCTTCCCCTCATTTATTTATTTAATACTGACAAAACTTAAATTTAGTTTATTCTTCATAAAATATTTTAGTGATGTCCGAAAATATTATGAGAAAGGAAATATTAGAGCAAAGCGAAGCTTTACGTAAAACAATAGAGCTGGAAAGTGACAAACTTCGCAAAGTTTCGCATAAACTTAGGAAATATAAAAGATTTTATTTTGTTGGCTGTGGAAGCTCCCTATCTACATTATTGACGATAAATTCCCTCCTCGATTATCTAAAATCTGAAAATGCAAAAGGTGTTTATACTGGTTTCGAATTTTACTATAATACTCCCTATATAGATGAAGAAACTGCAATAATTCTCTGTTCCCAATCTGGCGAGACAAGAGACACTATATATGCGGCAAGAAGAGCCAAACAGGAGGATATTTATTGTTATACAGTGGGCATAACAAATGATGAACAAAGCTCTCTAGCAAGCATAGTTGATGATGTTATAATAACGAAAGCTGGGAAAGAGCAGGCAATAATTGCTACAAAAACGTATATCACACAGTTGTTTGTTCTTTACTCCTTATTTCTGTCAGAAAAATTTGATAGAAAGCTGAAGGAATTGCCTGCAATTTGCCAATCCTTGTTAACAAAAGTTGAGGAAGAATGTAAGCGAGCGGCTATAAAGTTCAGAGATACGAAGGGGTTTTATGTTATTGCATCAGGCGTGAACTATGGTTTAGCATATAAAGTCGCTATGACGATGCTTATGGAAGGTTGTTATCTTCATGGCTGTCCAGTATATGCTGGGGAGTTTAGACATGGACTGATAGAGAAAGTTGAGAAAGGAGTAGATACTATGTTTCTCAAAAGTGGTTTGCCTTCAGACGAAATAACGAATAAAGCATTAGAATTTTGTGAGAGAATTGGAGCTAGAACTCTAGTTTTTGATGCTGATAGGTATTACAAATTCGATAGCATCTTCGGACCTTTTATTTTGATTATTCCACTAGAGTGGTTCATTTACTATTTGGCCTTGGAGAAGGGTGTGGATCCCGCAGCAACTAGACATATTGGTAAAGTTAGGTACTAATTTTATGTTTTTTCAAACTTTCATTTATTTAGCTTTTCTTTGAGCTTTTCATAATAAAATTATTAGAATTGGAGTTTACTTAAGCTATATAGTGGAAGCTAGCTAAACTTGACAGTAGTTCTTCAGAAATAGATTTCAACAATTAATGGTAAATAATTTTTTTATGTACGATAAAATTTTGCTTAGATATGATGAGATTTGGTTGAAGAGCGAAAAAACACGTAGAAAATTTGAGAAGAAACTGATTGAAAATATTAAAGCAAGTCTTGGCAAAGTCAATATTGAGGCTCTGCGTGGCAGAATAATTATCAACTACGATCCTCAATTTGTGGAGAAGTTAAAAAAAGTCTTCGGCATTGTTTCTTTCTCACCAGCAGTTTCCTGTAAAACAGATTTAAAAGCAATTTCAGAGAAATTAGTGGAATTTGTCAGGTGGTTGGGCATTAAAGAGACTTTTGCAATCAGAGTCAAAAGGGAGGCTGAAATAAACAATATTACTAGCATGGAAATTGCTAGAATTTTAGGTAAGATAGTGAAAGATGAATTCAACAGCAGGGTGGATCTGAAAAATCCGCAAACAGAATTATTTGTAGAAATAAGGGAGGAGGAAAGCTACATATTCGATAAAAAAATTGAAGGTCCAGGAGGCTTTCCGATAAGCACACAAGGAAAAGTTCTTTGCCTAGTATCGGGTGGGATAGACTCCGCGGTTTCTGCATGGTATGCTATGAAAAGGGGTTGCGAAATAGTAATCTTGCATTTTGACACAACACCTTTCGCTCAAAATACTCAGGAAAATGTCAAAAAAATCGCCAAAAAGCTTAGGGAATGGAATTCCAATAAAAAGATTAAAATTGTCGTAGTAAAGTTTGGAAAAATTTTGCAGGATATAAGGGAAATTTTGAAAAATGAAAATAAGCTTAGCTATACTTGCCTACTCTGCAAATATGCGATGTATAAAGTTGCTGAAGAAATTGCTAGAAAAGAAAATGCTAAAGCTTTGGTTACTGGAGACTCATTAGGGCAAGTGGCAAGCCAGACACTTGACAATCTTCTAGTAATCAGCTACAAAATCAACATACCTATTCTAAGGCCACTTATTTTCATGGATAAACATGAGATAATAGAAATGGCTAAGAATATAGGAACTTTTGAGATTAGTTTAGAAACAAAAAGATGTAAGGCTGTTCCAAAGCATCCTGAAACAAAAGCGAAAATGAAAGAATTTAAAAAACTGTATTCAAGAATAAAAATTGATGAATATTCATTGAAAACTATCATAGTTAATTAATGCGGGGGTGCCCGAGTGGTCGAAGGGGCACGGCTTAGGACCGTGTGGCTTAGTGCCTTCGCCGGTTCGAATCCGGCCCCCCGCATCGCTATGCTTAAAAAGCTAGATTCAAATAAAATTGAAGTGGAGTCCATAGAGGTTATGGAATTAAGGAGTGTTGCTAAAGTAGGGATTAAAACTGAAAAAAGGATCTTTTATTTTAATTTTTCCAGCACCAAACTTCTTAAACCATTATCGGTAGGTATTATGATTTTTTACAATGAAAAGGACGGTGGTGGGATAAAGTACTCCATTGACACTAAGAAAAACATAGGCATTGTATCAACTCTGGTTATTTTTGTAAAAGAGCTTAAAAGGGATTTAGCAAGGTTTCTACTCGAATTAGCGCTTTATAACCTTATTGAGGTTAAAAGCAAGATTAAAGCGATTGAGATAAGAAATGTACTTGATGAAAGTATCGCAGAAGTTGTGTGTAACTACGCACAACCCATAATTAGAGAAAGAAAAAAAGCTTACGAAAAGAATGGGTATATAATAGGGGAGGGCGTCGTTTATGAAATTAGTGGAGTTGCTCTGAAAAAATTGAAGAGAAGATTTGTATATAGACCTAAAATACTCAAACACGTACTTAAAGCCTTTAATCTTCTTTAATGTCTAAAAGCTCTTGTATGTGTAAAAATCATTGAAATTCCGTGTTCATCACATGCCTCAATAACCTCTCTGTCTCTTACGGAACCCCCTGGTTGAATTATAGCTTTTATACCATATTCTGCTGCTAAATCTATGCTATCTCTAAAAGGAAAGAAAGCATCTGACGCTAGAGCTGCTTCTCTAGCTTTTTCACCAGCTTTTCTTAATGCTATTTCCACAGCATCGACCCTTGACATCTGTCCAGCACCAATACCCAAGGTTGAACCATGCTTAGCAACAACTATTGCGTTTGATTTTACATGCTTAACAACCTTCCATGCGAATATTAAGTCCCTCAGGGTTTCGTCGTCAGGTTTATTTTTTGTTACAACATCTAATTTGATATCCTCATCCTTCTCAATTTGAGCCAAAAATACCCCGCATGCACTTCTTATGCTCAAATTTGGCATATCCTTTGAAACATCTAATTCCACTATAATAAGCCTCTTTCTCTTTTTTATCATATCCAAAGCCTCTTTGCTGTATCCAGGAGCAACTATGACCTCAAAAAAATGATTAACAACTTCCCTTGCAACCTTTTCATTAACCTCTCTATTTAAACCTATGATACCCCCAAAAGCCGATTTAGGATCCGCCTCAAAAGCCTTCTTTAAAGCCTTGTAAATGTCATCCGCTATAGCTACACCGCATGGGTTGTTGTGCTTAATAATAGTTGCCGCTGGTTTATCAAATTCTTTAACTATCCTAATTGCGGAATCTATATCAAGCAGATTGTTGTAAGAAAGTTTTCTATCTGAGTGGAGTTTAAAGGTAGTGAGAGAAATAGTGCTTTGTTTATCTTCTAAAATATAAATTGCGGCATCTTGATGGGGGTTCTCCCCATATCTTAGCGAAAAATTTTCTAAAAGGTTAAATGACAATTTTTTAGGAAAGTTCATGTTGTTAGTTTAATAATTAACATTATTATAAAAAAGTTTCTGTTAAACTTGGAGAACCAAGATGCTATCTAAATAACCACATATCGTAAAACTCAAGCATTTTGCAAGTTTTTTATTTATATATGCAAATTTTTAACATCAATACGTTAATTTCAGCAAAAACTTTCTTTTTCCATATGTACACTCTGCTTTAGATTTACCAGCAAAGAAATGCTTTAAAATGGAATTAAGCATACTGCTAAACTTTCTAGCGCTTATGGCAATACTTCCTTTTTGGGAACAATTTCACAACTTCCATTTACGCAGGTAGTGCCTTCTGGACAAGTAAATATTTCGCTCCATTCTAGGCAAGGATCATTGTCATAATTTCCGCAGATTCTATATCCCGTAGTTTCCTCTTCAAGGGATATCATTGCAATACATTCTCGATCACCTTCAGGGGAGCATTCATCTTGAATTCTTCTGAAATTTCCTCAATTCCTGCTCCACCACAAACAATTGAAAACTCTTCTCCAAATTCTTTGTATTCCTCAGATATCTTTTTTAAATACAGAATCACCTTTTTCCTTCATGTAAAATTTGGAGTATCCTCTACAAAAGTGCAAACTTTTTCTCCTATATTACCATAGCAGAGTTCTTCTTCAATTACACAACAACCGCCAGGAGTTGCTATTTGAAGCCTATCAGTCCCAAGTGGTGTTCCCTTAATGTATTTTTCAATTTTCACGTCTGTATAGGTAAGAATTTGGGTTGCATTTTCTTTGCATATACATTTTCCTTTCACTTTTTCAACAGTTCCTTGAATTATGTAGTCTGCTGTCTTTGTTATATAGTTTTTATCTCTACATTCTTCTGCTGTTATTCATTCACCTCCAGGAAATTTTGCAATTACTTTTCCTTCCGAAGGGAGAGTAATTGGAGTTTTGGGTGCCGAAGGTATAAACTTACTTGCTATTAATAAGCTAATCCACACTATAACCAGGATAACAACTATAATTCCATAAGACAATCCTTTGCCGTTGTTTTTTGCCATAGTTATAAACTATAAATTACAGCATATTTATTTATAACACTCAGCTAAAAGAATTTAAAAATCGGTTTAATAAATTATAATATTGCGGGGGTGCCCGAGCTTGGCCAAAGGGGCAGGACTGAGGCTCCTGTGGCCGTAGGGCCTTCGTGGGTTCAAATCCCACCCCCCGCACTGAAATTTAATTTAAATTCTAATAAGCGGTAAGATATCTAGTTTTCAAGCGAATTCCTAGAAAAAAATCATGAATAAATGCGGGGGGCCGGATTCGAACCGGCGAAGGGCCTACGCCCAGCAGGTCTTGAGCCTGCCCCCTTTGGCCACTCGGGCACCCCCGCAATATAAAACCAGACTGGCTAGATATTATTAATTAAAGTTTTTCTTTTATTTGAGCTTCCAAATCATTTAATTTTTCGTCAAGAACCTTTAAGGCTTCTTTGACTATTTCATCAGCTGCCAAAGCTTCCGTACTTTCCAAATAAAAGATAAACTTATTATTTTCGTAACCAATTTTTATAGCTTTTTTCTCGCAGGACATTTCGCATTCCTTGCAGAATATACATTCCTCAATATTTTTAGCAGAAATTTTTCCCTTCTTAAACTCCAATATATTTCTTGGACAAACACCTACACATTTTTTACATGCGTCACATTTTTTCTCATCGATACTAATCTTTGGGTAGTACTTAAAATAGCAGTTTGCAGCCGGGCTCCATTTTGCGTGATCTCTTCCTCTGCCTAGAATAGCAATAGCTTCAAGTGATATTTTCTGACCTTTTCCTAATTTAACAATGGGAATATTTTCATAAACCGGTTTTACTTTAGGATCCTCTGATTTCAAGTCACCAGAATACACAACACCTTCTCCTTCTTTCTCAAGGAAGAAAGTCACCCTACATAAGCTGCATCCTTTACCGTTACATTTACATTTTTCAGGTAGATTAAAACTCCTTAAATCTGTAGTTAGAGGTATTAACCCAAGCCTATGAGCTATAATCTCATCGTAAAGTGCGGAGGAATTCTCGTAGAAAATTACATCCTCAATAGCTAGGGTGGGTACCTCAGCAATAATTACCCTTCTTAAAGCATTTATAAGGGCTGGCGTCGCCCCATCTACTACAAATTCAATTTTGTTTCTATCACATTCTACTATTCTAATCTTCATTCTAACTACTTTTATATCCAATATTTGTGCAAAAATATTATTTAAATAAGTTTCTAAAATTTGGGTACTGAATATGGCTATGCAACAAATATGTTTAACTAATTTTTAAGCTTTTTTAAATTTATTCCTAAAATACTCCCAGCACTCAGTTTGTATGTGCTACAGCAGCTTTCTTAGACTGGTTTTTGGAAATCTAAAATCTAAGCTTTCACCGGATGTTATTGGTTTCTGACAGGTTTTATTAACTTATTTAAAACCTTTTAATCATTAAAGATACTGGTGATATATCATGAAAGAGAAGCTTATTTTGGTACTATTTGCCCTAGTTATCCTTAGCACACAAGTCTTTGCTCAGGAAACTAGTGTTATTTTAACAACAGCAGAGAACTATCCAGACGCATTGGTAGCAGCCTCAGCGTCTGTGAAAATAGGTGCACCAATATTGGTTGTTGGTGAGGAGGGTCTAACCAATGAGTTGAAAAGTGAAATATCTTCATTACAACCAGAAACAATTTACATTATAGGGGGACCTGTAGCAGTAAGCGATGATGTGGAGACAGAACTAGAGAATCTTGGTTATGATGTTATAAGAATCTGGGGTGCTACAAGGTTCGGTACCGCTGCAGAAGTTGCGAAGTATTTCTGGCCCGAAGGATCGGAAATGGCTGTTCTTGCATGCGATAGCTTGAGGGCACCAGGAGATACATATGAGATAGTAACTGCAGCAAGAAATCTGGCAAGCTTATATGAAGCACCGTTGCTTTTGATTAATGAGGATGAGGTTCCAGCTGTAACCCTAGAGACATTGGATGAGTTAGGCGTAACGGATGTAAAGGTAATATGTGAGGAGGTTTCGGAGTCTGTCCAGTCAGATCTTAGCTCAGCGAACATAACTGTTGAGGTTATAGAGGGTAGCAAGGAAACGATTGAGGAAAAGGTAGAGGAGGATATAAATAAGGCAGTTGAAATAAGCAAAGCTAAGAGGCCCTTAATAGTAATCGCAGCTGCCAATTTCACAGAAGCTGCTGCACCAACATTACCAAGTAGATATGCAAGCGTTCTGATAGTAACTTCCGAAGAGGAGATACCATCTGTTGTTGAAAAAGTCAAAGAGTCCAATGCCACTAGAGTTTTTGTCTTAGGCAAACCAGATTTGGCTGAAAAGATATATAATGCTTTAAAAGAGGAAAACATAGAAGTAACACTTATTTCAGGAAGAAAAGCTCACGTTGCTGTAGAATTGATTAAAAGGTATAAAAACGATTGGAGAGCAAGATGGAAGGTGAAAGGGTTCTTGAAGCTATTGCATAACGCTACTGATGTTGCCGATAGAGCGATTAAAAAAGCAGAAAGTAGCATTACATTGACGGAAGCTTTAATTGAAAAAGCCGGAGAGTTGGGTATGAATACAACACTAGCTGAGAACACGCTAGAACTTGCTAGGAAAAACTTGGAGGAAGCAAAGGAAGAGTATGCTGAAGAAGAGTATAGAAAGGCTATCAGAGATGCTGTGCAAGCGATAATGCTCTCTAGAAGGGCTGCATTCCTACTGTACATGCAAAGGAAAGTGCCAGTGTTTGCAAGTGAATTTGGAGGAGAGCTTGTCGGGATTGAAGTGATGAAAGGGGAGGTAGAGGATCTTGCATTGAGAATAAAGAGACCAAAGAAGCCCTTGGGAACTCTTTGTAAAAAGCTTGTGGATGGTGTAAATGAAGCTATGGAAGCAGGTAATAGAGGCAAAGCTATAAAGTTGATTAGAAAGGCTCGAGTGATATGTAGAGAGGCTTTAGAAGTTAGAGAGAAGCAACTACCTAGAGAGTGGAGGAGGTTGGTGGAGGAAAGTGAGGATGTTAAAAGAGAGGTTGCTCTAGCAGCTATTGAAAGAGCTAGATTTGAGTTGAAAAGAGCGAGGAAGGCTCTAGAACTGGGAGAGGAGTGGTCGGGGCAGGATCTTAGTGTTGCTGAGGAAAATATTAACATGGCTGAGGAGTATTTAGAATTAGCTAAATCTGCAGTTGAGGGAGGTAACTATACTGAGGCTATGTCATACGTTAAAGAAGCTAGAAAACTCATAAGAGAAGTTACAGCAGGAACATTTATAAACGAATTGCCAGAATATGCTGCATGTAGAGTTAGATGCGTAGAAAAATGCATAGAAAATTGTAGAGTTGCTGAGGAATCTAGGAAATGCATGGATAGCTGTATGCCAGATTGTGTAATGGAATGCATACCTATGCCCATACCAGTTCCTCCAGGTCAAGAGTGGGGTTCTAATAAAACCAATGAAGGAGGTCTTCCTGGGGAGAATAGCACTATGTGCCCAACCTGTTTTTAATTCTTTTTTATCTTTAACCCATAATCATGTACTTGGCAATGATTATCAGTAATATTGTTGTTAATACTATTATTAGGTGGGATAGCATAAGTTCCTGTTTAGTTTGCCATATTCTTAAGCTAAGCACGGAAACTAAAAAAATTATTCCCATGAAAAATAGACCCAAAACCTTTTCAAGAATCTCGGTAGCTGCCATCTTACCCTAGAACGAAGGCAGAAATAATACCATAAATCAACCCCATTATTGGGCCATATATTATTGCCAATGCGGCTAAAATCCAATGTGGGAAATCCATGTCATAAAACACTCCTGTTACAAGAGCGGTAAGTACTGCCATAAAAGATGTTGTAAAGTAAATACCCCTGAACATGAATGCCAGTATATAAAATGGTAGGGATAACCAAAAAATGTTAGTTATTATTACAACACTGTAGCCTGCAATTTTGTATGTTAAAAATTCAATAAGTTTTCCAATTGTATAGCAGATTGATATGTTCAAAATACCAATAACCCATCCCTCTGTTGTCACATCACTCTTTGCAGCTTCAATTGTTATTAAGTATTTCCACCAGGGCCCAAGCAACATTTTTATTAGTTTGATATATTTAATTAATTAAAACATAACTAGCCCAAAATTTAAGTTTTTCTAATTTTTTAAATAAATAATGTAAGCCGGGGTGCCCGAGTGGTCAAGGGGCCGGTCTTGAGAACCGGTGGCGCCCTGCGCCGCAGGGGTTCAAATCCCCTCCCCGGCGTCCTGCCTTAACTATTTAAGCTTTTCGGTTTCCCAGCATTTACTTTCAGGCAAAACTCTTTCTTGGCCACTCTCCCTAGGAGAATAAAGCCTTGGGAGAGTGGTAATTCTGAGAAATAATCACCTAGAGGTAAGTATAGGTGTTCAAAAGTTTGAACAGCAAATTTGGACACTTACATCTATATTACAAGCAATCGAGAGGGACATACTTATTGCAGGGACATAGCCAGATACTTAAACATAGCTCTTTCTAAAGCACACTATTATCTAAAGAAATTGCTGGATCTAGGCTTAATAGAGATAGATTGCAGAGAGGGGAAAGAAAGAGTAGCGATTTTTTACCGCTTAAGCTATGAAGGCGATAGAAAAGCTTATAGAAAGCTTTTGATTGCATGGCTTTGCAAAAAGCATTATCTCATAGTTTTAGATGATTTGAATTCTATAAGGGTTGGGAGGCCTAAGGAAATAAGCATGCGCCGAGTTTTCGAGTTTATTGAATCAAGAAGAAAATTTTCTACTCGAGATTTTTGCGAAAATTTTGGTGTTAGTTATCCAACAGCTCAAGTTTATTTGAGGATTTTAGCTAAAGCATAAGATTCTAAAAAATTGTGGTAATGGAGTCTGGAAAGTTAAAGAATTTTAGCCTGAAAAAGTAAAAATTACGCTCTTATCCTATAACGAAGATATAAAATATTTTTTGTTGCTCTGGAAGGCTTGAACAAAGAAATTGTTTTAGAGTTACTTGAAACTTATGTTGAGAAAGGCTCTGTAGTTAATACAGATGATTTCCTATTTATACAAAAGAAATAGAGAGGAAAGGCTATAAACATAGAGTAATCCCTAATAACAAGAAGAAATTTGCAGAAGGCAACATTCATATCAATAATGCAGAGAATAGATTTTCTTTCTTAAAAACATGGTATAGGGTGTTTAGAGGGATAAGCAAGAATTTTTGCTTAACTTGAAAACAAATTTAATAGGAAAAACTCTGGCAGTGATAGAGAAATTATGTAACCTTTATAAAGGATAAGAGCGTATTTGTTTTTTCTCTACTCCTCTCGATCACTTACTTAAATTACTTTGTTCAAGACTCTTTTAAGCGAGATGTTACATCTCTTTATAACTGGCTTTCTAGTGGCTTACTTATGGTTTATTTTTTCATTTTTTATTCCTCCTAGACTTAAAAAGAAAATTCTTATGTTTATTTACTTTTCCGTGATCGGTGGCTTCGTTTTCGCTACATTGGCAGATCCTATTATGAAGCCATGGCTAGATAAAACATTAGGAATTAGCACCGTGGCAACTTTTAAAGAATCTATTATAACGAATTCTATATGTTTTCTTGTTTTTCTAGTGGATGGTTTCTAGGTTTAAGAACTTTCAAGAAACAAAGGAAATTAATCAAATTTTCATAATCTTCGGTAGATAAAGCGCTAACAAATATAATACTATACCTTTCTTCTCACTTTCGGATAAAGTTCTAAATTTTGGCACAATTTTTTCAACAAAAGGTATAAGATTTAGGCAAAATCCTTCAAACGTATGCTTTATTTCTTCATAGATAGCTACTTTAAATCCAATAGCTTGAATTCGTGTCGCTATCTCATCTATATCTTCAGGTTGAAATACACCTTCCCTTATTTTAGTAGATCCGATATCTAGAAGTTCAAAAAGAGAACTTAAAGTTTTTGGCTTAAAGAACACGTCTTGACACAACTGAGGATTTTTTGCTATTTCCTTTAACCTTTCTTTAATGTCTTTCTCTTTTTCATAAACAACTCTCTCTATTTCTCTTAAAACTTCTTTCTTTGGAAGAGAAATATCATTTGGTAAAGCCCTTTTTACATATCTTTTTTCACTTCCTTTTAACAACGTTTCTTTTGAAATTTTCGTGATTTTTGCTATACTACTTAGCAAATCCTCTATTAAGAATTCTAGAAAAACTCTCAATCCTTTTACTTCAAGAAGCGAATAAAACGGTAAAGGTGTTTGTTGATGAATGGCGTAACTGCATGCTCTCCAATATTCGAGTAATGTCAAGCTAATCTCATTACTTTTGCAAAATTCTTCTATAACTGACCTATTTATTCCTAATATTGGAACACCTCTTTCTGCCATTTTATCAAACAACTCATCAAGGGTAATTTCTTTGGGTAATGTAGGAAGAATTTTATCCATTTTCTTCTTAAACTCCTTTTTAAAATTTCTAATAGAACCCTTTCTAAGATTGACCTTCTTTTTAATTTTCTCCTTTAGCTTCTTTTCTATTTCAGGAATTTCTTTATCGTAGAAGTATAAAACTCGTAAGATCATATCAGGATCTTCAAAACCATCGGCTATATCCATGTAAGCGAACAATTTTATGAATATTTCCAAAATATTCCGTAAATAAAAAAACATTGGAAGAATACTCACGTTTTCCAGCGACTTTAAGGCACCATTAGTGTCCATTTTAAGATGCAAAGTATAAAATGAGATTGATGGTCTATCCTCTTTATAAAACTCTTCTAAATTTTGGGCTATGGTTCCAATTTTTCTTAATAGTTCTTCTATTTTATCTCTTTCGCCTGTAAGTCTCACCACTCTTTTAAAATTCTCCAAAAGCCTAGGATTCTCTTCAAACTCTGGTATACCCCATCCATAAAAAATTTCATAATAGTTGGTGTAGATTTGATTATAAAGAGCCGCTAAACCTCTTTCACCATCTTTTTTAATCTCTTGTGCTATTTTGTTTGCAAGATTATCAAGGTAGGCAAAAAAGACTTTCCATTGAACCATACATCGTAATGTAGGTCTTTTATAAAAAGGAGACACTGTTAATTGAATAATAGCTATAGGTTTTTCGTTAAAATAGGCTAGGTTTTTATACTTTTGGAACCATTGATTTTTCTCTTTTTCCCAATCACTTTTTGTAATTCCCATTTTTCTGTAACGGTAAGCAACCTCACCCATAAAGAGAGGGAAAACATAAGGCAAATCAACATATACTTTTCGAGAACCTATTCTAACTTTCCAACCTTTTCTTATTCCCAATCCGAGGGGGTAAAATGGAAATATATCTGACCACTTCATAATCTCTATATCTTTTTGGGTGATGAAATTATTTCACTTTTTGTAAGGAAAGTGAAAAAGTTGGACTTTAAAGAAATTTTGGCCTGTTTTTCAGCCCCTAATAGTTATTTCATAATGTGAGAGAGGAAATTAGTTTTGATATACCCAGTTTAACTGAAATAAGCGAGATAAGTTTAGACGATTTGAGGAATAGACAATTAAGCATTTGTCAGAATGCGATTTTAAAAGATGCAAACAGCTTTATACTCAGCGTTAAAATGCTCGAAGCTCTTTTTCCTGAATTAGAAGATAATGAGGAGTATAAAGCAAAGGTTAACCAAAAATTCTCTTTTTTGCTTCAAAAATTCGGTGAAGCTAAATATTACAAGGATCCTGAAACTAGGCTTATAGTCGATTGCGAACTTTGTTTTGAAAAACTAAAGCTAATAGTTTCCTTGCTTGAAGGAAAAAATGGCCAGAACGATTAATCTAAAGGTTTGAACATGACAAAACCTAGCTTGAGATGGGACGAATACAGGAATGCTATAGAAGGGGGAGAGATAATTAGACGCTATTTCAGAATTAAAATGTTGCAATGGCATAAGAACATTCTTGCTGGAGTCGTCGGTTATACTGGAGAGGGAAAAAGCTTAACAGCCATAAAGCTAGCGAGCATAATAGATGAGAGTTTTGATTTGAAGAAAAACGTTGTTTACACAGCTGGCCAGTTCGCCTATGGTACCAATTCACGAATTTAAGCATTTCATTCTTACTCCAAACTTATCGTTACCTTTACACAACAACTTTTTTGGTAACTCCAGATTTGAGCTTTGTGGATCCTCAAGCTAGAAGATTGCTAACTCATTTGATAATAGTTAAGAAATGGAAGAAGCTCATGCCTCCTTTCATTCGAATATTCGAGTTTCAAAAGAATTTCTTGACTGGTATACTCAACGGTTTGATAACCTCTTTCCCCAAAATAAGCGATCCCAGCTAAGCCCAAAATTGCTTTTCCAGCCGAAGCTAATCTCGGATGAGAAGCGGCGAATTGAATTATCCTGGGGGGAGAAGCTAGCTGAGTCTAATAGAATAAAAAAACAAGCGGAAAGTTAATGATATCAATTCAAAAAAGTGAAAATCTATCTTGATACCATCAATTCCTCTAGGGAGAGTGCTCAAGAAAGGGTTCTAACCAGTATTCGCCCTAGAGTTCATTCTAACCAAGGGTTCTAACCAAGGGTTCAAACTATATCCCTGGCGTTGATGTTTGATTTTATCTTTTTAGTCTTATTTTAGCAAAAGGAGTACAATTAAGTAATAAAATATTGTTAAATACCAAGTTCATAACTTCGTATCAAGAACTACCCTTGATACTAGTAATGTCTTCAAGCTTTACAATCTCCCACTCCTTCAGAATCTCGCAACCTAATTCTTCACTATACTTAAATTCCTTATGCTTGATTCTCCTAGTCAAAAAACTTCTGCACCAAGCCTTTTTTCAGCCTTTCAGTTGTTACTATAATTTCATCAACTTTTTGATTGCTTTGTCAATGATTGAAAGAATTTGAACTATGGCTTTTCTTTTCTCTTCTGGTGTAATTTTATATTCTTTACTATTTCAGCTACTGTGTTGCACAATTATTTAAAAAACCGTTGTTTTCCCTCCTTTTTCCGATTCGAGACACGTAAATTCTTCTTGATGTAAGCTCCGAAGAAAAGCAATTATAATGTTTATTTTAGGGTTTTTAAGGGCTTGTGCTAGCCATTTTGATGGATTTATGCAACACAGTATATTTCAGCCGTTAAATTTGGGTTTACCATTCCAAAAATCTTTTCTACTTGTTAGAGGAGTGCTGCCCTTTAACTTTTTTACCTTCAGTCGCTAAGAAGGCTCCGTCCGAAAGGGCGGAGATGAATTAGGGAGATGGGTGGGAAAGTTTTCTATACTTTTTTTAAATACTTTTAAACTATGCTCTGGGCAGGGCTGGTGACGTAGTGACCCTGGCCCGAAGGGGGGGTGTAGCTTCGTGCTACACACTCCCTCCTCACAGGGCTTCACGGTGGAAGCCCCTTGCGATAGCAAGGAGGAGGTCACATACGTCTTTCAGCCTACTATTTTTCCAGCCTTCTGGTATTTTTTGTATATCATTTTCTTGCACTCAAAATCTCTTTTATCTTCCTTTTCCCTCTTTTTAAAACATCTTTCAAAAACTTAATTCTTCTTCTGTTGCAAACTCCAATATTCTAACCTATCGTTTATAAATAAAGCAATAGTTCCAGGAATAGAATCAAAGCAATGCCTAGCTTTTCTTGACCTTAGCTTTGTTATAGTTTGCCTGTTCTTTTTCTCAAAACCTTTGCTCTTGGTTTTAAGTATTTTTCATAAACTTCCCTATCCTTCTCTCCATCCCAAGGTTTGTTTTGGATTATTTCAAAACCAACTTTATGTTTTTCCTTTCTTATTTGAGCCCTTTCTGATTCCTTTATTAGTCCTTTAAGCCCTTTGCGAGCCCTTTAATATGTAGAAAATTCCCTTTTCAGTAAATCTATCATTCAAAATTCCCTTTTCCTCAGGTTCTTTTAAATCTCTCGTTGCTGTTTGCTTAGAAACTTGTTCAACCCGATATTCCTTGTTTGTTATTCTTCCCTTCTCCTTAACATATGCAAGTTTATTCTTTTTTCCCAAACTGCTCCTCATAGAGCCTCCTTACCCTATAAATTGTATCAACATCCTCAGGCCCCCTATCCTCCCTTATTCTTATAAGTCTTGGAAATCTTAACGCAAATCCCGATTCATAGTTAGGGGATTTCTGTATTTCTTCATAGGCAACTTCCACAACAATGTTTGGCTTTATCTCAACAAATTTACCCTCACTTCGTATTATTAAAGGTTTAAGCCTCTCCGTCATTTCCCTAAACTGATCTTCTGTCAGTCCAGTACCCATTTTACCAATTGATAAATATTTACCGGTATCTGGATCTCTACAGGCGAGTAGATAGCTACTAAGCCAATGTGCTCTCTTTCCTTCGCCCCATTCTGCACCAACAATTACCAAATCTAAAGTTTCCATTGTTGGCTTCAGTTTAACCATATACCCAACCCTGCTGCCAGGCTTATAGGGGGCTTTTAGGTTTTTAATCATTATACCCTCATGCCCCATATCTAAAGCTTTTTTATAGAACTTCTCTATTTCCTGCACATCATCGCTTATTAGCTGCTCAGCAAGCTTCAATTTGTTGTATGGTTTGGCTATGTTTTCAAGAATTTTCCTCCTCTTTTCAAAGGGCACATCAATAAGCGATTCTCCATTCAAATACACGATATCAAATAAATTTAATTCAACAGGGATTTCCCTAACCATCTTCTCTATGTCATACTTTCTCTTTATTCTTCTGGAAAGCATCTGGAATGGCCTCGGTTTGCCGTTTTCATCAATTGCTACTACTTCCCCCTCAATTATGCATTCCTCAGTATCTATACCTTTACGTACCATATCAACGATATCTGGGAACTGCTTAGTAACATTTTCAAGCCTTCTTGTGAATAGAGCTATCTCATCACCTCTTTTATGGATTTGCATTCTAGCACCATCATACTTTATCTCGGTAGCCACTTTCCCTCCCATTTTCTCTAGGGCTTCTTTTACATTCTCAACTTTTTGCGCAAGCATAACCTTTATCGGCTTACCCGGCTCAAGTTTTAGACTTTGCAACCCGTCTTTACCTTTCTCTTTTGCGATTTTTGCAACAAATCCCAGATCGTTTGTTAAGTTATAAGCTTTCTCAACGATATCTACAGGAACATTAAATGCAAGCGAAATAGCGTCTCTTATTATACCCTCAGCTACACCTATCCTAAGCTCCTCGAGCACAGTTCTAACAACATATCTAGCCTCCTTTGGCGAAGCTGAGGTTAGGAGTTCGGCAACCAAAGCTATTTTCTTATCTATAGAACCCTCACCCTCAACCCTTGCGACTTTTCTTAAGTTCTCAATAACTTTATCAACAGTAAGCGCTTGCTGAAACAAGGTCATCTGCCTTTTTTTTGCAACAAATCTCTCAGCAGCCAACCCCAAATCTCCAGTTTCCTTGTAGGTGTTCTCAATTTGCCTCTCATTCGCGCCTGTGGCCATAGCAATAGCCCTTATCATAAGCTGCGTCCCAAAGCCCAACTCCTCCATGCTCCACGGAGGAAAAACTCTCCCAAGCAACAAAAGCACAACCTTATCCAAATCCTCAGCGCTAACCTTTCTTAGAAATGATGCAATAATTGCTGTTTTTTCATGTTTGCTGCTGATCCCTTCAAGCTGCTCATAAAGATTGGCAAGTTCGGAGTATTTTAACATAAAGATTTTAATAAATTTTCGCTAATTAATATTTTTGGAGGTGTTGAAATGATAGTGAAAGTTGATGCTGAGAAATGCATGGGATGCGGCTTATGTACAACTATTGCTGGGGAAGTTTTTGAGATGGCTGACGAGATGGTGGCTAAGGTAAAAGAGGATGCAGATCTTTCAAGTAAGGAGATACAAGAGAAAGTAGAAGAAGCTGCCAAAAACTGCCCCGCGGGTGCCATAAAAGTAGAAAAATAATTTCTTCTTATTTTTGTTAAACTGTCAAGAATTAGCGTAATTCTATGCAATTACTTGTTTTTCTTCTTAATCTCTCTTATTCTTTCCTCCAGTTCCTTTTTAAGCTTGTCCCCTATATCCTCATGCGTAAAGCAATCTGCTCTTGCTGCAATGCTAAGCTTACACGCCAATATCCTTGCAATTTTACCCCTTTCCTTCCTCCCAGCGTTTCTTATCTCAGGATATTGGAAGATGATTCCATGCTTTGGTGGTTTAGCCCCAGATCTTAGATGCCTGAATAATGCTTTTTCTGCACCTAAAACCTGAATTGTACTTGCAGGCATCATTGCAAGCTTTTCTAGGCTACCTGCTGTGGATAATAGCTTAGCTCCAAGTTTTGCACTAATAAGCTTTGTTATGTTTGGTGCAACTTCATTCATAACATCCTCTAGATATTTAGCCAAATCTTTCATCGTTTTCTTAACATTACTCGCAAGCTCAGCATACCTCTTAACGTATGCGATATCCCTCTCGTTAAACTCCAAACCAAGTTCGTCCTTCTCAAATTTGTCATGTAGTATCCCGTCAACGAACTTATCTAGATTCCTAACTTGTCTTGCAGCTGTCGGGTAGTATAAACCATACCATTCAACAAGTCTCTCGTAGAGCAAGTTATATATTTTTGTAAGATCCTCAATCGCTTCAATAACTTGAATAGCAACCCTGTCTCTTGGCAGCTTTCTAAATCTTTCAGCACAAATACCTATCGCAACTTTTTGTAGGATTTTTCTCAATTCCTTTTTATTTTTCGCAAAATTATTTTTAATAGCTATATTCTCCAAATCTCTCCTTAAAATCACTCCAGCAACATTTGGAAACTCAACTCTAGCGCCTTCAATATCATACTCAGCTATTACCTCAGTATAACCCTTTTCTTTAAGATCCTTTACTAACCTCTTTTCTAATTCCTTACTCTCAAGCAATCTTGCTATTTTCTTAGGATCCTTTGGAAATTTTCTATATAAAATAACTTTACCTTGCTCGTCTGTTACCAAAATACCTATAAAACTTTTAGCTAGATAGGCTTTCATCTTAAAGATTTAAGCAACACAATATTTTATAATCTTAATGTTGGAGATTGAAATAAAATTTGAGATCGACAAAGACTTCGGAGAAAAACTAAGACAATTAGGCGCCAGAAGGGTTGAAAAGGTTTTTGAGAGAAATATTGTTTTCGATACTAAAGATAGATTTCTTTTTAAGCAAAATATGCTTCTAAGACTGAGAGAGGAGAGGAACGAGAAAGGAAAATGCAAAACCATTTTAACCTTTAAGAAACCGCATGGCAAATCATCTGAGTTTAAGGAAATGGATGAGATAGAGGTCTATGTAAGCGATTTTGAACTTATGAAGAATATATTACACGAACTAGGGTTTGAGAAGGTCTGGATTTACGAAAAGATAAGAGAATGTTGGAGATACGGAAATTTAAAGATATCACTGGATGTGCTACCCAAAATTGGGAAATTTATAGAGATTGAGGGAAGCAAAGATGAAATACTGGACTTTATAGAAAACGCTGGACTTAAGCTTAAGGATGGTATAAAGGACAATTACTTCATTGTTTGCAAAAGAAAGCTTGGAAGAATAGAGGACCTAGTTTTTAAGTAACTTTTTAGTCATCCGCAACCATTTTCCCCATGCTACTTCTTTTGCTGTAAATCCGTGCTTTTTGTAAAATTTTATAGCTTTGTAGTTTGTAACACCGACCCAAAGTTCTGCAACATCCCTTTGCTTTGAAATTCCGTATTCCAAAGCTTTTTTGAGTAACAAACTACCTATCCCTTTTCCCTGCCATTTCTTAGCTATGAACAATTCATGAATCTCAGCGACTTGCTTTCCCTCGTACTCGCTATACCAATTTACATCACAAGCGACAAATCCTATTCTTTTATCATCCACTTCCGCAACGAAGAAGCCACTAGAATTACGCCTCATCAACCACCTAAAGTACCATCTTATATCCTTAATTTTTGTGTAAGCGTATTGCTCAAATCCTTTGTAGGCATTCTGATAAATACTGACAAATGCCTCGTGATCACCTAGCTTAACATTTCTTATTTTTACTTTACCCATATTAATTTATGAGTGATAGAGCTTGGGAAATATTAAAAGAACTAATATCAATAAACTCCCCCTCTGGGCATGAAGAAAAAATCACAACTTTTATTGAGGATTTCCTGGAGAACTTGGGATATAAGATAGAGAAACAAGAAATTGGAAATATCGTAGTTAATCCTAAAGCTGATCTCTGGATTATGACACACGTAGACACAATACCCCCTGTTGCCAATCTTCAAAGGAGAAATAACCTAGTTTTTGGAACTGGCGCTTGTGATGCTAAAGCAAGTGTTGCCTCGATTTTACTTTTTCTTGAGAAAGTGAGTAAGTTAAAGCTGGGGGTAGCATTGTTGGTTGATGAGGAGGAGGAAGGTACAGGAGCTAAAAAAATTGTGAAGGAATATAAAAAAAGGTTAGCAATAATTATGGAACCCACATCACTTAAGATTGCTGACAGACATTGCGGAACTTTGGAGCTAGAGATTGATGTTAAAGGCGAAGCGGCACACGCCTCTTTACCTACTCAAGGGATTAATGCTATAAAACAGGCTATGAATATGATAAAAAGGATAGAATCGCTTGAACTTCCAGTAGATATTGCTATCTTAAGAATTAACGGAGGTGGCAATATTTATGCGATACCAGAGGAATGCAGAATCGTTATAGATTTTATTATTCCGCCCAAGCTTAAAGTAAAAGATGTTGAAGATGCCATAAGTAGAATTATCGTTCAATATGGGAGTTACAAAATTTTGGATAGGGAGAACCCATTCTTTTGTAGCAAGGAGGTTTGCGCATTAATAGAAAAAGCTATGAGAGAGTCTAAGTTGAAAATAAGGTACTGTAGAATGCCTTCCTGGAGCGATGCCGTAACGCTACATAAAGCAAATTGGAAAGTTGCGGTATGGGGCCCTGGTGATTTGCGTGTTGCTCATACAAAGAATGAGTATGTGGATATTAGAGAAGTTTCTAAAGCTACCAACGTTCTTTTAAAATTAAATGCAATAATAAGCAAAAAAACCGTTAAAAAATAAAGATGTCCGAGCGATGTTTACTTGAAAAGGTTTTTGCATTATGCGCTAGAAGGGGAATCATAATTCCAACAGCTGAGATATATGGGGGGCTGTCTGGATTCTTCGAATACGGCCCTGTTGGTTTAAGAATAAAGCAGAAACTGCTTAACCTGTGGAGAAAATGGTTTGTTGATCCATACGATAATATTGTAGAAATTGAGGGGTCAATAGTTCTACCAGAAAAAGTTTTTGAGGCAAGTGGGCATTTGGAGAAGTTCGTTGACCCCATAACGCAATGCAAGAAATGCGGTACTATCTACAGGGCGGATCATCTCATCGAGGAACTTTTGGGTGCGAATGTTGAGGGTAAAAGCGAGGAGGAGCTGACAAAGATTATGAGAGAAAATAATCTACGCTGTCCAAAATGTAAAGGCGAGCTTTCTGATGTTAAGGTATTTAATTTAATGCTTAAAACAAACATTTCACCTGTGGTTGGTAACATAGCATACCTACGCCCAGAAACAGCCCAAAACATTTTCATAAACTTCAGAAGATTATACACTGCCTGCAGATTGAAGCTACCTTGCGGCATTGCACAAATAGGTTTCTCATTCAGAAACGAGATCTCGCCTAGGCAATTTCTAATAAGATTGAGGGGGTTTACGCAAGCCGAAATCGAGCTTTTCTACGATCCTGAAAACGAAGAATGTAAGCTCGAGGAAATTAGCGATGTAAAGCTACCTATTTTGACAAGGGAGGAGCAAATTAAAGGAACATATAAAGTTAACGAGTTTACCCCGAAGGAACTAATTGAAAAGAAAATAGCATTTTCAAAATGGCAAGTTTATTACTTGGCAAGAGAATTCCTTTTCTTTACGCAGGAGCTTAAGATTCCTAAGGATAGGATTAGGATAAGGCATTTGTTGCCGGAGGAGACCGCTCATTATTCAAAAGGAAATTTTGACGTGGAGATATACTATGATGGGGAGATTGGATGGCGCGAAGTTGTTGGTAATGCCTACAGGACAGATTACGATTTGAGCAGACATTCAGAATTCAGTAACGAGGATCTCAGCGTTGATGTGGATAACAGAAAAATTATACCTCATGTTACTGAACCAAGTTTCGGGATCGACAGAATACTTCTAGCACTGCTCATGCTTAACTATCACGATAAAAACGAAGATAGGCAATGGTGTTGGCTTTCTTTACCAATAAAGCTAAGCCCTTACATAGCTGGTGTGTTTCCCCTGGTGAGTAAGGATGATTTGCCTAGGAAAGCTAGAGAGATTTATGAAATGCTCAAAGAAGAATTCGGAAAGGACGTGTTTTATGACGAGAAAGGTTCGATAGGGAGAAGATACGCAAGAGCTGATGAAATTGGCGTTCCCTTCTGCATAACAATAGATTATCAGACACTTGAGGATAACACGGTGACATTAAGATCCAGAGATACAAGGGAACAAGTTAGGGTTAAAGTTGAAGAGCTTAAGGATGTGATTAGAAATCTATGTAAAGGGTAAAGTTCACTCTTTGTAAAATGCTATTGCTGCATAACCAACAACAGCTCTTTTATCGCCAGTTACATCGCCGGATGTCATATATTTTAGCAGTTTTGCATTCTTCACATCCAATTCCCTCGCTGCAAATATTAAGCTCATTATTGGGCCTGGTCCGCAAATACTGATACTTCTCTCATTAATAACCTTGTAAAATCCTTCAGCGTCAATTTTCTTAATTCTCTCTATAGCCAGGCTATCCTTTTCTTCAGCGCTTTCATGGGGTTCGTAATGGGTGAAGTCACTACTTGCGACAATTCTGACATCCTTATCTTTACAAGCTTTTGCTATTGCTTTGCCAACCTCACGACTGGTTTCAATATCCTGCAACATCATGCATATCGGTACAATCTTAAAGTTATCGAAAATATACTGAAGAAACGGCAATTGCACCTCTATGCTATGCTCGTATGTGTGTGCCATCTCGTCAACATCGATTATCTCCGCGCTCTTAAGAATTTTGTTTGCAAGTTCGTTATCAATTTCTATTTCCCCTAAAGGCGTTTTCCAAATACCTTCATTCATGAGAGCAACCCCAGAACCGTAACCAGTATGGTTTGGGCCCAGGATTATTATTGTTTCTGGCTTTCCTGATTCGGCAAGCTCCTTATAAGCATGTGCAGCTACATAGCCTGAATACACATAGCCGGCATGAGGTGCTACTACGCCAATGGTTTTCTTTCTTTCTTCAGCCCTCGGAAAGCCACAACCAAATTTCTCATGCGTAAAGCAATGTTCTATTAAATTTTTCAATTCTTTGTCGTTGCTAGGATAAAAGGTACCAGCAGCATACGCGTGTCTGATCATTTATCCATAAAATCCTCCAACTTTATTTCAGCGTTGATTCCTCTAATTTTTAAATACTCTCTTGCAAGCAAGTAGTAGAGCAGAGCAAGAGATTTTTTGCTTTTATTGTTGGCGGGAATTATCAAATCTATATTATCAGCCATATTATTAGTGTCGCAGAATGCTATTATGGGAATCCTCATCTTCAAAGCCTCTTCGATTGCTCTGTAATCTACCGAAGGATCTGTAACCACAATAATCTCTGGCTCGATATGACAGCTAAGATGAGGATTTGTGAGAGTACCTGGCATAAATCTGTCAACAACAACCTTTATGTTTGTTACCTCTCCAAACTTCTTACAGGCCTTTCTGCCAACCTCTCTGCAACATACTACGAGGATCTTATCTGGTTCGTATCTTGCCAAAAAATTTGCTGCTACCCTTATTCTCTCATCAATTTTTTGTATATCGAAGATACAAAGACCATCCGGCCTTATTTTGTAAACAAATTTCTTCATGGCCCCCACTCTTTGTTTAGTGCCAATATGCACACCCGATGCTAGGTAATTTTCCAAAGGAACTAGCAATTCTTTTTCCTCAGCCATGACCTATCACCGCCATTTTCGGTTCCTTTAACATTTCGGCTATTCTTATTAACTCATTAAGTTTGGCTATTCTTTCACCACCAACAACACCAGTTTTTATTATGGGGCAGGAGAATGCTACTGCTAAGTGCGCAATAGTACAGTCCGTTGTCTCACCGGATCTGTGGGATACTATCGGCGTATATCCGTTTTCCTTAGCCATTCTTATTACCTCAATAGCTTTTGTTAATAACCCTATCTGATTGGGTTTAATAATTATGGAATTTGCAGCGCCTATTTTAATACCCTTCTCCAACCTACTTTTATTTGTAACAAATATATCATCCCCACATATTAGGCATTTACTTCCGCACTCCTTAGTTATTTCAGCAAATCCTTCGAAATCCTCTTGATGCAGAGGATCTTCGACATATATCAAATTATATTGATTAATGGCGTCTACAATAAACTCAATCTGCTTTTCTTTATTTAATTCTCTCCCCTCTCTTTCATAAACATATTTTTGCTTATTATCATTCCACAATTCGCTGGCAGCAACGTCAACGCCAAATCTTACCTCCACACCTTCCTCCTTAAACACATCGCACAATTCCGCAAGAATGGTAAAAACATCCTCCAATGATAAAGTAGTGGTCCATGCTCCCTCGTCATTCTTCCCTCCAGTAAAGTTAGGATCCTTTCTTTTTAAAATCTCCTTTAATTTTTTATGAAATTCCGCATTAGTAAATACAGCCTCACTCACATTTCTAGCGCCAACTGGTAAAATAAGAAACTCCTGTATATCCGTAGAATTAACAGCATGCTTACCCCCACCAATAACGTTGCCCAGAGGGTAGGGTAAAGCGTGATCTCCCTTATTATTCAAATATTTAAATAACGGTAAACCACATTCCTTCGCTGCAAGCTTTGCTACAGCGAAAGATATTGCTATGGAAATACTTGCTCCAATTTTTCTGAAATTTCCAGTACCATCAACCTCCTCTAACAGTCTATCGATTTCACCTAAATTTGGCTCTCTTCCAACTATTCTTGGAGCAAGTTCCTCCTCAGCAAACTTTATTAGATCGTCTAAGCTTCTGGGTATAGCAACAGCCTCATGCTTCCCAACGCTTGCACCAGAAGGTGCGGATGCTCTTGAGAAATTATTTTTTGTGGAAATATCAATCTCAACAGTAGGATTTCCCCTACTATCTTCGATTTTTCTAAAAACTACCCTGTTTATTCTCATTATTCAAAAATATGAAAATCATAAATATAAATATCTAATCAAACAAATCTCAATCTGATAGCCTTTGCCAGACGTAAATGAATCGTTGAATTGCTGTTAAATGGGATAGAAAGGCAGTAAGTAAAATAGCAAGACCAAGAAAGGAGTAGCTTGCGATAACTGGTTTTGTATAGAGGGTATTTAAGAAGGTTGCTGCAAGAATAAGTAGTAGGCGATCTGCCCTTCCTAGAACTCCGCCATAAACACGCTTTAACCCAACAGCTTGTGCTTGCACCCCAATATAAGACGAAAGAAGGACACCAACAACCGCAACTATTCCAATGCTCCAAGAAATATACCCGCCAAATATAATTCCGAGGAAGATAAAGACATCAGCATAACGGTCGAATGTGTGCTCCAAAAAATCACCTTTACGCGTTGCATTTTTTGTGCTGCGAGCAAGGATACCATCAAGTGTATCAAAAACGGCGTTTAAGCCAACAAAAATTCCAGCAAGGAAAAGTAATACTCTTGAGCTATCTGAAACAGCAAACAAAAATCCGGAAACTATAGCAAAAATAAGTGAAAGTATGGAGAGAAGATTCGGCGTAAAACCTTGATTTGCTAGGAATTTTGCAATTTTCCTTACAAACCTGCTGTCCTCTACAACTGGTCTGAATAAAGAGTCAACAGTCATTATGTTTAAACTACAGTCTAAGCAAGGAAATATTTTCAAGAGCAATTGCAAGAAGCTTTGCTGTGTTTTCTACGTCCTTGAGGCTTGCAACCTCAACCTGACTATGAATATAGCGGGTAGCTATACCTATAGAGCATGAGGGTATTCCTGCTCGCGTTATATACATAATTGCAGCATCGGTCATTCCCCCATCTCCAACATTAATCTGATAAGGTATTTCTCTTTCTTTGGCAATCTTCCTCAACCATTCTGTAATTCTCGGATGGGATATAACTCCTCTACCTCCTGCTTCCAAAACTTCAATTACAGGGCCTCCACCAACTTTTACGGGAATATTTTCAGACTTTACAGGAGGGTAATCGCCAGAGGGTGTTACATCTATAGCTATTGCAATATCTGGATTAATCTTATAAGCAACAGTTCTCGCACCTTTCAGACCAACCTCCTCCTGAGTAGTTCCAACTAAATAAAGACAGAGATCGTCTGGATATCCATACTCCGCAAGTTTAACGAGAACTGCACATCCTAACCTGTCATCAAAAGCTTTGCCTGTTATTAAGTCATTAACGAGCTTCGTAGTTTCAGCGTAAAATGTCACGGGATCACCAACACTCACATACTTTTCAGCATCTTTTCTATCTTTAGCGCCAATATCGATAAACATTTCCTTACACTTTGGAATTTTGCTCTCTTCATTTTTTTCCTCCAGGTGTGGAGGCTTAACACCTATAACTCCAAAAACCTTTTTTCTTCCGTGAATTACGACTTTTCTACCAATAAGTAACTTATCGTCAATTCCTCCAACTTTAACGAAATTTATGAAACCGTTCTCATCAATATTTTTAACCATTAACCCAATCTCATCCATGTGTGTGGCGATTAAAACCTTAAGTTTGGCATCCTCGTCACCTTTTCTTGCGATTAAGTTACCCATTCTATCTATTTTAATGGCATCTACCTTGCTTATCATGAATTTCTCGAGAATCTCTGCAACTTTCCTCTCATATCCAGCTATACCTGGAGTCTCGCACAACTCTTTTATAATATTAAAGAAATTAGTCATTGTGGCTTTCTATACTGTGCAACTTCATCTATTAAATCTACATGGGACAGAAACATCCTCCTACAACAATATCTTGTAATTCCCAAATCATCTAAAACTTTTTTAGGGTCTTCCCCGTTGGAAACTCTCCTGCTATATTCCTCCCACAAGTGACCGATTACTTTGTTGCAGCTGAAACATCTTACTGGTATTATCATAAGGTAATGATGGCTAAGAGCTATTTTAAATTTTTATTTGTAAAGAATCTTTATTAAAAAGTTAACAAGGGCAAAAGTAAAGCGGAACTCAAAAATGTTTAAAATAATTTAAAAAATACAAACATGCTAGAAGCTGGACCTACTTCAGGTTCTTGTTGAAATGAGAAACACTTTAAGAGATATTAGGAAAGAGCAAAGAACTTATGCAAACTCTTAAAATTTCGGGAAGAACAATTTAAACAGCTTAATGATACTACGGGAGTTATCGCCAAATTATTGGAGAGGGAGAGAAGATAATAGGAAAATCTGCATAGCTTTGAAACTTATGGAACAGGCTGGAATGATTGAAAGAACTGCAAAGTCAAAGAAATTAGTTTATTACAGGCTTTCAGATAATTCTATTAAAATATTACAAAAATGAATAGAAGAATGAGGGATAATAATCAATCATTGAGCAACAAAAAGAAAAAATATGGCAACTCTTATTACAGCCATTGATTATTCTGGATCTAAAAAGCTTGAGAAAAGAATAGAAGTTGAAAGAATGTTTAAAAAATGAAACCCTTTGCCCCCGTTTCATCGCCCCCGCCCACGTCGGAGCGGGCTACTCTGGGGGCTTATCTTTCGGCTTACTCCTTAGGGTTTTATAACCCCTATTACCACATCCACCCCTATACCTACTTAGGGGTAATTCCACTACAAAAATATACTATACGCTATAAAAAAAATACCGTATACTTTCAGAAAAATTGCATTCATGTATTTTATTTGAAAATAAAAAGGGTTTCAGCAAAATTTTTATTTTTCCAGTCTGCTCATTCACATACTGTGTAGAAAATAATTTCATAAGCAAATATGTTTAGAAGAAAGTTTACTCTAAAATCGAAGACTTAAAAGAAAAAGAAAATCTACATTTAGAAAGAGAAAGAAATAAAACGTTAGAAGATGTCAAACGTATTAAGAGAAAACTTCAAAACATTATTGAAAGAGACGGCAGTAATGAATAAGATTGGGAAGATTTTATGAAATCTCTTATAAACTTAAGAAACTACTGTAGAACGTTGTTTAACTATTGGGGATATCTAAA
>Ga0190367_1000515_pt1 | contig 27924 bp, 30 predicted proteins | sample 4872181011_MG_FD_171838 | JGI IMG/M metagenome (GOLD analysis project Ga0190367, IMG submission 171838) | Hydrothermal vent microbial mat bacterial communities from Southern Trench, Guaymas Basin, Mexico - 4872-18-10-11_MG | ecosystem: Environmental > Aquatic > Marine > Hydrothermal vents >...
TTGCTTTTAGAGATCCATGGGGTTTTAGACCTTTAGCTTTAGGAATGCTTGATGGAGGGTATGTGATTTCTTCAGAAACCTGTGCTTTTGATTTAATAGGAGTTCAATATTTAAGAGATATAGAACCCGGTGAAATACTAATAATAGATAAAGAAGGTCTTAAATCTTATAAAGCTTTTAAAAAAGAAAAATTTCCTTTAAGTCATTGTATTTTTGAATTTATTTATTTTGCAAGGCCAGATAGTTATATATTTAATAAAAATGTATACACTGTAAGAAAAAATCTCGGAAAAAATCTTTATAAGGAATGTCCTTTGTCTGCAGATTTTGTTATGCCTTTTCCAGATTCCGGGAATTATGCAGCAATAGGATATGCTCAAGCAAGTGGACTGCCTTTAGAATTTGGTATGATCAGAAATCACTATATAGGAAGAACTTTTATCCAGCCTTCAGAGAAAATAAGAAATGTTTCAGTAAGAATGAAATTAAATCCTGTAAAAGATATTTTAAAAGGAAAGGAAGTAATTATAATTGATGATTCCTTAGTTAGAGGAACAACCAGCAAAAATAGGCTCAAAAGTATTAAAGAAGCTGGAGCAAAAAAGATTCATTTTTTACTTTCTTGTCCCCCTCTTAGATTTCCATGCTTTTTTGGGATTGATTTTCCTTCTTCTGCAGAATTAATAGCTTCTAAACACTCAGTGGAGGAGATTAGGAAATTTTTAGATATTGATACTTTATACTATTTAAGTATTGAAGGACTTCTTTCAGCTGTAGGAGAGTTAAGAGACAAGGTTTGTTTAGCTTGTTTTACAGGAGAATATCCGATAGAGGTAGATTTTAGCTTTAGAAAGACTGTCAGTGAGGTATAAAAGATATTTTTTATTTTACAAATTTTACTATTTCTTCAGTGTAAACCTCAGCTGGGATCCTATCTGGTAATCCATTAGGATATCTGGTAGGAATATAATAAGTATCAAGAATACTCTATACTTTAAGCTTTTCATTAAATTTTTCTTCAAACTTCCTGCCCATTTATAAAGTTTATAGATAAAATGCCCAATTACTATTTCTTCTCCTTTATAGTAAAGATAAGCTTTTAAAAATTTTTCAACAATTTTTAGCTTCTTCTGTTCCTTTTATCATATAGCACTTTTTCTTCTTGAAGAATTTTTTTAAACCTTTTCTTTTTTAATTGTTCAAATTCTTCTGGAGTATAACAAATTATATCAACATATACAGAAATCTCAGGTATTAAATAGATCCTTTTAAACGTTTAAAAAAGATTTGTTAGTTTTCATTATATACTAATTCTTTCAGCTTTATCTTTTAACTTTTCTACAATTAGATTTAAAGTTTTTTCTATCTTTTCTGCTTGTTTTTTTAATATTTCAATTTTTTTTCTTAGATTCATTTTATATGCTTTTTACTTTTAATTTAACTATTTTAACTATTTTAACTATTATTAACAAGTATAAAATTTTTTGGTTTGAAAGGAAAGCAAAGCATGGTAAAATGTCAAATGTAGAAGATGTAGCTAAGGTATTATTTATGAAAGCTTATAAAAATTTGCAAGAATTTATTGCTACCTTAGAGAAAGAAGGAGAGCTTCTCAGGATAAAAGAAGAAGTTTCAGCAGAACTTGAGATTTCAGAAATTACTGATAGAGTGTGCAAGCTAAATGGACCTGCTTTATTTTTTGAAAGGGTAAAAGGACATAAAATTCCTGTAGTAACTAATCTTTTTGGGAGTTTTAGAAGAGTTTGTCTTGCTTTTGGAGTGAAAAAAATTGATGAGCTTACAGAAATTTTATTAGATTTTATTGAGATAAGACAAGTTGAGGGTTTTTTTGAAAAATTAAAAATTATTCCTAAGCTCTGGCAGACTAAAAATTTTTTTCCTAAAATAATTAAAAAAGCTCCGTGTCAAGAAATAGTTTGGAGAGGGGACAAAGTTAATCTTTTTAAACTTCCTATTTTAAAATGCTGGCCTGAAGATGGAGGGCTTTTTATTACTCTTCCCTGTGTAATTACCAAAGACCCTGAGACAGGGATACGCAATATTGGAATGTATAGAATGCAAGTATTTAGTGAAAATGAGACTGGTATGCATTGGCAGATCCATAAAGTAGGAGCAAAACATTATCAAAAAGCAGAAAAACTGGGGCAAAAACTTCCTGTAGCTGTTGCTATAGGACCAGACCCAGCAGTAATTTATTCTGCAACTGCCCCTCTTCCTGAAGATATGGATGAGTTGCTTCTTGCAGGTTTCTTAAGAGGAAAACCTGTTGAGCTTGTTAAATGCTTAACAGTGCCTTTAGAAGTTCCTGCTGAATCTCAAATTATCCTTGAAGGTTATGTTGAACCTTATGAAAGACGATTAGAAGGACCTTTCGGGGATCATACAGGATATTACACTCCTCAAGATTACTATCCAGTTTTTAAAATTACTTGTATCACTATGAGAAAAGATACTATCTATCCTGCAACTATAGTAGGAAAACCTCCTATGGAGGATTGTTATCTTGGAAAAGTAACAGAAAGATTATTTTTACCTTTAATAAAAAAGATTTTGCCAGAAGTAATAGATATAAATCTTCCTTGGGAAGGTGTTTTCCATAATTTAGCTTTTGTTTCCATAGATAAGCGTTATCCTGGACATGCTTTTAAAGTAGCTTCAGCTTTGTGGGGACTTGGACAAATGATGTTTACTAAAATTATTGTAATATTTGATAAAGAAGTAAATGTTCAAAACTTAAGTGAAGTTCTATTTTATATGAGTGGAAATGTAGACCCAGAGAGAGATATTATGATTGTTAAAGGTCCAGTTGATGCTCTTGATCATGCAAGTTCTTATCCTGCTTTTGGTTCTAAAATGTGCATTGATGCTACAAAAAAATGGAAAGAAGAAGGTTATCAAAGAGAATGGCCTAAAGAAGCTATAATGACACCAGAGATCAAAACAAAAATTGATAAAATTTGGAAAAAACTTGGAATAGAAGAATTTTTAAAAAAGGAGGTAAGAATTTATGAAAATAGCCATAATGAGCGATAGTCACGATTCTATTCCTAATCTCAAAAAAGCTATAGAAATTTCTTTAAAAGAAGATGTAAAAAAAATTTTTCATTGTGGAGATTTGATTTCTCCTTTTATGGTTCCTGTTCTTGGTGAATTTAATAAAGAAATACATTTAATTCTTGGAAACAATCCTGGAGATATTTTTCTTTTAATTCAAAAACTTTCAAATTATCCTAATATAAAATTTCATGGAGAGAGTGCATTTTTAGAGATAAACGGATATAAAATTTGTATGGTTCATTATCCTAAAATAGCTTATGCTTTTGCTAAAACAGGAGAATATGATTTTATTTTTTGCGGACATACTCATAAATATGAAATAAAAGAGATAGGTAAAACCTTAGTTATAAATCCTGGAGAAATATTAGGAAAAGAAGGGCCTCCCACTTTTGTTATTTTAGATTTAAAAACTAAGGAACATAGAAAAATTACTTTTTAAGGAGAAAAAGATTATGCGCTGGAGTAAATGTTTTATTCCTACTTTAAGAGAAGATCCTGCAGAGGCTGAAGTAATAAGTCATAAACTTTTGCTTAGAGCAGGAATGATAAGAAAGCTTGCTTCAGGTATTTATAATTTTTTACCTTTAGGTTTTAAAGCTTTAAAAAAAATAGAAAATATTGTGCGAAACGAAATGAACAAGGCTGGGGCTTTAGAAATACTTATGCCTCTTGTTCAACCTGCAGAGCTTTGGAAAGAAACAGGACGATGGGATGATTATGGAAAGGAACTTTTAAGATTTAAAGATAGAAAAGAGCATGATTTTTGTTTGGCTCCTACCCATGAAGAAGTAATTACAGAAATTGTTAGAAAAGATGTAAAATCTTATAAAGAACTTCCTCTTATTCTTTATCAAATTGCAGTAAAATTTAGGGATGAAATTCGTCCAAGATTTGGAATTATGAGAGCAAGAGAATTTATAATGAAAGATGCCTATTCCTTTGATGCAGATTGGGAAGGGCTTGATAAAAGTTATCAAAAAATGTATGAAACTTATGAAAAAATTTTTACCTACTGTGGACTTAAATTTAAAGCAGTTGAAGCTCATACTGGTGCTATTGGTGGAGATGTATCTCATGAATTTATGGTGCTTGCTGAAACAGGAGAAGATGTTCTTGCCTTTTGTGAAAAATGTGGATATGCCTCAAATGTAGAACTTACTCCTGCTATCTTAGGAGAAAAATATTCTTCTGAGCCAGAAAAACCTTTAGAGAAAGTTTATACTCCAGGAGTTAGAACTGCTCAAGAAGTAGCAGATTTTTTAGGTCTTCCAGTTTCTAAAATAACCAAAACATTAATTTATATTATTAATGAAAAAGAAGCAGTTGCTGTTTGTATAAGAGGAGATCATGAGGTAAATGAGTTAAAACTTGAAAAACTCTTTCCTGGAAAGACATTTAGAATGGCAAATGAGCAAGAGATTAAAAAAATTGTAGGAGCAAGTCCAGGATTTATAGGACCTAAAGATTTAAAAATAAAAGTTATTGCTGATAAAGCTTTAGAAGGTTATCCTAATTTTGTAATAGGTGCAAATGAAGATGAATATCATTATATAAATGCTAATTTAGGCTCTACTTTTAAACCAGATCTAATAGCTGATGTTAGAAAGGCTTCAGAAGGTGATTTATGTCCAAAATGTAAGAATCCTTTACAGTTTACAAGAGGTATTGAAGTAGGGCATATTTTTAAGCTTGGAACAAAATACAGTAAATCTATGAAAGCTTTATTTTTAGATCGTGACGGGCAGATGAAACCTTTTATAATGGGATGTTATGGAATAGGAGTAAGCAGAGTTCTTGCTGCAACCATTGAACAGAATTATGATGAAAACGGAATAATTTTTCCTTGGCATATTGCTCCTTTCCAAATAGCAGTGCTTTATTTAAAAAAAGATTTTGAAGAGGAAGCAGAAAAAATTTATCAAAATTTATCTCAAAAGTGGGATGTTATTTTAGATGACAGAGATGAAAGACCAGGGGTTAAGTTTAAAGATATGGATCTTATAGGGATACCTTTACAGATTATTTTTGGGAAAAATTATGAAAAAAATAAAGAGGTTGAAGTTAAGATAAGAAAAACTGGGGAGAGAAAATATTTTAAGCCTGAGAATTTGGAAAATTTTGTAAATGAGTTTGAAAATGAAAAAGATTAAGCTTTCAGAACTTGCAAAAAAGGTAAATGGGGATCTTATAGGAGAGGATTTCGAAATAGTAGGAATAAATGCTATTCCTTTGGCTAAGGAAAATGAACTAATTTTTATAGATTCATTGAAAAAAGTAGCTGAGGCTCAAAGAGCGAAAGCTAAAGTTGTTCTTTGTCCAGAAGGTTTTGCTAAATATTTTTCTGATAAATCAGTTATAGAAGTAAGGGATGTAAGAGTAGCTTTTGCTAAAATTACCGAAATTTTTAAAAAAGAGATAGAGCCTTGTTGGGGTATAAGTTCTCAAGCTTTTATAGAAGAAGAAGTAAAAATAGAAGAACCTTGTGCTATATATCCATGGGTTTATATTCAGAGAGGAGCTAAAATTGGTAAAAACGCAGTTCTTTATCCTGGAGTATTTATAGGAAGTTACTCTGAAATTGGAGAAAATACAATTATTTATCCTAATAGTGTGATTTATCCTTATACCAAAATTGGAAAAAATTGTATAATTCATGCAGGGGTTATTATCGGAGCAGATGGCTTTGGTTTTGCTCAGGAACAAACAGAAGAAGGTTATAGAAATATAAAAATTTATCATTTTGGAAGTGTAGAAATAGGAGATGAAGTAGAAATAGGAGCAAATACTACTATTGATAGAGCTGTGTTTGGAAAAACGATTATAGGAAAAGGGACCAAAATTGATAATTTGGTGCAGGTAGGACATAATGTTAGAGTAGGTAAACAAAATATTCTTGTTTCTCATACAGCTATCGGAGGAAGTGCTATTTTAGAAGATTATGTAATGCTTGCAGGTCAAGTAGGAATAGCTCCTTATAGTAGAATTGGAAAAGGTGCTAAAGTAGCAGCAAAATCTGGAGTAGTAGGAGAGATATCACCTGGAGAAGAAGTTGCAGGTATACCTGCTATAAAAGCCAGTCTCTGGAGACGAGCAGTAATTATTTTTGCTAAACTACCCGAACTTTATAAAGAAATTAAAAAACTTTTAAAATAGTTAATTCTATCTACTAAAGTTAAGATTGACAATTTTTTAGAATAGTTTATTTTTAGTTAAAATAAGTAAATTTCAAAAATGCCCCCATCGTCTAGCGGACTAGGATACTGGCCTCTCACGCCAGAGACACGGGTTCGAATCCCGTTGGGGGCGATCCCAATAATCCAATTAAATCCAAAGAAGTTTAAAATCAACAATTGGTTTATTGAAATTTTTTTGTTATAAAAAAACCCTAAAGTTATGGAAGTTGATTTGAAATAAATTGCAAAAATTTTTGAAGTAGAAAATTATAATTTTTTTAAATTTGATGAACTAAATATTATAAAATTAAAATAGTTTAAAAGCTAAAAAAATTTTAATTTTTTTAATCTTGGTAAATTTTTTATCTGGAGTATAGTATAAAATTAAATTGACAATTAGATTATAAAAAATTGCAGGAGAGCAAAAATGAGAAGGGAATTAGTGGAAGTTTTATTAGAAATGGGATGGATTAAAAAAGCACTTAAGGGAACAAGTTTTTTAGATGAATCTGAAAGAACTAAAATGTTAGAGGAAATATTTGATAAATGCGTTAAAAATGGATTGCTTTATAAAGCTAAGAAAATATTGGAATTACTTCCAGATTCAAAAAAGAAAGAAGGGTTAGAAAGGATATGCGAAAGGTGTATAGAAATGGGTTTGGTTGATGAAGCAGAAAGATTAGCTAACTTGCTTAATAAAAAACTAACTGTAGAAGAATTAGAAAAAATGTTGATAAAATGTATTGAAGAAGGATGGATTCCTAAGGTTAGAAGAGTGGTGGAACTTCTTCCAGAATCTAAAAGGGTGGAATTATTGGAAAGAATTTTGACTAAACGAGAATGGGTTGAAAAAATAGTAAGAAAAAGTGTTGAAGAAGCTTGGGTTTCTGAATTAAAAAGAATTGCAGAGTTACTTCCTAATGATAAGAAAAAAGTTTGGTTAGAAAAAATTTTATTAACTACTGAATGGTTAGAAAAGGCATTAGCTAAATGTTTTGAAGAATATTTTATTCCAAAAATAAGAAAAGTTGCTGAACTTCTTCCAGAACCTAATAGAACAGAGAGTTTGGAAAAGATACTAATAAAGTGTGTTGAAAAAGGATGGATCCCACAAGCAAAGCAAACTGTTCAGCTTCTTCAAGAACCTAATAGAAGTAAAGGTTTAGAGATGATATTAGAAAAATGTATTGAAAAGGGATGGATCTATAGAGCAAAAGATATAGCTGAAATGTTTTTAGAGCCTGAAAGAACTAATAAATTGGAAAAAATTTTAGAAAAGTGTGTTGAAGAAGGTTGGATTTTTGAAGCAGAGGAAATAGCTAAAATACTTTCAAGAAAACTCACTTTAGAAGAATTAGAAAATATGTTGAAAAAGTGTATAGAAAATGGATGGGTTGATGAAGCAGAAGAGGTAACAAGATTAATGGGAAGAGAACTAACATTAGAGGAATTAGAAAAAATATTAATAAAATGTGTAGAAGGAGGATGGATTTATAAAGCTAAAAAAATAATAACTTCTTTTTTGGAATCAAAAAGAACAGAAAAATTGGAAAAAATTTTAATTAAATGTGCTGAAAATGGATGGATTTTTGAGGTAAAGAGAATTGTTAATGTTTTACCTGAATCTAAAAAAATTGGAGGATTAGAAAAAGCTTTGATTACTTGCTTAAAAACCAGAGGAGATTTTATTCAAGCTAAAGAAATTGCAAAACTTCTTCCAGAACCATTAAAAACTCAATATCTTGAAACATTGAGAGAGACAGAATAAATTAAATTAAATTTAAGTAATTTTTAATTTGTTTTATTCAGAAACTTGAGCAATTTATTTAACAAAACTTCAAAAACTTTTTTGTTTTATTAATATAAATTTTCTTATTGGTAAATTTTTACTATGGTCTATTTTTAGAGCTGTAAAAATTTTTGGATTATCGTGAAAAGAAATTTTGTCATGTACATGTAGGTGGAAATCAAAAAATTTATAAAAAGTGCTTAAATTTTCAATTTGTGTCTATTCGGTTAAATACTTTACAGAAAATCTTTTGTTAATAATACATAAAGGTGATAAAATTAAAATAATGGAAAGTTTTAATGAAAAAGATGTTAGGTTATTTTATCGTTTTTTAAATCACAGGTTTTTAACTGAGCTAAGATTTTTGAGAAAAGGACATTTTCCTGTTTTTAAAATCGTTAAAAGTGAAAACGAATTTGTAAAAGCTTGTAAGCAATGGAATGGAAAAAGAAACATATACGCAGGATTAAGAGATAGAAGAAAAGATTTAAAAAGACCAGCAAATTTTAGTGACATTATTGGAATACAAACCATTGCCATAGATATTGATCCAATTAGAGAAACTGGAATTCCATCTACAGAAGAAGAATTAAAAAAAGCTATAGAGATTTCAGAAATAATTCAAAATTGGTTTAAAGAAAATGGATTTTTGCCTCCTGTCAGAGCAATGACAGGTAATGGTGTATGTATGTATTTTTCAATACCTTTTTATGAAGTAAATGATGAAAACCAGTTTGATATTACAGGAAAACTGGATTTTTTCGAGAAAAGAATAAGCGAAATTTTCAGAAAAGACTTAAAGAGACTTAACTGCAAAATTGATCCCATGTATGATTTACCAAGAATTGTAAAAGTAATCGGGACACTAAGTGTTAAAGGAGAAAATACACCAGAAAGACCCTGGAGATTGTCTTATTTTATTGACGAGCCGAAAAGAATGGAAGATAAGAAACTTTTAAAAGCAATCCTGGAAGAAAATTTATAAGTTTGTTACCTCGTAGATTAAATATCTGATTTTTTTATAGCGACTTTCTTTTTCTTAGGAAATATAATAAATTTTAGTTAAAAAATTATTTAAATTTTATTGGGAGAGGATCTAAAAAATATTATTGATTTTTCAAATGTATTATTTTTCAAAAAATTTATTTATATAGAAAAAAATTTATTGAGCTTTCTTTACCTTGTTATAAAGGCATTATAACATTACCTTCTGCAGGTTCTTTGTATTCTTAAGAAAATATAGAAAAAGAGTCATAAGATATTTATATTTAAGTGGAGCATGCTACTCAGAATTTACTTTTATAGGCAATAGCATTTGGAATAGGAGCTGATCCTGCTATGCTTTTTGTGAAGAAAAATTTTTTATTTTTCCAAGTAATATTAACTTAAAAAACGGTAGTTTTTAAGTAGTAAATTAAAATTAAATGGAAGTTGATTTTCTTCTTATAAATCCTTGGATTTATGATTTTGCTGCCTATGATTTTTGGTTAAAACCTTATGGACTTCTTTTAATAGGAGGAAAACTAAGAAAGCTTGGCTATTCTGTTTATTACTTAGATCTTTTAGATCCTTTTTATCCCGAACTTCCTAAAAAACCAAAAAGAAGAAATTTTGGAATAGGGCATTTTTATAAAGAATTTATTCCTAAACCTGTTTACTTTAATGATGTTCCGAGAAGATTTTATCGATATGGAATTCCTATAAACATTTTAGAAAAAACCTTAAAACATTTAAAATTTAAGGCTATTTTTTTAACTTGTCTTATGACTTATTGGTATCCCGGGCTTTTAGCTTTGTTAGAATTTTTAACTACCAGATATCCTAAGACTCCAATTTATATAGGTGGAATTTATGTTAAACTTTGTTATAACCATTTAAAAAAACAGATTGAAACTTATTTTTCAGATTATCCAATTTATATTGTAAATGAAAATCATGATAAATTTTTAGAAAAAATTAAAAATAAATATCAACCTTCAGGAGAGCCATATTCACATGAGTATCCTATTTTTGATTTACAGAATAAGATTTCTTATGTAGTAATAATGACAAGTTATGGATGTCCTTTCAATTGTCCTTATTGTGCTTCTAAAAGACTTTATCCTAAATTTAAAACAAGAAATCCAGAAGAAGTGTTTAGAGAAATACTTTTTTGGTATACTAAATATGGAGTTAAAGATTTTGCTTTTTATGATGATGCGCTTTTATTTAATTTTGAATCCCATTTAGCTGTTATTTTAGAAAAGATCCTTTCTCATAACTTGCACCTACGTTTTCATACTCCAAATGCTATTCATGCAAGATTTGTTACTAAAGAAGTAGCACAATTATTAAAAAAATCAGGATTTAAAACTATAAGAATTGGGCTTGAAAGGGTGGAGAATAGATTTGATAATAAACTAAGTATTGAGGAATTTTTGCAAGCTGTATTCTATTTAAAATCTGCAGGTTTTAAAGAAAATGAATTAGGAGCGTATTTTCTCTATGGGGTTCCTGAGGAAGATTTTGGAGAGGTAGAAAGAGGGTTACTATTTTTAGCAAAACATAAAATCCCTCCATATTTAGCAGAATTTTCTCCTATTCCAGGAACACCTTTTTTTGAAATAGCTAAAATTTATTCTCGATATCCTATAGAAGAAGATCCCATTTTTCATAACAACACTGTCTTTCCTGCTTTAAAAAAACCTGATTGGGAAAAAATAGAAAATGTTAAAGCTTTAGCAAGAAAAATACGTCAAAATCTTTGCAGATCTTAAAATTTCATCCATAAAAAACTCCATTCTGTTTCTTTTTGATGCTTGATAGTTTTGAATCCCTGAGCCTTATAAATTTTTATAATCTTTTCTGCGTCTTCATTTAAAAATCCACTTAGAAAGAGATGAGTTTCTTTTTGAGAAAGTTTTTTTAAAAGCTGGGCTAAATTTTTCAGTTCTTTATACCCAATATTTGCTAAAATTAAATGAAATTTTATATTAGGAATACTTTTTCTGATATAAAATTTGGTTTTTACTTTATTTAAAATAGCATTGTATTGACAGGCTTTAAGTGCTTCTTCATCTATATCTACTGCCCAGATTTTACAATCTTTAAAAAGTTTTGCACAGGTAATTCCAAGGATACCGGTTCCACAACCAAGATCAAGTATTTTTAAGTTCTTAAGTTTTTCTTTGTTTGCTTCTTCCATAAAAATTTCTATGTTTTCAAGCATCATTTGAGTGGTAGGATGATGTCCTGTTCCAAAGGCTTGAGCAGGCTCAATTATGATAACTACATTTTCTAAATCAGCTTTATGTTTTTCCCAAGGAGGAATAATTATTAACTTTTTTCCTATTTTTATAGGTTTAAAATTAGCTTTCCATATTTCTGCCCAGTTTTCTTCTTTTAAAACCTTATAACTTACTTCTATATCTGAATGTTTAGCTAAAAAATTTTCTAAAAGATCTATTTCCAGAGAATTATCTTTAAGAAATATATTAAATATATATTTTGATTCATTCTCTATGGTTTCCCATCCTTGAGAAATATATTGATATAAAAATTCTTCAACAAGTTCTCCTTTTATTTTTGGAATTTTTAAAGTAATTTGATAATACATAAAAAGGTTTTAATTTTTTAACTTTTATTTTCTAAATCATAAAATATAATGTGTTTTCTAAGTTTATAAAATGTTTAACAAAAAACTTTTTTATATAAGTTTTATTTATTTTTTCTCAGGGCTTCCTTTTGGTTTTTTCTATACTTTTATTCCTGTTTTTTTTAGAACTCAAGGGATTGATCTCAAAACTATAGGGCTTTTTTCTATAGCAGGTTTACCCTGGAGTTTAAGACTTCTTTTTGCGCCTCTTATAGACAGATATTTTTATAAAAGTTTCTGGATGGGAATTTCACTTATTGGAATTTCTATAAGTATTACAGCTTTATCCTTTTTTACCCCTGCCACTTTAATCTTTTTTTTATTTCTGTTTTTTCTAACCTTTTTTTCAACGCTTTTTGACACCTCTGCTGATGGATTTGTAGTGGAATGGATTCCCACTAAAATGCTTGGAAAAGCTAATGGAATTCGTATCTCAGCTTATAGAATATCTCTTATTATTTTCGGAGGAGGTATTGTAGCTTTAAGTCATTATTTAGATTTTAAATTTATATTTTATTTATTAGGAATAATAACCTTTTTAGCAGGATTTTTTTTAATTTTAAATTCATTTTTGAAAATTAATCCTAAAAAATCTCATATATCTTTAAGTTCTCAATTTATAGAACCATTAAAGGAGATACTAAAAAGAGAAAGAGCTTTTATTCTTCTTCTTTTTGTTTTGACTTACAAAATCGGAGATGCTTTACTTGGAGCTATGGTTTATCCATTTTGGGTAGATAGAGGATTTACCAGACTTGAAATTGGTCTTATTTCTGGAACATTAGGAAGTATTTTTACTATAATTGGCTCTCTTTTAGGTGGGTTTTTAACAAGCATTTGGTCTATAAAAACTTCTCTTTTAGCACTTGGTTTTTTTCAATCTATTTCTAATATAGGATATGCTATTGCTTCTCTTCAACAGCTACCTAAGGAAACAGTTTATTTTGCTTCTATTTTTGAAAGCTTCAGCGGAGGACTTGGAACAGCTGCCTTTCTTACTTTTCTTACCAGTCTTTGCAAAAAAGAATTTTCTTCTACTCAATACGCTGTCTTTTCGACATTATTTAGTGTTTCTCTTACTTTTTCAAGAAGTTTAGCAGGATATGGAGCAAGCTACTTAGGGTATACCTATTTTTTCCTTATAACCTTTTTTATTTCTTTACCTCCATTTCTACTTATATTTTGGATAATTAAAAATTAAGAAAAGTATTATTAAAGATTAATAATTTTTTTCTGTCCAGAATTCTCTTTTGAATCTTACTACTTTATTTCTTCCTAATTCTTTAGCTTTATATAAAGCTACATCAGCAAACTTTATTGCTTCCCAAATAGCTCCAGTATCGATAGGAAATTCAGATACTCCTATAGAAATAGTGCGCTTAACACCTCCTTGAGGTATTTTGAATTCGTGAGTTTCAATTATACTTCTTAGTTTATCTGCAACTCTCACACTTTCACCTTTTTTAACATCAACTAAAAGAATCAAAAATTCTTCTCCTCCAAATCTTACAACCAAATCAGATTTTCTTACATTAGAAACCAAAAGTTTAGCAGTTTCTTTTAAAACTATATCACCTGCATCATGTCCATATTTATCATTTATTGACTTAAAATAATCTAAATCACACATAAGAACTCCTAAAATAGATTCTCTTCTTAATATTTGAGCTACCAATTTATCTAAGGTTGCTTCTAAGAAATATCTATTATATAATCCTGTAAGAGCGTCTCTAAAGGTTTGCTCTTTTAAAGCTTCTGCATACCGTTTTGCTTCTATAACTGGTATAGTTTCTTTTATAAAAGTATGAGCTTTTTTTAATTTTTTCTTTATAATCTCACTTTTGTTAAAAAGTTCTTCTTTTGGTAAATAGATACCTATAACTCCTATACATTTACCTCCATACATCATAGGAATACAATAGTGTTCTTTAGTAGTTTTAAATGGAAAGACTTTACAAATATTTGGAATATTGATAGAAGTAACTATTTGACCAGTTCTTTTAGCTCTACATTTATCAGGATTAAGTATTATTTCAGAGGAATAATCTAAATTAGGATCAGATACATATACCGCTTGCATAGTATTTTGAGAATTTGAGACTTCAAAAATGATAAAAGAACCAATTCCTACCATATGCTGAAGATAATAACCCAATCTTTCATAAACCATTTCTACACTTTCATCATTTTCTATAGTTCTTTTAAATAATCTTATAGCATTAGATTCAGTTAAGATTTCATTTACTTTATTTATAACTTTTCCTATTTCATCCTTAGCTGAATACTCAAACACACAAGTTTCTAAATTTTTCAATTCTGCTTCTTCCTTTTCTTCTGTAAGGAAATCAAGTCTTTTTACTATACTATCAAGAGGTTTTTTTACCATATAATAAAAACTCCAGGTCCCCCAGATTAAAAAAGCTAACATAGTTAAGATCAAAACAATTTGAAAATATTTAGAAATTTCTTTATATTTTTTTATTTTATTTTCAAGAATATTTCTTTCATTACTAAAAAATTTATTAAGCTCTAAAAATTGTTTTTCTAAAAGTTTAATAGTTTTGGTATTATATTGATAAGATGAAGTTTGTGAAATTATTTTTTCAATTTTTTCAACTTGAGGGGTGATTTGGGGATATTTTTCTTTTACACCTTCCAGTTCATGTAAAATTTTTTCTAAATTAACCTTAAGATTATAAGGATTAGAAGAGGGTTTTTTTTTCTCAAGATAAGTAAGAGCTTTACTGGTTAAAAGTTCATAATTATAAGGTATTTTAGTTTGTAAATTTACTACATGATAAAAAAGAAGATAAAAATAAAGAGCTATAAAAAAATTGATAAAAAAACAGGAGCCTATAATAAAACCTACTTTCCAATAAAGAGAAAGATTTAAAAATCTTCTGACCCAAGGATAAAATTTAATTTTTAATTTAATAAATTTTTCTTGTAAAAACTTCATTTTATTTTTTTAATTTATAATTATTTTAATATTAATATAATTATTAATAATTAAAAATGCAAGATATTGTAAATATTATTTTACAAATTTAAGAATTTTTTTAAACTCCTCAGTTCCTGCTTTTTTAAGAATCTGAAAAACCAAGATTTCGGTAGTAGTAATAATACCTCCTGCAGATTTTATAAGCTCAAGCCCTGTTTTCCAATCTATCTTTTTTCTACTACATACCGCGTCTTTAATAACAAACACAGTATATCCATTTAAAAGTAAATCAAGAGAGGTTTGCCATACACATATATGGGTTTCCATTCCTGTTATTATTACTTTTGTTCTATTAAGTCTTTGTATAAATTCTGCAAATTTAGGTTCTAAAAAGGAACTAAAGGTAATTTTTTCTATAGGTTCATAGTAAGAAAGAGCCTTTCTTATTTTTTCTACTGTTTGTCCTAATCCTTTTGGATATTGTTCTGTTAAGATAATAGGAATATTAAAAAGTTTGGAAAGTTCAATCAGAGTGATAGTATTTTTTATTACCTTTTCAGCTATATCTTTTTTCATAGCATTAATAAGTTTTTCCTGAATATCTGTTATAACTAAAATAAATTCTTCTGGCTTAATAAAGTATTTTTCACACATAGCTTTACTCTTTAAAAGTTTCTTCTTTTAACTTGGGAGAAAATTCTTTCAAAGCTTTTTTGATAAGAGTATCTAAGGAATCTTTTTCTTCAAAAACTTTATAAAGCACTTTTTCTACTTCTTTACTTTGGAATCCTAAACTCATAAGACAGCTTTTAGCTTCTTCAAGAAGAATTTCTTTTTCTGGAGGAAGTATTATACCTTTTTGGGAAGGTTTTAAAAAGAGGCTTTTTAATTCTAAATAAAGCTTTTCTGCTCTTTTAGGACCTATACCTGGAACTTTTGAAAGTTCTTGGGCTCTTTTATCAAGAATTATTTTTCTTAATATTTCAGGAGAAAAAATAGAAAGAAGATTTAAAGCTAATTTTGGTCCTATTTTGGAGAGAGTATTAAGCTTTATAAAAAGTTCTCTTTCTTCTTTACCAAGAAATCCATATATTTCTATATACTCATTTTTTCTTAATATAGGAACCACATAAAAAAGGGTTTCCTTTTCTAAAAAATTTTCTTTTAAAATTTCTATAAGATTAAAAGGAATAAGTATTTCCCAAAAAATACATTCGTTAGTTTGTAAAATCAACTTATTTGGAGGATTTATTTCTTTGACAATTCCTTTAAGTTGATAAAGCATAAATTTAATGGTGTAATTCTAAAGCCAAAATCAAAGCAACTGCAAGAGCATCCATTTTATGAGAATCTGGTTTTAACTCAAACTTGGGTTTTACAATTTTTTCTTTTAAAAATAAATTTAAAATATGGGAAATTTCTTCTTTTTTAGCTCTTCCATACTGAGTAAAAAATTTTTTAATTTCTAAAGGATGATAAGTTTTTACAGGGATATTATAAAGTCCGGCTATAAGTAAAGCAATTGCTTGAGCTTGAGCAAGCTTGGTTCCTGCTTTAGGATAGGTTTTAGCAAATATTTCTTCTATACCTATTATATCAGGTTTGAGCCTTTCTACAGTTTCTTTTAATTTATTAAATAAATAAGTAAGTTTTTCTACAGTGGTTTTACAATTTTTGGTATTAAAAGTTTGCCAATCTTTTAATTCATAGGAGCTATTTTTAATTTCGAGAAGAGCAAAGGCTAAATTATGAATACCAGGATCTATTCCTAAAATTTTCATTTATTTAAGTTTTCCATAATTTTTTCTGGAATATCAAAATTAGCATAGACCTGTTGAACATCGTCAAGTTCCTCTAAAGCTTCCATAAATTTTAGAATACTATTTGCAGTAGCTTCATCCTCAACTGGAACAGTTGTTTTAGGAACCATGGTCACCTTAGCAGAGATTATTTCAATTCCTGCATTTTCTAAAGCTTTTTTTATCTCTTCAAATTGGGAAGGATCTGTAATAACCTCTATTTCGTTTTCATATTCTTTGGTATCTTCTGCTCCTTTTTCTATAGCAATTTCTAAGACTTTTTCTTCATCTTTTTTAGGGACAACTATGAGTCCTTTTTGTTCAAATATCCAAGCCACTGCTCCAGGTTCAGCAAGGTTTCCTCCATATTTACCAAAAAGATGCCTTAATTCCGAAACAGTTCTTCTTCTATTATCAGTAATAGTATTAATTAATATTGCTACTCCTCCTGGTCCATATCCTTCAAAGGTCGCTTCTTCATACTGAGTTCCTTCCTCTAAACCAAGAGCCTTTTTGATAGCCCTTTCTATGTTTTCTTTTGGCATATTAGCAGAACGAGCTGCTTGAATAGCAGCTCTTAAACGAGGATTAAGTTCAGGATCACCGCTTCCTCCTGTTCTTACTGCAACAATGATTTCTCTTATAAGTTTAGTAAACAGTTGTCCTCTTTTAGCATCTTGAGCTGCTTTTTTTCTTTTTATTTGTGCCCAATGGGAATGTCCTGCCATATAGCCTACTCCTTTTCATAATTTAGGAGTATTTTAATTAAGTATAATAAGTCTTGTAAAAATTTCAAACTTTATTAGAATATATTTTAGAAACAGCCGAGGTGGCGGAATTGGAAGACGCGGCGGACTCAAAATCCGCTGGGAGTTAATCCCGTGCGGGTTCGACTCCCGCCCTCGGCATTTTATTAAATTTAGAAATCATTTTTTCACTTTATTTAAAGTTTTTGCAATTTCTTCCTCTTCTTGAGGATATTCATGTGTTAAAATATTTCTCAATTCTCTCATTGTTGCCCATTGTTCCCAATTAATAGCTAATCCTCTTTTTTCTGCTAAATTAATTACATCTCGCATAAAAGGTTCTTCTACTTCTTCACCTTGAATTAATAAATAAATTCTTAAAAGTTTTCCGATATCCTCATAGAGTTTTGAAAAACGATACGCTATAGTATTAGCCTTTTCTAAAATCTCACAGTGCCGAGAAATATTTTCTAAAAGATACTTATATCTTTCTTTAAGAGCTCAACCCCCTTCTTGTAAAGCAATTTTCTCAATATCTCTTTTAGGATCTTTTTCTAAAATTATATCGATTTTTTTGTTCTCCAAGCTTTTCCTATAATTTAGTCAAAAATTTTATTTTTCTTTCTAAAAGATTGCTTTAAATACAGGTTTAATATAAAGATCAATATCTCCTTCTTTTCTTTCAAATAAACTCTGCTTCCAAAAAGGTAAACCTTGGTCCCTTACCAAAAATTTCTTCTGCAGTTGTTTTATAGCTTTTATTTCTTCTTTAGAAAGTCTTATCTTTTGCATAAATTTTTATATAAGTAATTTCATAAAACTTTTATCTAAAACCAATTTTAAATATTAAAATAGCTACAGATGTGTTGCTTAATTTGAATCTTTTCTTTTGAAGAAAAACCAATATAAAAGTGCAGGAGTTTTTATGAAAATTCGTAAAAATATTGCTGAACCTATTGAAAACAATGTTATATAAGGTATTGCATTTTCTGAAAATTTCTTAATTTTTTTCTTAAACATAATATTGAAACCTCTTTTATGTATTTTAAATAATTATAATTTCAAAAATTAAAAAATGAAGGAAAAAATTAAACTTCTTCCAATTTTTCTTATGCAACCTATTCCTTATTTTGGAGAAAAATTAAATGGTGAATGGATTGTGGAGCCAAAGATCGATGGATGGAGATTACAAATAATAAAATATGAGGATGGAAGAATTGAATATTGGGGAAGAAGACTTGAAAAACATCCAAATTGGACAAAAAATCTTTCTTATTTAAATCCCTCCTTAAAAGATATTCCAAATGGAACATTACTTGATTGCGAGCTCTATTCAACAAAAGGAAGAAGAGGGATTCCTTCTGTTTTAACAAGGACTAAAAAAGCAGAACCATTAATTTTTGTTTTTGATATTATTTTTTTGAATAATGAATTTTTAGGAAATAAACCACTTAGAGAAAGAAAAAGGATTTTAGAATTGTTAAAATTAAATCCACCTGTTTATTTAATTGAATATAAAAAATTGGAAAATCTTGAAGAATCTCTTAAAGAAAATCTCGAAAAGGGTTACGAAGGAATAGTATTGAAAAATCTGGATTCTCCTTATATTATTTCAAAAGAAGCTCCTATAGCAACTCATCACTGGCGAAAAATGAAGGGGTAAATAAAAATGGGACCAGTTGGACGTTTTCAAGTAATGGCTACATTGCAGGCAGCAAGAGCCTGTGCTCTGGGTTATTCCATTGAAGAGGCAAAAAGTTTTGGATTAAATAGAGCTATATTTTATGCTGCAGCTAAAAGAGGGTTTAAACATTTGAGAAGACCAACAAAGCTTACATTGCCTAAATGGAAGTTAATTCGTAAATTTCCAAAAGAAGATATCGAAAAAATAGAAAAAAGTTTTTCTATTGAAAAAATCGGAGATGAAATGGCTTATTGCGTGAAAATTAAGGATAAAAAATTTTTTGTTATTGGAGACGAGATACAAACTCCAGAGGAATTTAAAAAACAAATAGAGTCTCGTTTTCAAGGGAAGTTTGAAGAAGCATGGAAAGAGGCATTGGAAATCGTAAAGAGTTATGATAAAGGGGTTTTACTGTCTCAAAGATACTTTTTCGAAGTTGTTTATAAGCCAAGAAGGGATGAGCTTGCAAAAAAATGGTCAGAAATGGTTAAATAAATCTTTCATTAAAATTTCAAAAAATTATAATGAGTAAAAATAATAAAGTTAAAAGATATGTAATACCCAAAATCAACTAATAGTTAACCCATGCGGATTTGATTCCTGATCTCAATTATTTTCAAAAAAATATAAATTTCTCTGATTAAAGCCTATTTTTATCTTTTTTCCAAAAGTTTCATCTTTTGATAAAATTTTAAAACTATATTCACCAAATTTTACATAAATTAACTTTTCCCTTCCCCAGGATTCTACTAATTTTGTCTCCCCTAAAAAAACATAATCAGCTTTTTCTGGGTTTATAAATAAATCTTCTGGTCTTATACCAATTACTATTTTTTTATCTTTTATAAGATGTCTTTTTTCATCAGGAATTTTTATTTTTAAATCCTTTATTAAACCATAAGCTGAGTTTTTATCTTCTACTACATCAACTACAAAAAGATTCATAGGAATTCTTCCTATAAACTGTGCAATAAAAATATTTTTTGGATTTTTATATAATTCTTCAGGTGTTCCTACCTGTTCTATTTTACCATCTCTCATTACAGCAATTCTTTTACCAAGACTCATGGCTTCAACTTGATCATGGGTTACATAAATTGTAGTTATCCCAAGTTCCTTTTGAAGAGATTTAATTTCAGCTCTTGCACTTATTCTTAATTGAGCATCAAGATTTGAAAGAGGCTCATCCAAAAGAAATACAGAGGGTTTTCTTACTAAAGCCCTTGCAATAGCAACTCTCTGTTTTTGGCCACCGGAAAGTTCTGCAGGTCTTGCTGTTAATAAATCTTTTATATTAAGCATTTCAGCTACTTTCTCTACTTCTTTTTTAATTTTATCTTTATCCATTTTTTGTATCTTTAAAGGAAAAGCAATATTTTCAAAAACACTCAGATGAGGGTAAAGAGCATAGTTTTGAAATACCATAGCAATGTTTCTATCCTTAGGGGGAATAAATACATTTTTTTCTTTAGAAGCAATTAAATTTTTCCCAAAGTAGATCTCTCCTGAAGTGGGTTTTTCAAGACCAGCAATTAAATTTAGAAGAGTTGATTTTCCGCAACCACTTGGACCTAAAATCACAAAAAATTCTCCAGCCTGGATCTCCAAATTTACATTATTTACTGCTTTAATTTTTCCACGGATAGAATAAAAAATTTTTGAAAGATTAATTAGTCTTAGGTTCATTCTTTTATAGCTCCTCTTGTTAATCCTTGCATAATATGTTTTTGGAAGAGAGTAACGATTATTATTACTGGAAGTAAAGAAAGAGCTGTAAAAGCCATTATACTTCCCCACGGAAGTTCTCCATGAAGTCCCTGAAACATAGCAATTCCTACAGGAACTGTTCTGGCATGGTAATCAATGGTTAGGATTAATGCAAAGAGAAATTCATTAAAAGAAAATAGAAAAGAAAGTAAACCTGCAGAAACAAGACCAGGTTTTGTTAGGGGTAATATAATTTTCAAAAAAGCCTGAAACCAGCTGCAACCATCTACAAGGGCAGATTTATCTAAATCCTTAGGTATTTTTGAAAAATAACTTACCATAATCCAGAGAGAAATAGGTATACTCCACGAAATATATGGTAAAATAAGGGCTTGATAAGTATTTATAAAATTTAAAATTTTCATTAATTTAAAAAGAAACCCGATTACACTTATTTGGGGAAACATAGAAGATGCAAGAATAAAAAGTAAAATAGAAAACTTAAAAGGAAAATCCAATCTTGAAATAGCATAGGCACCAAGAGTAGCTACAAAAACAGAAAAAATAGCACTTATACCAGAAATTATCAAACTATTTTTAATATAGTCTAAACAATGAAGGCTTGGATCTTTTAAAATTTTAATATAATTTGAAAAAGTAAATTCTATTTCTTTTAAAGAGAAGATATCCCAGCTTTTACAAAAGCTTATAATTAACATATATAAAAAAGGTATAAGACAAAAGGAAAGGACAAACAAGGTAGCTATAAAGAATAAAATTTTTATAAGTTTTTCTTCCTTCATAGAACTTCCTGTCTGAATTTTCCTAATTTTAAGTATATTATTGAGGCAATAAAGGATATTATAAAAAGGATAACTGAGATAGAGGAAGCATATCCAAAATCTCCGGTAATATAATATTTATAAGCATAAAGTGAAAGAGAGGTAGTAGCTCCTCCAGGACCACCTTTTGTGAGGACATAAATAAGATCAAAAATTCTTATGGCATCTATGGTTCTAAAAAGAAGTGCAATTATAATTGCAGGTTTTAAAAGAGGGAGTGTTATTTTAAAAAATCTTTGCAAAAAATTTGCTCTATCTATAACAGCTTGATAATATATCTCTTTTGGTATAGCTTGAAGCCCTGCAAGTAAAATGATAGCTACAAAAGGTGTGGTTTTCCATACATCTGCAATAACAAGAGCTACAAAAGCTGAAAATCCTGTTTCAAGCCAATTAACTGGTTCATTAATTATTCTTATTTTTAAAAGAAGAAAATTTGCCAGACCATAACTATAATTATATATAAGTTCCCATAACCTTGCAGAAATTGCTGCTGGAATTGCCCAAGGAAGAAGCACACAAACCCTTATAAGTCCTTTATAAGGAAATTCGTAATTTAGAACCAGGGTAAAGATAATTCCTAAAAAAATTTCAAGAGGAACAGAAACTATAATAAAAATAATAGTAAATTTTAAAGATTGCCAGAACCCACTATCACTTAATAAATAAAAGTAATTTTGAAATAAAACAAACCTTTTATTGAGAAAAATGATATCTCTAAAAAGGCTATTTATAAAAGTAGCTATAACTGGAATAAATATGAAAAAAAGTGTAAGAATAAAAACAGGTAATAAAAAAATAAAAGAGGTTTTAAGATCCTCTTTATAATAAGTTTTCATTCTTCATATCTTTTTATCATAAAATTTATTTCTTTTTCTGCAAGTTTTAGAGCCTCTTGAGGTGTTAATTTATTGGCTAAGGAGGCATTTATATATCTTTGCATAGTTTCTGAAATTAAAGGATAATAAGGCAAATTAGGTCTGGAAATAAGGTTATTAAAAATATGTTTTAATTTTTTAAAATGGGGTAAAGTTTTAAGTAATTCTTTATCATCATATACATCTTTTCTTCCTGGATTCCATCCTAAATTTAAAGCTAATTTCTTTTGGATATTATATGAGAGAATAAATTCAACAAATTTCCAGCTTTCCTCTTTATGATCAGAATATTTTGATATTCCTATATGCCATCCACCAAGAGTTGAAGCAATTTTACCATTTTTAAAATGGGGTAAAGGAGCAATTCCTATTTTATTTTTTACTGGTGAATCATCTTTTTGATGTAATATCCAAGCATAAGGCCAGTTTCTTTCAAACAAAGCATAACCTTTTTGAAAATATATTCTTGTTTCTTCTTCCTTCATCTCAGTAAATGTATTAGGAGGAGAGATTTTATAGTGATGAATAAAAGCTTTAAGGAGTTCCAGAGCTTTTATATTTTGAGGAGAATCAAGAATAATTTTATGATTATCAAAAACAACTCCTCCATTATTAGAAGAAGCAATTTCTAAAAAATTACATATTAATCCTTCATACTGAGCTCCTTGCCATACAAATCCATAAAAATTAGGAATTTTTTTTCTCATAAAATTTTGGACTTTTAAAGAATAATTAATTAGCTCGTTCCAGGTTTGGGGAGGTTGCTGAATTCCGAATTTTTTTAATAAATCTTTTCTATAATAAAGAATCCCTCCATCTATGTAAACTGGAAGAGCAACAATTTTTCCTTTATAAGTATCCACTTCACTTACTACATTTTTAAAGAAAATATCTAAAGAAAGGGGACTCATTTTTAGATATTTATTTAAAGGTTCTAACCAGTTTGATCTTGAAAATTGAGCTATCCATATAACATCCATTAAAAAAACATCTGGATCTTCTGCCTTGGAAGCAAGGGCTATAACTAAACTTTGCCTTCTTTGGTCTGTATCAGCAGGTTGCTTAAGAATTTCAACTTCAATACCTGTTTGTTCTTCAAATTCTTTAACAATTTTATCCCAAAAAGCCACTTCATTTGGCGCCCCTCCAACCATAAAAGTTATTTTATTTTTATTTTTATATTTAGAGGAACAACTAATGAGGAAAATAATAGAAAAAAGAGAGAATAAAATTTTTAAAAATTTCATTTAGAAATCTATTTTCTTCTGTCTATAAAGTAATTACTTCCTTCTAAGGTTTTTATTAATCTTTTTATTTCTGTTGCTCTTGCAGAAATTTCTCCTATATGTTTAAATTTACCTTTATATACTGGAACTATAGCTATAGAAAGAGATGGAAGAGGTATTTTAGAAGTTTCTCCGACTCTATTAATAGAAATAAAATAGCCTCTTTCTAAATCTTTTCTGTGTAAAAAAGAAGGAATAAGGGTATTAAAACGTTTTATTATTTCTTTAGAAATTGTTTCAATCTTTTCTAAAGGCACAATAAAAACAAAATCATCTCCTCCTATATGACCGACAAAATAATCATCATTAGAGAATTCAGATACAGTATAAGTAAGAATTCTTGCTAAATTTTTAATCATTTCATCTCCTTGGGTGAATCCATAAGTATCATTATAAGCTTTAAAATTATCTAAATCTACATAAGCTATAGCATAAGGTTTAGAACTTTTGAGAACTCTTTCTATTGCTTTTGAAATAGAAGTATTTCCAGGAAGCCCTGTTAAGGGATTATTATCAGAAATTCTTTCAATTCTTTTCAAACTATATTCAATCCTTAAAAAAACTTCTGTAAGGTCTTTATTAAGAGTAAAAAAATCATCAGCCCAGTCAGAAATTGATAATAGAAACTCAGAATCTAATTTATCCAAAATTAAAATTAATGGAATATTAACTAAATTAAAATTTTTTCTCAATTCAATTAAATCATTTAAACCTTTTTGATTTTTAGGATAATAATATAAAATCATAGAAGGTGGATTAAACAAAATAGCATTTAGAAATTTTTTAAACTCATAAAAAGATTTTAAAGAATATTTATTTTTTAAAAAAACCTTTAAAGAATTTTTCCAATCTTTAAATAATTTATTTTTTTTCAGAAAAGCATAAATAAGTTTTTTAGAATAGGGCATATTTTTAATTAGTTAATTCCATGTCTCTCTTAAGTTCTTCAGTAAAGAATTTCAATTCATAAAGTCTTGGTTCTAATTTAAAGAAAATTTCTTTTATTTCAAAAATATTTAATTTCAAAATTTTTAAAGTTTTTTCTTGTAAAATAGGGACTTTTTTATACAAGGAACTTCCATACCCTCTGGCATGAACTAAAACATTTGAAAGATGCACTATAGCAGCTTCTTTTTTAAATTTTTTTGCCTTTTCAAGTTCATGATGAGCATCAACCGCTTCTATAAGTCTATCAGGAATATTCCAAATTCTCATTAAAAAACTTCCTATTTCTGCATGATCTATTCCAAGAATTTCTTTTTCAGCTTTAAGAGGGTCTTTGTTATTTTGCACCAGTTCTAATATTTTTTTGTAATCCTCTTTAAAACTTATTTTTTCTACAATTTTCCCCAGATCATGAAGAAGACCTGCAGTAGCAACTTCTTGAGGTTCTTTCAATTCTAACTTTTCAGCTAAAATCTTTGAACAAGCAGCAACTCCTATTGAATGCTCCCAAAGATTCACATCCTCTTTATAAATAATATCAAAAATAGAGGAGGTAATAATTAAAACTTTAACTATATTGATTCCGAGAAGCATAAGAGCATTTTGAACCGTGCTTACTTTCTTAGGAAATCCATAAAAGGCAGAATTAGCTAATCTTAAAATTTTAGCGGTTATAATCTGATCTTTTTCGATTAAATCTGCAATTTGATGAATGGAAGTTTTTTCATCCTCTATCATTCTATTTAACCTTTGAACAATAGGAGGTAAAATAGGAAGTCCTTCTAATTTTCTTAATTTTCTTTTTACTTCTTTTCTTTTCTCTGAAAGATTTAAATTCATTTTTTACCTCATTTTTAAGATTCCTGAGAACTTTGTAACTCCTGATACTTTTCTTCTAAAAATTCTTTAAGAAGTTTTTTTATTTCAAGCAAGTTTTTATCAGTTATACCTTCAAATCTTTCTTCTAATTCTTTTAATTCTTCTTCTAAACTTTTTTCCCAGGGAAGTTTTACAGGATTTCCTTCAACTGTAACAAAATTAACTCCGAATTCTTCAAACCGTTTAATATGGTCTTCTGTTAATTCTATTCCTTTTCCACAAAGCACTCTTCCTTTAGCATCAATTACTTCTTCATAAGTTTTCATACCTGGTTTTATATAAGATAAGGGTAAGCGTTGCATTTTTTTCTCCTTTAAATAATTTTATTTAAACTATACTCAATAATTCCTTCTGCTCCCAGTTCTAAAAGTTTTGGAACAAGTTCTCTTACTTCTTTTTCTGAAACCACTATTTCTAAAGCATACCACTTTTTTTGATAAAGAGGGGAGATAGTAGGAGAAGTTATACTTGGTAAGATTTGCACTACTTTCTCTAAACTTTCCTCAGGCACATTCATCTTTAATCCTACTTTTTTGTGAGCATTAAGAGCACCTTTTAAAAGAACTGCAATTTGTTGAATCTTTTTTCTTTTCCAATCGGTTTGCCAAGCTATTTCATTAGCAATAAGTTGAGGATAGGTAATTAGAAGTTCATAAATAATTTTTAAACCGTGTGCTCTGATAGTAGTTCCAGTTTCAGTTACTTCAACAATTGCATCTGCCAATCCTTGCACAACTTTTGCTTCTGTTGCTCCCCAAGAATAACTTACTTCTACAGGAATCCCCTTTTCTGCAAAAAACTTTTTAGTAAAATTAACAAGTTCAGTGCTTATTTTTTTATTTTTAAGATCTTCGAGTTTTTCAATTCCAGAATCTTCTTTTACTGCTAAAACCCATCTGGCAGGTTTTTGACTTACTTTTGAATAAATAAGATCTTCAACAATTACCACTTTTGATTCATTCTCTAAAATCCAGTCTTTACCTGTGATTCCTGCATCAAGTATACCTGCTTCTACATATTTGCTCATTTCTTGGGGTCTACAAATTACCATTTCTAATTCTGGATCATCAACCTCTGGAAAATAATTTCTCTGATGAACATCAATTGTCCAGCCTCCCTTTTCAAAAAGGTCAATGGTTGCTTTTTCTAAGCTACCTTTAGGGATTCCAAATTTAAGCTTTTCCATAAATTTCCTCCGGATCATATAGTTTTTCTTCAATTATTATAAGTTCGTCATTTTTTAATTTTCTATAAAAACAACTCATATAACCTTTATGGCATACAGGTCCTTTTGGTTCTACTTTAAAAAGTATAGTATCTTCATCACAGTCAATATAAATCTCTTTTAAAACCAAGTAATGTCCAGAAGTTTCACCTTTAAGCCAGAGTTTATTTCTGGTTCTGCTGTAAAAATGAATAAGACCTGTTTCTAAGGTTTTTTCCCATGCTAATTCATTAAGAAAACCAAGCATCAAAACTTTCCCTGTATTAAAATCTTGAACAATAGCAGGAACTAAGCCATTTCCTTTTTCAAAATTAGGTTTATACTTCATTCAAATCCTCCACAAATTTTTTCAATTTTTTTTCAGGATTTGAACTTTTTACTAAAGAGGTTCCTATTAAAACTCCTTTAAATCCTATTTTTTTAATTTCTTTAAGCTCTTTAGAACTATTATAACCACTTTCTGCAATTACAGGAATATTTTTGGGAATGAAAGGGAAAAGTTTAAGACTTTGATTTATATCTACTTTAAGATTGGAAAGATTTCTATTATTTATTCCTATGATTTCAGCTCTTGCTTTAAGAGCTTTTTCCAAATCCTCTTCATCATGAATTTCTACTAAGCTTGAAAGTCCCAGTTTTTTTGTATATTTAATCAATTCTGAAAGTTTAGCATCACAAAGTATAGAACTTATTAACAAAACTATATCTGCACCAAAAGCTTTGGCTTCTTCAATCTGAATAGGATCAAGAATAAAGTCTTTTCTTAAGAGAGGTAAATTAGTTTTACTTCTTATACTTGCTAAATATTCTAAGGATCCTTTGAAATATATTTCTTCAGTAATTACTGAAATAGCTTTTGCTCCCCCTTTTTCATAAGCTTTTGCCAGAGCTAAAGGATTAAAATTTTTTCTAAAATCATTCTTTAAAGGGCTTGCTCTTTTTATCTCTGCTATAATTACAAAATTCTGTTTTAAAAGATATTTTTTAAAATTAATAGGGGTTCTATCCCAGAAAGGTCTAAAATAAAGCCCTTTTTGTTTTCTTTTTAAAACTTCATAATATTTTTCAATCAAAATCTGATTTAAAATTTGGTTGATTTTGTAATTTTTCATAGTAACCTTAAAAAAGTTTATTCCTTAATTTTAAACTGTAGAAAAATTTTTAAAAGATGTTAATATCTTTAAAAATTCGTAGAATTTTTTTCAAATGGAGGAAATTTTATGAAAAGGACTTATCAACCAAGTAGAATTAAGATGAAAAGAAGGCATGGATTTAGAGTTAGAATGAGAACTCGTGCAGGAAGAAGAATCCTTAGGAA
>Ga0190367_1000516_pt1 | contig 27864 bp, 23 predicted proteins | sample 4872181011_MG_FD_171838 | JGI IMG/M metagenome (GOLD analysis project Ga0190367, IMG submission 171838) | Hydrothermal vent microbial mat bacterial communities from Southern Trench, Guaymas Basin, Mexico - 4872-18-10-11_MG | ecosystem: Environmental > Aquatic > Marine > Hydrothermal vents >...
TATACTCTTACTGCTTATTTTACTAGCCTTTACTTTCCAATAGGTAACTTCTCCAATATGATACTTCAAGTTGCCATAATAGCTTCCTTTTCTGTATATCTTAACCTTAGCTCCAGGAGCTTTAATGGTGTTACCTTGATCATCCTTGAGCTTTAAGGATAGTTTGTAAAAGCCTGTTGCAAATGTAAACCTTAGTATTAAGCCCAGATTTTCTCCGGGGGTAAGGGTTATTTTGATTTCTCTTTGTCTAATAATCTGTGTTGTAATCCCCTTCTTGATCCATGAGTGAAATTGGAATTTCACACCCCATGGATCAGTATAAGATTCTGGTGCTACTATTATGTATGTCCCGGGTGGTAGTCTATATCCCTTCACTGGTACCCTTATCCTTATGGATTTACCTTGACTATCAATGATGGTTATTGGGACAGCTTGTGGGTAATTTGATATCGATCTTTTGCTAAATTTTTGGAAACTTCCAACACTTATGCTTACGCTACTATCCTCCGCAAGTATATACTTAGAATTTAATGTAAATATGACTATTAAGGCAATAATCATGATTAGTAATGTTATATTCTTCCTCACTATTTCACCCTTTTAATTACGAAGAATATTTAAAAGACTGCTACTTGTAGAACCACTACTGTAGAAAGGGTATAGCTAATGATATTGAACTTAAACTGTAACAATTTAGAGTACTTACTAATGCCTATAAGAAAGCCCTTGATATTTATATCTAACATAGAATGGGCTAAGCAAGTGCTTCTAGCACATCTACTAATATCATATATTGCAAGTAGCGAAGAAAGCATAAGTGTCTTTTTAATTGATATTAGTAATGGATTATTTAGATTAGACATTCTTGAAAATGTTGCTAAACGATTTAATATTAAGTTAGATAATAGAGTAAAGATAACAAATACTATAAAGGACATACCTAAACATAAAGGGCTAGGTCTATTCATATACAATATATCAGTGAATAAGGATGAATGCTTCTATGCAGCAAAGATGTGGCATGATTTAGCTAAATTCTTCTTAGTAGTGTCTGATATAAAGCCGTCTAAGCTAACAAAATTCAAAAGAGTCTATGGAACACGTATTTACATAAACCGTTTAACTGAAAGTCAAAGATTATTTACACTAAAGTCTTATGAAAGAGAGGTTAAAGTGATAATAGATTATGATGGTGTTTATGATTATGAACTAAGATTATATGGTAACCTTAAGCTCGTTTACGAAGTTATAAGAGAAGCTATAATAGAGTATGGCCCACTAGATCTGAAAGATATAATACCAGTAATTATTTCAAAGACTGGTTTAAAGAAAGGTGTTATCCAAAAGTATATCAGGGAACTCGTAAAAATGGGGTTAATACGCATTATAGGTAAAACAGTAACCATATCATAGGACTATAGATAAGCTCCCTGTCTTTTTGCTTGGGTATACTGATAGGCTTTAGTAGCTGCCTCTACAGGATCAGATGTGAATTCTACTTTAACTATTCTTCTATGATCAAAATATCCATCCTTAGCTAATAGCCTTAGATTATCACTGGGATAGCCTGTTCCATCAATTACTATTACTGGCACACCATGCTCATATGCTAATAAAGCTTCAATCATCGTGCCAATACCTCCTCCTAGTACAACAAAAGCATCACTACTCCTAACGATAGGAATGCTCCTAGCTGGAAACGTCATACCAGACCTTATTACAAATGTATTGTACGGGTTCCAACGGTAATGCCCTTCACTTATGTTCTCGACTTCAATAGGTACAACACCTATTACTGGTATACCGTGTTTAAATGCTTCCTCCGATGCAACACTCATTAATCCTCCTCCACCACCCGTAATTAGTGATACGTTCTTAAACTTACTCAAAGTTTTCACGAAAAGCCTAGTTTTCCTTACAGCCTCTTCTAAGGGGTGAGGGTCACTTGAGGCAGCAATGCCAATTTGTATGTATCTGCCTCTCATATAATAACCACCCTATGTTACATTAACACAATAGTTTAATTAAGGTTTATATACAACCTCTATATCGCATACTATAAGCATATTTACTCGGAGCACTAGTCGTATACCAGGATGAGTGATCATGGCACCTGTGGAAATACCGATAGCAGAAGTAGAGGAAGAGGAGACTTACGTAGCTGACACTAGCGTCATTATAGAGGGCATAATCTCTAGAATGGTTAAAGAAGGTAAAATAAGAGGTAGAATAGTAGTTCATAAAGTAACTATCTCTGAATTAGAGAATCAGGCAAATCAAGGAAAGGTTGTAGGATTCCTAGGCTTAAAAGAAGTTAACAGGTTGAGAAAACTAGCTAATGAAGGTTTAATTAAGTTTGAGATTGTAGGTGAAAGACCGAGAATACAAGACATAAAGTATGCTCATACTGGAGCTATTGATGCCATTATTAGAGATTTAGCCTGGGAGCTTAATGCCATCTTAATAACTAGTGACCGTGTACAAGCAGAAGTGGCAAGAGCATTAGGTGTAAAAGTATTATACATTGAGCCTAAGCCTAAGCTTAAACTGAAAATAGAAAAGTATTTTGATAATAAAACGATGAGCGTTCATTTAAAGGAAGGAACATCACCAATAGCTAAGAAGGGTAGACCAGGAGAATGGTATTTTGTACAGTTAAGCGATGAACCCATGACCAAGGAGAAAATAGAGGAGATAGCAAGAGAGATTATAGAAGCAGCGAAATATGGAACCGACGGCTTCATAGAGGTAGATAGAAAAGGGTCAACAATAGTACAGCTTAACAGATATAGAATTGTAATAACCAGACCACCTTTATCAGACGGCTGGGAAATAACAGCAGTAAGACCACTAGTCAAGCTATCACTTGAGGACTATAAGTTACCAGATAAGCTAATGAGAAGGCTCGAAGAACGTGCTGAAGGAATTCTCATAGCTGGAGCGCCAGGTATGGGTAAAACAACATTTGCACAGGCATTAGCAGAATATTATTCTAGAAAAGGCAAGATAGTCAAGACCATAGAATCACCTAGAGATATGCAGTTACCCGACAACATAACACAGTACTCAAAAACTTATGCATCAAATGAGGAGCTTCACGACATATTGCTACTAAGCCGACCAGACTACACGGTATTCGATGAAATGAGAAATGATGAAGACTTTAGACTCTATACAGATCTTAGGCTTGCAGGTATAGGCATGATAGGTGTAGTACACGCAACATCACCTATAGATGCAATACAAAGATTCATTGGTAGAGTAGAGTTAGGTATGATACCCAGCATTATAGATACAGTAATATTCATAGATGGAGGTCGCGTTGTAAAAGTATACGAAGTGAGAATGACCGTAAAGTTACCAACAGGACTAAGAGAAGCAGACTTAGCAAGACCAGTAGTTGAAGTAAGAGACTTCCTAACAGGAGAGTTAGAATACGAGATATACACATTTGGTGAAGAAACAGTAGTAATTCCGGTTAAAAGGTTAAGGATGGGAGGTTTAGAATCAAGAGTAAGAAGAGAGATTGAACGGCTACTTCCAGGAGCAACAGTTGAAGTCCATGGAAATACAGTAACAATAACTATACCTAAGAGTTCATCAAAGGCACTCTCGAGAAAAGCTAAAAAGCTAAAAAGACTAGAAGACAAGCTGGGAGTAAACATTAAAGTTAGGCTTCAAGAGTACTAAGAAACTTATCTAAGGATGCCACACCATCTACAATGCCGCATAACTCTTTTAAAGTTAACCCCTTATTATAAGCTTCCTCGGTGACTTTAAATCGTCCCCCACGTGTTTCTTCAAGCAATTCCACTGGTATAAATCTCCAACCTGACCCATCCAAGAATTTTACGGCAATGAAGGCGTAAGCCTTTGACTTGACCCTCCTAGCAAACTCTAACAGTTTCTCGATTTTCTCCTTCTCAATGTAGATAGTTCCCCTTTTCTCTCTAGTTTTAACTTCAAATATTAATGTAAACCCATTCTTCAAGGCAACAACATCAGGATACACTGTCCTTTTAACCTTGGCTCCACTGGCGGGAGCTCTCATACAAGCAAATCCTTTTTTCCAAAATAATCTGACTAGCTCCCTTTCTCTTTGAAAGCCAAGTCTCCTAGCTTTTGAGCCGTGGATGCTCATCCACCCCTTCCGAATATTATATGTGACCAATAGTTAGAAAAGAGTTTATATTGTGGTTCGGGTAATACATAGATTTAGATAAGAATGATACTGTTTGGTGTGTTTGATACATGATATTGGAAATACTAATACTACTCATAATAGTCTTAATATTCTTATCGATGAGTATAAAAATAGTTAGGGAATATGAAAGAGCGATAGTATTTAGACTAGGAAGGTTCGTTGGCGTTAGGGGGCCAGGACTCTTCTTCATAATACCAGGTGTAGAGTCAATTAAGAAAGTAGATCTTAGAATCATGTCAGTTGATGTACCTGAACAGAGAATCATAACCAAAGATAACGTAACTGTAGGTGTAGATGCAGTAGTATACTATAGGGTAGTTGAGCCTGATAAAGCAATATTAAATGTTGAGAACTATGCTTATGCTGTTCTTTTACTAGCCCAGACGACACTAAGAGATATACTTGGACAAGTAGAGTTAGATGATCTACTAACAAGAAGAGAGGAATTAAACAAGAAGCTACAGAAAATACTTGATGTAGCAACAGATCCATGGGGCATTAAGGTTACGGCAGTAACACTAAAAGAGGTTAAGCTGCCAGAAGGCATGCTCAGAGCTATGGCGAAGCAAGCGGAGGCAGAGAGATGGAGAAGAGCAAGAATAATAGAGGCTGAAGGTGAGAGGCAGGCAGCAAGTATTATGGCCCAGGCAGCAGAGTTTTATGAAAAACATCCATCAGCATTAAGACTTAGAGAGCTACAAACCCTAGTTGAAATAGCTAGGGAAAGAAACCTAATACTAGTAACACCCGCCACATTAGGGACGGAATTATCTACCATGCTAGCATTAGCAAAAGGTGTAACTACAGGTCCTTCGGGAAAGAAGTGAGTGGCTAATGAGGGTACAAAGTAAAATTCTCTCCCTAATTTTATTAACACTCGTCATTACAACAATTATATCTCTAGCTACATCTACAAGAGAGGTTAAAGCTGAGACCACAAATAATCAAGAAGAATATATTACATCAAAAATACTAGTCTTTAAGCTAGATGGTGACTCAATAGATCAAGGGGTATCAAAAGCCATACTTAAAGCACTGGCCAGGGCTAAAGCCGAACATGCAATACTACTACTTATGCTCCACACTCCAGGAGGAGAATTTGATGCAACAATGAAAATTGTGGAAGCTTTTCTCAGATCAGACGTTCCTGTAGTAGGTTTTGTATATAAAGGCTATGCTCTAAGTGCTGGAACTATAATACTATTGTCTACGCATATAGCTGCTATGGCCCCAGGAACAGTCATAGGTGCATCGCAACCAGTAGCATATAATCCATTAGCTGGTTTATACCAGCCTGTTAATGAGAGTAAAATAATAAATCCAATAATGAAAATACTAGAGGTCATAGCTGAGGAAAGAGGAAGAAACCAAACAGTAGCAAAAGCATTCGTAAAGGAGAATCTATCTCTGGACCCAAAAACTGCTTTGAAGTATAATGTAATTGATGTTATAGCATACGACATTTATGACTTAGTAAATAAGATAAATGGTAAAACTATAAGGCTTATAGGAAATAGAACAATAAAGATCGTTATTACACAGCCAAATATCGAAGAATATAGCTGGGGTCTTTCAGAGCAATTGGTTCATATACTCTCAGACCCACTACTAAGTAGTATAATGTTCATGCTCGGATTCTACATTCTATTGTTAGGTTTATTCTCAGGACAAATACACATAGCGGTTGTAGGAATACTACTATTTGTACTTGGACTTATTGGTGTAGGCTTCTCAGTTAACCTACTATCAGCCATATTAATGCTATTAGGAGTAATACTACTAGTAGTAGAACTACTTATAATTCCAGGTTTTGGCTTAGTTGGTATAACAGGGATAATTATGATAGTGCTGGGAATACTGTTGATGCCATATTACCTACCTGAACGCTGGATAATAACACAAGAATTCTACCAGAGATTCATAAACATAGCAATAATAGTTGGAGGGGCGCTAGGGGCGTTCTTCGCGTTTGCATTATATAAAGTCATAAAGGCTAAACGTATGAGGCCAAAAGTTGGAGTTATAGAACAAAAAATAGGTGAAGCCCTAGACCTGATAAAGCCTGGTCGTAGAGGCTTTGTCATGGTTAATGGTGAATACTGGCTAGCAGAGTCAGATGAGGAAATAAAGCCTGGAGAAAAGGTTATAGTGCTAGCAAAGTCAGGTCCGGTGCTCAAAGTTAAGAAGGTTTCATCATAACTATAAAAATGTTAGTAGGTAGGATATTAATATCATTATGCATTTTCGTGGCACTAATGATACTTTACCTTACCATGGGAGCTGGGCCTGTTTGTCTGATGAGTACTACTACTCCCTCCTTTAATACTATTACTGCTCTATCTCTAGAAAGAAAGACTACTGATGCTGTATTATCTAAAATCTTCCTCTCACTCAACGTTTTTATGAACTCTTCAACATTATGTACTACAATATCTATTATTCCTGATGGATGTACACCTACATCTTTTACACGAATTATCATGAGCTATCTAGCCCCTAATTAATTATAGAGAACGTAAATATAAAGGATAATAAGTTATGGGGAAGACCCCATTTATTTACAGATCCTGCTTGATCTATCAGAATAATGTACCGTATAGTCCTGAGGCTTCATTTTTGAGACGATATAGTAGAATGCTTTCCATGGGTCAGAGTTTTCGCCACAAGTATAAACGTCAACAGTGGCATAGTTGTATTCGACCCATGTGTGAATTGCAATGTGGCTTTCAACAACTAAAGCGATAACGCTTACACCACCCTTCTCTCCACTAAACTTCCATGACTTAACTTCCCATAGAGTCATATTAGCGATTTTAGCCGCCTCAACAACTATCTCTTTAAGCTTTTCTTCGTCACAAAGAATTTCACGAGGACAATCATATAAGTTACCGTAGACATGTCTACCTATAACTCTGCCTTTGACGTTTACCTGTGATGTCCTTCCTGTCATACCGGTACCCTGACATTGATATCCAGCCGTAACTAACACTTAAAGAGTTTAAAAACTTATCCCTACAAATTTGAACTCCATGTAATGAACTTTTGTGAATCCTTAGCTAGATAATATAAAATTTAATTACTTTTTCTACAAATACTAAAACCAAGGTAATAATACTCCTGTATTGGTGAACCCATGAGGGCTGAAATAATTTCTATAGGTAATGAACTGCTAATAGGAAAAACAGTTAACACCAATGCAACATGGCTTGCTAAAAAGCTTACCGTACTAGGATTTAGTGTTAAACGAATAATAGTAGTCCCCGATGACAAAGACGATATAGTTAAAGAGGTTAGAGAGTCAATAAATCGAAAAACAAGAGTAATAATTATGACAGGTGGTTTAGGTCCAACATTTGACGATAAGACTAGTGAATCTTTAGCTAAAGCACTAGGCAGAAAGTGGATTCTAAATGAAGAAGCCTATCAAATGGTTAAATCTAAGTATGAAAGAAAAGGTCTACCATTAACTGAGCATAGATTAAAAATGGCAAAAATGCCTGAAAATGCTAAGCCCATACCTAACCCTGTAGGAACAGCGCCAGGAATTCAAGTAGAACATAACGAGACACTTATAATAGCTTTACCAGGCGTACCTTCAGAAATGAAGGCCATGTTTGAACAATATGTTGAACCTGAGTTAAGAAATCTTGTGAAAGATAGATTCTTTATTGAATCGAGAATAATAGTTAAAGGCATACCTGAATCAACACTAGCACCAATAATAGATAAAGTACTAAAAGCTAATCCCCTAGTCTACATCAAAAGTCATCCAAAAGGAGCTGAGCTAGAAAAACCAGTAATAGAACTCCACTTATACACCTCAAGCAATAATAAACAAGAGGCGCTTAACACGCTCGAAAGAGCCAAAGAGCTATTAAGGAAGGAGCTATTAAAAATTACTAAAGAGGTTTTCGAGGAATAGAAGTTTTATCACTTAAATATCTAAGAAATAATATAGTAGCCTAAGTGTGGGGTACAACCTATGGAAGTATCCAATAACATGAAATTAATAAGGAAAGACAAAATCTCCGGTGAAGTAGTAACATCCTTTAATGCGACCATAAAACTTGGAGGACCAGGAAATCCTAAATTTAGAAAAGTGTTTCTAGACCTAGACTCATCATTTTCAAAAGGCATATCATTAGCCTTACTAGACATAGGGTTAACTTCAAGAAATCCACCACAACATATAAAGTGGAGGTTATGGTTTGACGGTTTTCCTTTAGCTAGAGAGTTTAAACCATTCACAATAAATTATATTGAGGGAGAAGGTTACTTCTACAAGGTACTCTTTGATATAACTCCGGTAATGAAGTTAGGAAAGACACAACATATCGTCTCAATATATTATGAGGGTTCAGAAAGCTTAATAGTAAACCATGTCAATATCATGGCCGCCCTCATAGCAGACGGAGCTGAAAACAGCTACTCATATCTCTCTGGAGGACTTATTCTAGCACCAAACACCTCATGCACGCTCAAGATACCACTAGAAGCATTAAATGATGGAGTAGGAGAGATAAAAACAACTATCGATATGCCATCAACACTTGCAAAAGTACATATAAGAGTTAATGGTCATAATATACTAACATTGAATGGTATCATAGGTTGTGATGAAATAATAATACCAAACCTTGATCTCAAGTGTGATAATGCAGTAGAAATAATTCATGAAGCTAGAGAACAACAATATTATCCTAAGCATGTAAAGGTATCAAATATATTACTGGCTTCATCAAAAATGCTAAGACCCAAAATAATCATTTCAAGCGTTACACATGATAAGGAGAATAATAAACTTATAATTAAACTCAAGAATATAGGTCAAGTAGAACCGGATAAAATAATATTGCTAGCACTTTCAAAAGGCATACCAATAGCTAGATCCATAATTGAGCCTATTAAACCTGAAGAGGAAAAAGAAACAGAAGTTCCACTAGGGAGACTACCCAAAACAGAAAAGGAGTTAACATTAAGAATAGTATGGACTAGACTAAGCAGAACAATATATGAAGATAAAAAGGTGAATTTATCTAACCTCTAATATGGTGAAAAATTAATCCATAAACCCATACTTTCTTGAGGTCTTATTCTTGTGAGCTTAAGTCCAACCACTAGATGGAAAAGTAGTGAGAGAATAGCATTTAAGCTGCTAGAGCAACTTGGCTTTAAAATACTCAAAATCCATCATAGAATATCTATTAAAGGAATAGATGTAGCTGAAGTAGACGCTATAGCTGTAGATGACAGTGGAGAAAAATATGCCATAGAAGTTAAAGCAGGAAAACTTGATGTATCAGGCATAAGACAAGCTTATACCAACGCTAAATTACTAGATATGAAACCATTAATTATATGTAAAGGGTTTGCTGATGATGCAGCTAAAATGACAGCAGAAGAACTAGGTGTTAAAGTAATAACATTAAGTGACTATTACATAATAGAGCCTGAAGAGTTAGAAGTAATAGTAAAAGAGGTAGTGGATGATGTAATAAATAATGTTATCTCTACTCTTCTTGCACCTCAACTAAGAATTAAACCGGAAGACCAGACAATACTCAGTGCCATTTCAGAGGCGAATTCATTCAGTGAAGCGGCAAAATCGTTAAGCATCTCCCTGAATGAGTTAATAGAGAAAATTGTTGACATGAAAAAACGCGGATTAATACCTCATAAACTGAGAGGATTCAGTGAAATACAGAGACATGCAAGACTCCTGCTGTATAAGCTTACACTTGATACTAGGTTAAAGTGTATAATTGAAGAATTAGAGAAAGTAAATAAAAGGTTAAATGAATTACTAAACAAGTTAACTTAAACTATTAGATAACACATTGCATAAAATGCTTAAAGCCTTAAGTGTCACATTAATCTTCTCTTTACTATTTAATTCATAGGGTATTTTGAAGGTTAAGATACCAGTATTCATGTATGAAGTATGTTTCTCCTCTTTAGTGATTAAAGTCTTCATTTTTAGTTTTTGTTCAAACATTCTAGCAAGAGAGCTACACTGTAAGTATAAATCTCTAGGTAAGCTAATTGAGATAATGGAGTTTACATGTTCATATACGGCTATCATATATGTTACGTTGTAATTCTCAATTATACTATTTAGTGCCTCATTAAGCCAGCTTCCCTTATTAAACATTAGTTCATCGTAAAAGAGGAATTCATCATCGTATTTTTCTATAGTAACGAATTTGTCACTATAGAGTTTATAGTACTTGTCTGAATAAAGATAAAGCGCTACCTGTTTTCCTCTTTCAAGTGAATTTAGTACTCTATGTGCTACTAAGAAATCTCTTAACCTGTTATAATCATGTATCATGCATCCTTTACCAAGTACTAAAACATAATCGTTAAGCATCGTGTAAATCTTGTATTCATCAATATATTTTGTATCATATGCGTTTCTCTCAAGAATGTTCTCTAATTCGTTTAAGCTAATATTTTCTTTATCACCTAGTATACTATGTTTTAAACCGTTAAATCCGTAAACGTCAATACATGGTACTAATATTATGTTGAACCTGTATTTATATGATCTCTTAAGTACAACAGCTAATTTAAAAAGACCTTTAACTACACCATATTCATACCCTCTGAAACCACCAAGTATAAGTAACCCTCTTTCGCCACCTCTAAACACAAAGTATTTAACACGCTCATGTAATGTATGAGGTTTGATATTAATGGATGACAACTCAGAGACTATGGTTTCGTACATGGGCATCAATCCTACATGTATCCTCTAGTTTACCGTGAATAAACATCATCTTTAATAAACTATCATAGTAATAGAGTTATACGGGTTTAGTTTTAAATGAGGATTAAATAACATGGAAAATGTAGAGTACAAATTCACCATAGTGAAGAAGCCTTTACTAACATATTGGACTGCAAGGAGTATTCTAAAAGCTTATAATAGTGGATTAAAAAGCTTAAAAATTACATTGGATTTAGGTCTAACATACGAGGAAGTCTACATTAATGGGGAAAGAGTAAAAATAAGAAATAATACCATAAGTATTAATCTCCTTAATAAAGTAAAGGATGACTACGTATATATTGTTCAAGATGACAAGTTAATAAAAATAGCATTTTATGATAAAGGAAATTACTATAAATTGAAAGCCTTAGGTGAAACTATAGCACCTACAGTAGAAATAAATGGAATCCATATGCATCGTATAAAAGATACTACGCCTATGGATGACGCCGAGTCAAAGGTTAAAGCTGCAAGAGTAAGTAGATGTCATAGAGTATTGGATATATGTACGGGTTTAGGCTATACTGCTATTAAAAGTCTAGATAGAGGAGCTTGTGAAATAGTATCAGTCGAGAAGGACATAAACATATTGAAAATAGCAGAGTTAAATCCATGGTCATGGAGGCTTTCTGATAAGAGAATACGAATTTACCTAGCCGATGCAAGCGAACTAATAAAGCATTTTCCAACAGAGTATTTTGATAGAATAATTCATGATCCTCCTCGATTCAGCCTAGCTGGCGAACTATATAGTGAAGAATTCTATAAACAACTTTATAGAGTATTAAAGAATAGGGGAATTCTATATCATTATACTGGTGAGCCAGGTAGAGTTAGAGGTAAAAGTATACTTCAAGGTATAATCTCTCGATTAAGAAGAGTAGGATTCTATGTACAAAAATACTCCACTATTCTAGGCGTAGTAGCATTTAAAGAGGCATAGAATTAAATAATGTCTACCATAACTCTAAAAGATGTATATAGAAATATAGGGAAATACATATAAAAGTCTTCAAATATGATAAAAATAGCAATTGGAAAGTCTGGCTTATCACACATAGAGGAAACCCTCGTATGAAGGAGGGAGGAGTTAAAACATTGGTTGTAACGGGGGTAGAGGAGAGTGAAGCATTAAAAGTACTCGAAAAACCTCATGTTATTGAGGTTCTCGAAGCAATTATTGCTAAAGGTAGAATAAAACCTATCATAGGATTAGAGACTGGCATTAGATATTTAGAGCTTGAAATGTTTCCTAATTGGGAGGAAATAATTAACGAACTTTTACATGCTAAGCTTATTGAGAAAGTCCTCGTAGATATGGTTGTTGCATGTCCCAGATGTGAGAGTATACATGTAAGTACACGTTACCATTGTAGATATTGTGGTTCATTTCATGTAGTCTTTTCAGATATAGTACAACATATTGTCTGTGGCTATATTGATACACGAATAAAGTTTGAGACTGAAAATGGCAAACTAATTTGCCCAAGATGTGGTGCACCTCTTAGAAGAGAAGGTGTAGACTATATTGTACTGGGTAAAGTCTTCGAGTGTAGAAATTGCCAACGAAGAATGGACAGGCCTGAAGTAAAGCATGTATGTAGGCATTGTGGTCTAGAATTCACAATCAGAGAGTCAAAGTACCTTCCAATATACGCCTACAGACTTAGCCCTCTAGGCGAGGACATAATATCTAAAGGATTACATATGAGAAGAAGAATTATATCGTTACTTTCAAGTTTAGGCTATAAAGTTGAAGAAAACGCAAAATATATAGGTTTTTCAGGTGTTGAACACACATTTGATATCTTAGCTATTGGTGAAACCAATTCTATAGCAATAGACTTTATCGGTGGAGACGAAAAAGAAGCCTCATCAGAGCTTCTATCAAGAGCAATTAAGGCACTAGATGTTGGCACATTAAGATACGTTGTCATAGTACGACATGTATCAGAGCATGTGAAAAGAATAGTTGAAAATCAAGGTGTAACAGTTATAGAGGGTTATTCATACAAAGATGTTGAAGAGAAATTAAAGGAAATAGTAATGAGCTAATATTAAGCTATTACCTTAACATAATCATATTCTTGTGGTATATTTTCTCCTTGGCAAATAATAGATTTGGGATTCCTTCTTTCATGGCCTAATTACTGGTGTTGGTTGTAACTGAGGAACCTGTATACCCATGAGTAGTGATACTATGACTTCAATGTAAGTATAGTAAATCATTATGACCACTAATAGAACTGATAAGTGAAGTATACCGGGGCCCATAACTCCATAACGGACCTTTGATAAAATTGCTGCACTTGCCATCATAAGCACTATTGATGCATAATACAATACTGCTTTTACCTGCTCTGGCGGCAAGAGCGTTATAGCAAACCCTCTAGCACCTCTGGCAACTCCTATTGTTGAGAACATACTTATATCCATGTATAATAGTATGGCACTCACTATCAGGTATATCACTATCGCCATGTAGACTATCATACCATATACTCTAAGCTCCCTCTGCTTTTCATCGTCAAATCGTTGTAAAAGTAGAGCAAAGTTAGATGCAGTCCTTAATACTTCAGCAGCTTTGCCACCACTGTAATATGCCTCAGCCATCATTAAAGCCAGCTTTCTAGTTGTAGGACTTTCCTCTTTGAAAACTTCGTCAACAGCGTCTCCTAAGTCTTCACCAAACATTACTCTTAGAGTTAGTTTCTTCAGTAACGGTGTAAGTGCCTCATAATTTCTAAGAGATAACTCCTCTATAGCTTTAGTTAATGGTGTTCCTGTTCTAACAAGTTCAGCTAAATCCCTAAGGAATATTGGTAGATTACGTTCAATACTCTTTCTACGACGATAATCAAGAAAACTGACAACTCCAAGAGGGAAGAGGGCAATGAGTAAGACTAATGTAAATGAGTTAAGAAATTCAATGTTGTATGGTATTCTTAAGGCTCCACCAGCAACCACTATGGTCTTATTAGGGTCATAAACCTTAAAGATAAATATAGCTAAAAATAAGTAAGCCAGTACTGCAAACCCTGAAAAGAAGACTGCATAGATGTATCCTCTCTTTAGCTTCCTTTTCTTGACCCTCCGTACCCTCACCTTTGCCATACTGTGGTTCTACCTCTAACCCATGATGCGTGAGAGAGCGGAGCTTATCATTAAAGTAATCATGATAGCGATAACGGGTAAGCCTATTATTAATACTATGAATATAAGATCCATAGGCGAAAGGCCAAATACCGTACCTCCTCCAAGACTAGAAAGTACTATTATTATTATGATGAATATTAATGGGAAAACCACTAATAAGCTTATAAAAATTTCCATTAAGAACATCATTGAGTTCAAGACTTCCCTTAATCTATTCTCCATACCTCTGAGAACATGGTTCATGTACTCTTCTAGAAATGCTCTTACGTTACCTCCACTCTCAATTAATCCGGCAAGGCTGTCAAGCAACGTGGAGAGTAATGTAGATGTCGTTATTTCTGCTTCTCTTCTTAAAACCGTAATGCTATCTTGGCCTAATATAGCTATTCTACTGACGACTCTATGAAATTCCCTCTTAACATTGAAGAGTTCTCCTTTAGCAGCCACTCTTTCAAGCATTACTTCTATGTTTCTGCCTGCAGCTGCAATAGAGCTCATATAGGCTATGAGGTAGGGCATTGAAAGTTCTATTTTATCAGCTTGTGCTCTAGCTCTAATAATAGGATAGTACACCAGAAAACCATACGCTAAAAGATAGGCTGCTATTGTTGGTGGTATAGCTAGTATCATAGCTATGTAAATTGGTAGCTTAAACACTATGACATGTGATATAGTGAATAATGGAAATGTTATAGTTATCATAAGTATTGTTACTAGAGTTAACAAAGATATGTATGCTTGAAAATGATATGGGATGTTTGATGCATAGTAATATCTCTTAAGCCAAGCTAATGTTCTGAAGTGATATCTATAAAGTCTTGACCTTCCTAACAACCTGTAGCTAAAGGCTGCTAAGCCCATACTAATTGTACCTCTTCAACCTCGCTTGACGCCTCAGCATAAACTCTTTCAGGATCCTGATAGTAGGATCTTACAACTTTTGCTACTTCGCTGAACTTTCTGAGCTCCTTCTTAAGCATCCATTTTAGTATAACGCTTCTTCTACGGAGGTCATCAATAACATCTGCTAGCGGGATATTTCTGTTCTCAGATATTGTTTCAACTAGGTAACTTCTACCACTATACGTCCATGAGTCCTTAGTGGGATCCCATCGGAAGACATCGTTTAGTAGTATCTCGTTTGTCCTAGGGTCGATGCCGACGATCTCAGTGACTCTAATAACTCTCCTAACGATACCTGTTGGGCCCTTAACTCTACCAGTTAAGGTAATAACCTTCATTAGTGGTATGAGAACTCTAGGTATACTCATAGGCTTACTCTCAAGCCTGGAGATGACAGCTTCAACAGTCTCACCGTGAATTGTACAGTTACTAGTTATAATACATCTGCTGGTGATAGCGAAGTTTCCATAAGGTGAGACTTCAAAGTCATAAATATCTACATTATCAGTAAATTCCTCTTTAGATATTACTTTACCATATAATATGTTAGGCGTTTTCTTTAGAGCTTTCTTCTTTTCTATTTTACTTTTGGCAACAGTTATAGTGAATGGTGGATCAATGAAGTTAAGCATTCTTCTTGTCGAATTACCACCTAGAACTTTCAGCACATATACTATTGGTTTACCTTTAAACATGCCTCTAGTATTATCGGTTTCATATATCGATATGTGTATACCGAGAGTCTTAGCTAATAAGGCTATACTTTCAGCTAGTTCTCTATTAACTGTTTCAGCCATGATGTTACAAGCGTTTTTACCTCTATGTACAATACTTCCATCACCATCCCAGTATCCTTCTATTATTCCCTCTCTAAATGCTTTAGGCGCCTTTAAGGCTATATTTAACGGTACTACTCTCTCATGATCTTTAACTTTGCCCTCTAGCAATTTGTATAAGAGTATAGCGAATAACTTGTTATCCACGACTACATAGGGTATAGTAGCCTTCTGGTAGCATCCTACTCTTATTGATTCTCTATCAATACCTATGCTGTTGAGTGCACTGATCACTTTACTATGGAGTTTCTCATCAACGTAGAAGGTTACCCTTCTTGGGAGTTTATCTTTATCATCATAGTTTATACTGCCATCGGCTAGGTATAAGCCTACTAAGTACCCTAGTTCCCTTGATAACTCAAGTACTGCTGGTATTTTTCGTCTTGTCTTACCACCATACTTTAAGTACAGTTTTCTTCTTACAGGTTTGGCATCTCCACTATATAGCTTCTCTATTTCTAGGTAGTATTTGAGTGGTATAGCTTTACCATGACGATATTCATAAAGTTTCCATCTGGGTATTTTGAGTACACTATATATTCTCCTTGAAGGCACTTTCTTTACTAGATCCTCAGCACCAATTACGTATATTTTGTCTTTGAATTCGCTGTTGGCAAAGTAATCTATTAAGTCTAACTCGTTTTCCTCTTCAGGTATGGGAATCTCCTCTAGTATCGGTATGTAATCGCCCACATCAACATCTTTGGCGAATTTCCTTACAAACCCCGTACCAGTAGCTACAATAACTGGGTGTTTCTCATGAAATATCGCTTCTATACCACCCTCAATCTTAAGCTTAACAAATTTGTTACTCTCTCTCATTTTAATGAACTTAGTTATGGGAGTCCATACTGTTTTCCCGTTCTTAACATCATATGTTAGCACCTTTACACTCTTAAAGCGGCCCTCAATAAGCCCATCAACGATATCACCAATTCTATAAAGACCTACTCTTCCATCAACTATAGCTGGCAACTTCTCATACGCTGGTAGACATAATCCGCCATGCCCTACTGCTAGTGCTTGGAAGAAGGTATAGGCTTCTTCACCTCTAATCTCACCAACAATAATGAACTCCGGTCTCTGACGTAATGCACTCTTGAGTAAGTCGAAGAGTGTTACATCTTGGACCCCGGGTTCAAAGCTTGGCCTTGTTATTAGGGGAACCCAGTTTTCATGAGGTAACCTTATCTCAGGTGTATCCTCGATAGTAACGATCTTAGCTTCGGGTCGGATAAGCATAGCGATAGCGTTTAGAAGAGTGGTGTTATGTACTATTATTCCTCCACCAGCAATGAAGTTTTGGTATAATGGTATTTCAAAGTCATAAACATATCTGTTTTTATCGTTAACTACCTCCTCAACACTTATAACTTTAGAGAATATCACATCAGATTCAACAAGTTTCCATAGTTCTTTAAATTCTATTTTTCCACCATCACATAAGCTTAAAACATCCTTTACGATCAGCCTATTTCTAGATAGCCCACTGTACATTTCCAATGGGAGGAAGGTCTTAATATTCATTTCATTACATTTCTTCTTCAATTTATTGATGAGCCTATAATGTTTCTTAAGGAGAATATTTGGTATAACATCATGCTCTGCTCTATCATACTTTTCATGTAATAACTGCACTATTTTCTCATTCTTCTCCTCTTGTACAAAACCTATCTCCTTAACAAATATCCTTGCGTAATGTAGTGAGAATCCTAATCTATAATACCTGTCTTCCTTTACTGAAATCCATGGATGAATACCAAAGACCGCCAATGCATAAATCAGCTGATGGGCTAATTTCCTACTAATCGTAGATATTTCTATAGAGCCCTTACTATCTACAGTGCCGTCACCGCTAAAGTATCCCTTAAGTAAATTAGCCATCCATTCCTTTGGCATCACAAAGAATATTGAGGGTAAAGCCTTCTCCTTGGCTACTCTTCCAACATCTAGACCTACTATAACCCATTTGACAACAGATTGTATATTCACTACTGGAACCTTATTCTCTGATTTAACAACGTTATATGGTATGTTGAGTTTTTCACATATCTTAATGATGTCATCTAGTATTCTCTGATCGCTTGAGGCAATTTTAATACTGTGTCCATCAAAGTATCCTTCAGCAATATAATACCCTATTAACCTAGCAAAGTCTGGATCCTTTACTAGCTTCTCTAAATCATAGATTGGAGAACTCTTGGTCTTACTCCGTACTAGTATTTTTCTAGGTTTAATTCTAGTCAATTCAATTAACTTATATAACGTCTTGAGCCTTATAGCCTTAGTTTTGCTACTTATCCTTACATTTAATAGTTTTCGTGTACCTTGGGATCCATACTCGCTTACAAACTTATCTAATAATTGTTTCACGTCACCTACTAAGGCGACGTATATGTTGTCTCCAATATCACTTCTAATGAGTTCCCTAATTATCTCTTGGAGGGTTATATCTCTTTCAGGTACTTTTATTTTGCCGATTAATATTAAGTAATCTACGCCTACTCTTATTTCTCTAGGCGTTTTAACTGTGATAGCACCTGTTGTTCCATCTAAGACTAATAACGAGTGATCTCCTGTGACTTTAACTTGCCTACCAAGCCTAGTCTTCACTAGGTATAGTTTGTCGGGAGCCTTATGTCTAATGAATGCCCCAATAGATGTACTATCTAGCTTATAGTTTATAATGTTAAGTGAAAGAGTGGAAATATTATTTACATCTACTACATCATATTCTCTAACTTTCATAGTCTTATGTGCAAGTATATTCCATAACTCATTGAATGCTAGGACTTTGGGGATGCCATCGACTATGGCTAATGTATATTCGTCCCCACATACGGACTTACCTGAGGCCATGGGTCCGGCTATCATCATACTTTGTATATTGTCTACTAGGAGCCAATAATAAGCCGCTATTGTTGGTGATAGTGTGTTAAATCTCAATAGGTCTACTATGGTGAATGGTTCAACGCTATATTTTCTTATGGTGAAAGTGCTACCTCTACGTGAAACTTCACCAAGGGTTAAGTGTACACGGAATCCTTCAGGAGGTAGAGGACCTTCAACAATAGGTCTAGCAAATGTTATGCTCTGACCAGCTCTATAAGCGAGTCTACGGATAAAACGGTCAAGAACATCAGGTGTGGGGAAAACAACATTTGTTGGCATCCACTCGTAATCACGGTGATAAACGTATATGGGCAGCCCATAACCATCACAGTTATGTGTTATAATACCCATACCATGAACGAAGTTGTGGTGCTCTTTAACCTTAAAATCATAAACGTAACCAGTGTAAGCTATTTCCTTAATTTCTGAGACTCTTAGTATTGCAACATCACTTGAGAGAATAAAATGTCCAAGCTTCTCATTTAATATATTACTGTCCATCTCCACTGCTTTAATTACTGTTTTATAAGTTAACCTTCTACCATTCTTCACGGTCTGTAATATATGTTTCCTAAGGCTAGTAGTGTTTACTTTATACGCTTCTTTCACATTAATAGCAAAGCTTGGAATTCTGTTTGTAACGACTAGAGTTTTTGATAATAATTTCTCAGGATCCTTACCCTCAATTATCACGCTTCTAAAGTATTCTCCTCTAACATAGATTTCGATGTGTCCTAGTTTATCCTTCCTAGTATAAGTATACGCTGTAAATGGAATACCCAGCCTCAATAATAAGTATATTAGGCCATAGGCTAAATGTGGAGACACAGTTACGAGAGAGTAGACATCCTTATATTTGTTGTAATACCCGTCACCCGCAAAGAGGCCCTTAATTACCTCTCTAATGAACCACTTAGGAGCTTTAAATACGAAGTTAGGTATGGTTTTTTCATACGAATTTCTTCCCACTTTCCATACATCTTTAAATAACCATTCTATAATTCTACTATTAATGCTAACAACGGTGGCCGTTTCCTTCTTATTCACCTTTGCAGGGATATGGAAAGCCTTCTCAAGAGCTTTTTTGCAATCATCAATTAATTCTTTCTCATGTTTACCAAACGCGATGAATATTCCTGGGGCATTATTGGACATGTAACCCTCAGAGAGATAATAGCCTATAATTCTCCCTAGTTCCTTCGTTAATTCAATTATTGCTGGAACTTTATACCTTGATCCACGTCCAGCAGTTAAATATAGATCCCTTTCAATGTTTCTTGCTATCGGATTTAACTCTCTTAGTCTTAAATATACTTTTAATGGCATACTCTTTTGTCTTCTCCAGTTAGCGAGATCCCATCTCTTTAATTTTATGTTGAGCTTTTTGATTTCATTAAATTGTAATAATCTAGGTATATGCTTGCTATATACTTTAATTTTGCTCTCATAACGTGTTCCTGCAAATAACTCAATTAAATTTATATTAGATTGTTTTGGTTTATTCTCGTCTCTGTAGGGTATATCAAGCTTTCTTGCAACTATTACAAAGTCCCCTTTCTTGACATCTTTAGCTCTTTTTAGTTTCAAGCCTTCTTGGTCAATAATAAACACTGGATGGTAGGGTGTTACATAGAATACTCTATTACCCTCAAGTTTTATGACTAAGATTCTTCCCTCATAGGCGGGCCTCTTTGCTGCAAAAATTATTCTACTTTTAACTATTTTACCTTTAGCTAAATCTAGGGCTAGCGCTTCTGCATGTACTTGTGGATAAGCTTTCACTATGCCATACTCTTCTTCTATGCATCTAGAGAATTTCATTATGGTATTGAATACCTCTTCGGCAGTACCAAATATGGGTTTACCGTTTATGAATACTAAGACATACTCAAATCGCGGAATACATGTTATGTCTTCAACATATGGGTCTCTGTATATTGGGTCTAAAGGTCCATAGCCTATGAAGTCTCTTACAATATAATATTTTATTTTACTAATCGTCCTACGTGGCACCCTTATTCCATAAGTTCTTATAACACGATCTACCTCAGCCTCTAGAGCAGCTCTAGCTCTATCATATGATCTAAGTAGTGAAGGTTCTAAACGTGCCTCGTCAAGTATAATCTCCTTAATCTCATCTATTACTCGAACTTCTCTACCTGTAAGGGGGGGCTCGATAACATGGTATCTTACTATACCCTCTGGGTCAACATAGATTGCGACGTGAGCGTAAGGAGGATTCACAGAGTAAAAGTCTCGAATAATAACATTTGTTCCTAGCACCTTAACAGGTAAGGGTACTCTACGGGCAACACCATTACTGTTACCAACTACGCCTCCACTATTTGCATTGGATGCCACAATAACACCTCTATGGCTACCTTTACTTTACAGTATCCTCTCTAACACTGTATATTGTAGTTAAAGATTAAAATACCTTAATAAACACTACAGCACATTAGACTATACTGCTAAGAATGATATGATAATTAACCTCATAGTTTTAAGCTATTCAACTACATATAGGCATTTACGAGTATTTCTGAAACCGAATGTAACTCTCGTGCAATGTTTACACCTGTTTCCTTATATGGCTTCTCTAATAAATCGTTAGCATACGTGGTAAGAAGTATCGTTAAGGATTCTATTTCATCAGGTGTTTCGTGTGGTACTATTTTTCCTATAGAGTAAACTGGTGCAGTCATTACCTGTGATAATATGAAATCCCTCTGGTCTTCGTATAATTCTATATCTAGATATAGATCTATGAATAACTGTGAAAGTTTAGGATTAAAGAGGGTGATCAAACAGTTTTCAACAGTATCAACAAGTTTAACATATGTGTCGACTTTAACCACGTCACTTAGATTCTTTGAAACTATTTCACCAGCTTTCCATCTTAAAGTCTTTAATGCCTTGTTAGTGAAATATAGAAATGCCTTGTGTAATTCTGCATCCAATACTGATTTCAAGAGCCTCATGTCTTGTAATGTTATTGAGGAGAGGTTAATTTTAAAGGCCTCATGCCCATTAAGCCATACTGTTTCGTTCTCAGCGTAAAAATATTCATCATAGTTATTGCACTTTCTTGTTAAGACTCTTATATTCAAAAATGAGAAGTAATCATAAGTGTCATATAGTTCCCTAATGCTTTCCCTGACTAAACCTACTCCTTCATCAGGTACACTAACTAGTATGTTACAGCTTCTCATACCAGTCTCTCGCATAAGGAGGGTTTATAAACTGTAATAACTCTTGTTGAGATAACTATTTTACCTCAAGACAGTTGTAACTTAATAAATTAATCTGTGTAATCTCTTTCCATTTTTAGCATCAACATTAGGATGTAACAAGTAGATTTAAATTTACTCCCTCAGACTTAAGGGTAAGTAGGTGTAATATGGAATGTCATTACGTATAGACCCTGAAGTGATAGAGCAGGTTCGTGAAATCTTTAAACGACTAGAAAGCCCAGTAACATTGAACTTGTTTTTAGCCAAAGAGAGTAGATGCCCCTATTGTAAGGAGACCGAGGAATTAATAAGCATAGTCTCACAAACATCCGATAAGATTAATGTAAGGAAATATTATGAGGGATCTGATGAAGCAAAAGCATTTAATATTGACAAATATCCAGCAATAGTAGTTCATGGTAAAGAGAAATACAACATTAGATATTTTGGTATTCCTGTAGGCTACGAATTTGGTGTACTAATAGAGGATATACTTCATGCATCTAGAGGTAAACCAGATCTACCAGATGACATAGTTGAAAAACTTAAAGAAATAGACAAACCAGTACATATTCAAGTATTTATGACACCCACATGTCCATATTGCCCTTATGCTGCAAGAGTTGCCCACATGTTTGCCATAGTAAACAAGAACATCGTAGCAGACGTTATTGAAGCAATGGAATTTCCTGAATTAGCAGAAAAGTATAGTGTTCGAGCTGTACCAAAAATAGTAATTAACGATAAAGTATCATTTGAAGGAGCAATGCCAGAAAGAGAATTCCTAGAAAAGGTACTTGAAGCCTTATAATGCCCTATCTAACTACAGAAAATAAAAAGCAAGTGAGAAAACACTCTCTACACTTATTTTTAAACCTGTCTCGAAGTGAATGCTTGAAGTAATCGCCACCATGGTCTTAGAAATTCTACTATACTACGCTAACTCTCCCTGCTATTATTGAATCTTCTATTACATCAAGACCTTTCATTGTAGGTTTCAGCAGGATGGGTTGTGCCTCTACCACTATGTTTCAGGTACTTCCCAACTATACCCTCTAACACAGACCATAAAACCCTTTTTACTCTTTCAATATCTATAAGGATTTTGCCCATCTAACCCATTAATATTTGTACAAAACTCTATATTATAGAATTCTAATATTGACCATAGAAAGCCGGTTATTCCTGTCTACATGTAACTGTCTTCCACTAATGAGGACTCCGATATAAAAATAAGCTTAAACAATAATAATCACACAGAGATAGTAAAACCTAAAAGACAATAATGAGGACAAATTAGGTGAGACGTTTTTGAGTGAATACAGCTTCATAGAGAAGTTAACACCCGTAGATAAAGCTTTATCAGTAATTTTACCTAAATTAAACATTAAACCAGACTGTATAAATTGTAATATTGTAGAAGCTGTAGGTAAGATTTCAGCAGAGACTGTAATCTCACCTCTAGACTTTCCTCCTTACAATCGTAGTGCTGTTGACGGATTTGCTGTAAGAGCTGAAGATACTTATGGAGCATCACCCTCAAACCCTGTAATATTAATGGTTAAAGGCTTTTTGGGTGTAAGTGATACACCAGACAAGTACTCGATTAGCCCTGGTGAGTGTGTTGAGGTTGCTACTGGGGCACCAATACCTCAAGGAGCAAACGCAGTAATAATGGCTGAATACGTAAGGAAAGTGACTGCTGACAAAGTAGAAATATACACTCAAGTCCCACCGTTAGCCAATGTTTCACTTAAGGGAGAAGATTTACGCAAGGGCGATGTAATTGTTAGACAAGGAGAAAAAATAAGGCCATGGCATGTAGGCTTACTTGCAACAGCAAACATACATACCATTAGAGTATTTAGAGAGATCAGGGCAGTAGTTCTTGGTATAGGTGACGAGCTAATACCTTTAGGCGAGAAATTACAACCCGGCAAAATAGTGTCATCGACAACTTACATGGTTGCATCATTCCTTCAAGAAAAAGGTGTTAAAGTAACATGTATTAAGGTACTACCAGACGATCTTGAGTTAATTAAAAAGAATGTTATTGATGCTCTAAAACAAGCTGATATGGTTATTACTACAGGGGGTACAAGTGTTGGTCTAAGAGATTATACTATAAGAGCAGTTAAATCCCTTAACCCTGATGTAATAGTTCATGGTTTAGCAATAAAACCAGGTAAACCTACGGGTTTAGCAGTTAAGAATGGAAAATTAATATTAATGTTATCTGGATATCCAGTAGCTGCATTAACAGGGCTTATAGCCTTATTCGATAGAATAATCTACCATATCTACGGTACTAGACCTCAACCTAAACCCAGAGTTAAAGGCAGACTTACGAGAAGAGTATATGTGGAACCTGGTGTTAGAGGGTACGTTAGAGTTAAAGTATATGAAAGAGATGGCGAAATAGAAGTTGAACCGTTAATGTTAACTGGTTCAGGCATTCTTTCAACATTAATTAAGGGTAATGGTTTACTCGTGGTTCCTGAAGAGCTTGAAGGATTTGATGAAGGAGATCTGGTGGAAGTTGAATTACTGTCACATATACTGGTTAAAGATCAGAAATAGTGATGGGGGATCTTATGGTTAAAGATAGAATAATATTCCATAGATTAGTTACACCTGAAGAGGCACTAGAATTATTGAAAGCACATATTGAGCTTAAACCACTTGGTGTAGTAGAAGTACCTTTAGAGAAATCGTATGGAAGAGTTATAGCAGAAGATATACAAGCCCCTATAGATATTCCACCGTTCGATGTATCCACGGTTGACGGGTATGCTGTTAGAAGTATAGATGTTATAGGAGCGAGAGAGGATAAACCTGTAAGGCTCAAAGTAAAAGGCTACATTGAGGCGGGATCATCAAAGATTATCAGTATAGGTCCTGGTGAGTGTGTTGAGGTTGCTACTGGGGCACCAATACCTCAAGGAGCAAACGCAGTAATAATGGTAGAATATACTAAGCGTATAGGAGATTACGTTGAAATATTCAGATCCGCTGTTCCTGGCGAGAATATATTTTTCACAGCCTCAGATGTTATGAAAGGCGAGGTAGTAGTATATAAGGGTACACTGATAACACCACAAGTCATAGGTGCCTTAGCAGCTCTAGGCCTTAGAAAGGTAAAAGTCTATAGGAAGCCTAAAGTAGCAATAATCTCAACAGGTAATGAGCTAGTTAAACCAGGTAAGCCTCTAACTTACGGGAAAATATATGACGTAAATAGCTATACCCTATACGCATCTGTACTTGAGGATGGCGGAGAACCAGAAATACTAGGCATAAAACCGGATGATTACAGGGAGATCAAGGAGGCTTTACAAAGAGCACTAACAGATTACGATGTAATATTGACTAGTGGCAGTACCTCAGCCGGATTAGGGGACCTAATGTATAGAGTTTTAGATGAGCTAGGAGAACCTGGCGTTATAGTTCATGGATTAAACATTAAACCAGGTAAACCTACAATAATAGCTATTATAAACGGTAAACTCATTTTTGGCCTTCCAGGATACCCTGTTTCATGTCTTACAAGCTATAACCTAGTGGTTAAACCCGTAATCAGATCTATAGCTGGGTTAAAAGTTGAAGAGAAACCTTCTATTGATGCATATTTAACATCAAGAGTGTTTGGAGCTAAAGGTCGGAGAACGCTTATACCTGTATCATTACTGAGTAGAGGAGGTAAGTGGATAGCCTATCCTGTTGGTGTTACTAGTGGAAGTATAGGAAGATTGCTAAGGAGTGATGGCTATATAGTCATACCTGAGGACAAACTCTACCTTGAGGAAAATAGTAAGGTAACAGTTCATTTATACACAAGTAGTGTTATAGGTGCTGAATTAGATTTTATAGGTAGCCATTGCTTTATCGTTGAGAGAATTCTGGAGAAACTTAGGGAAAGATACAATGTTAGAATACTAAATGTTGGGTCAACAGGAGGATTAATAGCCATACGTAATGGTGAAGCGGATATTACTGGAGTACACCTTTTAGACGAGGAAACAGGAGAATACAATATACCATATATCAAGAGGTACAGACTATCCAATGTTATAGTTGTTAGAGGGTACTATAGAGAGCAAGGAATTCTTATTGCTAAAGGCAACCCATTAAACATAAAGACCTTTGAAGATATAATCGATAAAAATGTTAAATTTATCAATAGGAATAAAGGTTCAGGAACTCGAGTATTAGTCGACCTCCTAATAGCCGATATAGCCAAGAAGAGACAAATAAGCATTAAAGAGATTGTTAAGAAGATTAATGGGTATTGGGTTGAGGCTAAAACTCACTCTGCCGTAGCTGCTGCAATTAGATTTGGTAAGGCAGATGTAGGCATAGGATTAAGAGTAGTAGCTGAACTCTATGATTTAGACTTTATACCATTAAGAAGTGAAGAGTACGACTTCATCATACGTAAGGAAGCTTTAGATAAGACATGTGTAAGAGGATTCATTAACATACTTAAATCTGAGTGGTTACGCGAGGTAATAAACAGGACTCCAGGATACAAGTTAAGAAAAGATACAGGAAGAGTAATATTGGAATTATAATCTATCATTCTTCTTTGAGTCTAAAAGGCTTAGTAAATATAGCTGATAGTTTTGTTATCACAGCCTTCTTAGATTTAACACTATACATTATTACTTCGATGTCAGGATTAAACTCCGCTAAAACTTGACAACATGCACCACATGGTGGTATAGGCTCTCCCATATCAGTTACTATAGCTATTCTTTTGAACTTTCTTTCACCATGCGTTACAGCGTTAAATACTGCTGATCTCTCAGCACAAACAGTTAAACCATATGAAGCGTTCTCAACATTTACTCCTAAATATATGTTTCCATTCTCGGTTTCCAATGCAGCAGCTACATGAATTTTAGAGTACGGTGCATAGGAGTTCTTAAGTACATTGACTGCCTGTTCTATAAGCTTCTTATATGTGGTTTCGTGTGACACCTAACCACCACCACCTGGGGGAAATATGGCTATTTCTGTTCCATCTTTCACCTCTGTCTTGAGAAGCTTAAGTAAACGTACATTAACACCGTCAACGAGTATCAAAAAGCTATCAATATCACTACTCAATATTGCCTCTTTAAGATCTGGGAGTTTATCTAATATGGCTTCTAGGGTTGCCTTCTCCCCTTCTACCTCGACTATCTTCTCTTTCCAACCTAACTTTTCTCTAAGGAATGAGAATAATACTACTTTAACCTTCAATTTTGGTCTACCATTAGGTTTTGTTTGAAGAAAAATATTTAAGGTTATGTTAAAAAATTGATAAATTATTTTACTCTGGTAATAATCCTTCTTCTTCTAAGCGGTCTGCTACCCACTTTAATTCTAGTTCCTCTAGTTTAGCTCTTGTTGGCCTACCATCCTTCCATCCACGTACACTATAGTACTCGTCTAGCATTTCACCAAGCTTTACAACATAGCCTTTTGCTGGTCCTTCAGGCATCGGCTCTTCTAATAGCCTCTTTGGTAGTGTATCATATGCTCTGCCATCACCAAAGGATAGTACGTTGAATGCTCTCTCGGCATTCCATATTCTCTCTCCAATCTTCATAACATCGTCTACTGTGAACTTTACACCCATAACTGCTGTTAGTGCTTCTGCTACATCCTCTGCTGCTATAGCGAATGTTGAGAACTTACATATCACCATACTGTCTACTACTGCGAAGAGATCTTGGAAGTCCTTTAGTAGCTTGGGTTTGCCCTTAGTACTGAATCTATCCACTAGTTGTGGTACTCCTAGAACCTCAGGAGCAATTAAGTATGCTCTTAAGTGACAGCCTCCTCTATTGCTTGTTGCATATCCTAGACCATGTCCTTGTACTC
>Ga0190367_1000517_pt1 | contig 27857 bp, 28 predicted proteins | sample 4872181011_MG_FD_171838 | JGI IMG/M metagenome (GOLD analysis project Ga0190367, IMG submission 171838) | Hydrothermal vent microbial mat bacterial communities from Southern Trench, Guaymas Basin, Mexico - 4872-18-10-11_MG | ecosystem: Environmental > Aquatic > Marine > Hydrothermal vents >...
TAAGCATTCTTGTAGTGCCATATTTCCTCAATACAACCTCCTTGAATCTGCTCCACGCTTCATCATCCACGTAAACAGCAACCTTTTTTATCGACATCCTTGCTACTTTAGTAGTATACCATATAAACTTTCCGATTTGAAGGGGAACGACCACGTGTTGAACCCTTTTTTAGCAGACCGATGTAAAAGCTTTTTAACTCCCTCTAAATGCAGAGATAAAGCCTTTACAATTTTGTCTGGCTTAGGCGGGTGTATACGAAATACAACAATACCAAAAAATTCATGTGGGGGTACAGAAGAACTAGCAAAGTCAGAATCTCTCGTGAGCAATATGGCCCTCTTTTCTTTTGCCAATGATACAACTTCTCGATCCTGATACCTTTTGGAACGTATTCTGCTGAAAATCCCTACGTTCAAGAAAATTTACAGGTTTAGGAATATTTTCATCTAACAGGAACTTTAAAATCCAGCGTGGCGTTCTCCCTTAATGAGTTTAGCAGCATACTCTGAAGCTTCCCCAATCTTTTTTCATTTAAACTCGATATTCCTCAAGAATTTCTCTAACGCTGACTCTAGGCAAGTAATTCAAGGATATCACTATCAAAATTCTCGAGCAGGCTACACAATCCGTCAACATCGAGGCAACTAAGGCGATTATGGAGATATATAAGTACCACGGTGTGGAAAGAATAATATTCGCTTCATGCAGCGTTTATGGAGCATCAAAGCTGCCGTGGGTTAATGAGGGTTCGTTCCTAAATCCTGTTTCTCTATATACAAAATCCAATAGATTCAGAACAGATAATCCTCAATTCAGCCAACTATTTCGACAAAGATCGAATAACGCCTGTTATAGTGAGATTTGCAAGGTTTTTGGATGGTCTCGAAGGATGAGGTTCGACATAGTCGTTAATCTTCTTACGGCCAAGGCAGTTATAGATAAAGAAATAACGATCTATGGTGGAGATCAGTACAGGCCATTTGTTCACGTTCAGGATGTACGGATGCATGCATTACGGCATTTGAGGCTGAAAAAGAATTAGTGGACAGACAGACATTTAACGTTGGGGACAACGACTTGAACTATAGAATAAGTGAAGTTGGTGAAACTGTTGCTAAGATTATCGGATGCGGAGGTGAAGTACATAAGATACAAGGAAGACGCAGAACATACAGAGTTTCTTTTGACAAAATAAACTATATTCTGGGGTGGAAGGCAAAGTGGAGTTTGGAAGATGGCATAAAAGAGATGAAGAAAATGACAAAGAACTTGGAATTAAGGACTATAGGAATAGCAAATACAGGAACTCGACTTATCCTTATATGTAGTTTATGAAGTACGTAATAGTTGGAAGGTGTGCACAGGCCAAATACGTGATCGATATACTCGTTAACTGCTATAACCGTGAGGTTGTAGGTATACTGGATGCCGAAAACAATGTAGAGTACCATGGATCCAAAATTGGCAATGTAAAGGTTCTGGGCTATTATAGAGATTTGATTGAAGACTACAATCCCGAGGCGCTGTCAAATTAACACCTCCAGTAGTTATAGAATGCCATAAAACTCTCAATCCAACTCTGTACAAAATCAAAAGAGCTCCTGAACGGAAACCTGCTCCAGAACCTCTTTGTTCTCTCCTTAAACCTAGAAAAGAATCCTTCTACTGCATTCCTTTCACCAAACATCTCGTGCCTGCACTTCAATCCCAACCTTTTCAAAGCCCATTTGTACCAGAACCCCCCGTCAACAACCACTTCCGGCTTGTTTTCGCAGTATTTTAGAACTTCTTTCAAGAAAACGTAAGCTTCAAAACTCCTTGCGTTCAGAAGCCCATACAGCTAGGCATTCTCCACTATCGACATCTATTGCAGCCACACGAAGATTAGCTTCTTCTCAAGCTTTAATTTTGTTTCATCTATTGCAATAAGCCTTCTTTCCCTCTTTCTTGGTTGCTTTAGAACCTTTTTGAGTCTGTGGTAGTATATTCTGACCGATTCATGACTTATCCCTTCGAATAGGGATAAGTATTTACTTGTTTTTCTCAAGGAAAGACCGAAGAAGTATAATAGAGCTGCTAAAATTTTAAATTCTACATTTTTCTTGTTCCTTCAAAAGACTTTTGCAGCCTTGACATAGTCTACCAATTGGTTTAGTGAGGGTTGCATATGTTGTATCTTGGTTATTTATTTTTTCTTATTTTGACAGCACCCAATCCCCCCGACGAATTCTATGTGGTTGTGTGCCATTCCGATAATAAAATTAAGAAACAGTATATAATCAACTAAAAAAACTCGGTTACAGATTTCCCAATATTATACATCCCAACACATACATCAGTAAGAATACCAAACTCGAGAAGGGAATATCATAAACTCATACGTCTCAATCATGCCGTTTGCGAAAATAGGTAACTGTGTGGTCATACATTCAAATTCTGTGATAGAGCACGACTGTGAGATCGAAGACTTTGTAATATCACCTTCTGTTCGCCTTAGCCGGATACGTAAAAGTTGGTGGGAGATCGTATATGTTTACGAATGCCACAGTGCTACCAGGTGTAAAAATAGGTAGAGATGTTAAAGTAGGGGCAGGTAGGGGCAGGTTCTGTTGTTGTCAAGGATGTTCCAGATAACAGAGTAGTAAGGGGAGTTCCAGCAAAATAAAACTTTTAGTCTGGGGGGAGTAATAAGTTGCAATGAATTACGAAGACGTGCTGAAATTAATCTCGATGAAAAAAGCTTTTAAAATACTCAAAGAAAGACAAAGACAAGTCATTAGTCTTTTCCCAGATCTCGAAGAGAGAACAAAGAAACTTAGGAAAGTGAGAGAAGAGAGTGTCGGAAACTACGATCTTATGCGGGAAGCGGTCGAAAATCTCGAAGCCAACGATTTTAACGTTCTTTTTGCTCCAAATGGTGACAAGGCCATTGAACTGATTCTGGACGAACTTAACGGTGAAAAGCTGGTAGTAAAGTCAAAATCAAATGTTACTAAAGAAATAAAACTCGTTGATAATCTTTCAAAAAACGGAATCGAAGTAGTGGAGACTGATATAGGAGACAGGATTATCCAAATTCTAAATGAGACGCCGTCCCATCCTACGGGTCCGGCATCTCACCTCTCCTCGACGTTGATAGCAGATAAACTATCAGATCATTTCGGCAAGCACATAGAACCCAAAGCTGAAGTCATTATAGAAACCGTAAGGAGGGAAATAACAAACTACGTTGAAAAAGCAAATATTGGTATCAGTGGTGCAAATGCCGTAACGAGAGAAGGAGCAGTTGTGCTGTTGCACAACGAGGGAAATATATTTGAGGTAATAAATAGACCAAAGAAGTGGATTATCGTCGCTGGAATAGACAAAATCTATCCTTCCATTGAGGATGCAATCAACGCAGCAAAAATCCAGAGTTTTTATGCAACTGGAGCACTAACACCATCCTTTATAGAAATAATAAGTGGCATCTCAAAAACAGCCGATATTGAAAAGAAGTTGTTTAAGGGTGTCGGCAATCCTAAGGAAGTCGTACTGATTATGCTTGATAACAAAAGGAGAGAATTAATTGAGAATGGATTCAAAGAACTATTTTACTGCATAGGTTGTGGGAATTGCGTTGTAAACTGTCCTGCACACAGTACTTACGGCAATAAATTTGGGGGTGGAAGATTTGCACTTTATTCAGCTCTTTACAATGGAGGGGACGACCTAAAACTCTGTCTCTCATGCAGAAAATGTAAAAAGAACTGCCCCCTTGGCATCGACATACCAGCGATGATAAGAAAGGTTAGAGGTGGAAACGAGTTATATAACTTCTTTGTCTCTCATTTGCAATGGCTAATAAGCACGGTGCATATAGAGTCTCTGGCGTTGTACTATACGATCCTTGATCGCTTTAATTGAATGTAACATGGCACTATACGAGAAGATCTAATTTTAACGAATTTATAAAAATTTCATAATTATCCTTTTAGGAAGTCCCAACTCCATACCAATCTTGCTTTCAATGGCTTTTATGATTATGACATCTTTAGAATCAAAATATTTAAAGATTAATAGAAAAAAATAAATTATAAAGTAAAATATTATACTTGGAATTGGTAAACAAACTCCTATGTGGGCTTCCGCCAGGGTTCTATGGATACGGATTCGTCACACTCCTATCCGGGCTTCAAAGCCCACTTTAACAAGTCGTTCAGCAAGTTCTCCCAATCTAATTGTCGGGCTTTAAGTCTTAGCCCAGTTAATTACCGGGGTAAACTCCTCACCGTAGTAGTTGGACGAGGTGTGACAATATAAGGCTTCCTATCCCTTCTCTAGCAAAACTCTAGCTCATATTTCCATAATCTTAATCTTAAATTTAAACGAAGTCAAGGGTAATTACTTTTCCATTCTCAACGTCTTCATCGGTAAGCGATACCGTTTTTGTAACACTTCCGGCAGTAATTGTGTAAGGCATTGCTTTGACGGGATACTTCGTATCCTGAGCGTAGGGTACAGTGAACTCGTACACTCCATTCTCAACCTTCGCCTTCTGCTCGTACACGAATGTCCTGTTCTGGTTCGTCTTTACGGTTGCTGTTATAACCACGTCTACTCCCGCTGGAACCTTGCCCGTTATTTTGGCCCCTTTAACGTACTCAAATATCTTGACGTAACCCGTTGGTGTAACGTTGACCTTTGGTAAGCCTATGCTATTTGCATAAACACTATTGTATATATTCCTGTACATAACTTCATCAAAGCCCATGGGGTTGAATGGATTGACAAACCCGCTTTCATAAACCATGCGGTAGTGCTGCAATCCACTACCATCAAAGATGTGGAAGCGAGCTTCCATAGTTTTGTAGTAGTTTTCGCTTGGTACATTAAGAATTCTTATAACTCTTGCTCCCGGAGGAATTGAAAAGCGGTTGAATGCTATTCCTATTCCCTGCGGGGTTTGGTAGACGTAACCGTATCCTGCGTAGTAAACCTTGCCCGCTTTATCTAGGGAGCCTTCAGCCCACGTAGCCATTGCATAGAACTTGCCGGTGGCCATCTCCACGTCGGTTATTACGTACTTGACACCTAGCTTATCCGCTATGGCATTTGCATAACTTTCGTTGAAGGCTGTAAAGAACGGGGCAGCGCCGGGCTCGTTATTATATTTATTGCCTATTCCCTGCTGGAATGGGTTTGCATTTGGCATTCGATGAGCTATGGCTGTAATCCAGTGGCCGTAGTCCCACCAGCTCATGATTCCGTACGTTCCCTCAGGATACGGGTAGGGTTCTCTTGGCTTGCCGGGCTTGTAGAGTTTGTAGTAGTATTCGTCGTAGAATTCCTTGTTGGGTGTGTTTTCTCTAAGCCAGACGAGAGCATCGTACCACTCCCTGTTTATTCCGCCAGCGTGTTTGCTCTGTTCGCTAGCTTGGACAAAGGTTGGATAAACGACAACCAATGCTGTAAAGATGAGCAATGCAACAACAGCCAAAGAAATCTGCTCTTTTTCCCTTTTTAGTATATCTACAAGCCCTTCTGGCCAATTGCTCTTTGCGTATTTTCCAAGGCTTAAGAACGCATCCGCCAGAGCTGGAGATAGAATCAAAAGAGAGAAGAGGAAGTATTCCGCATTCAAACGCAGAATTAAGAATGCAACAAACCAAAGAGCTGTAAGTGCGTAAATGCTAGTGTGCTTTCTTTCAGCAGCATAGTTTGCGTAAAGCCTGAGGAGGTATTCAAGCATAACAGCAGCAAATACTGCTGAAACAGCCCCAAAGTAGTAGGCAAATCTGTTTTGCCCAGTCAAAGCAATAAGCATCACAGCGCACCAAACGAGGGCGAGTACATAAAGACTCCTTCTTTCTCTAATGAGTCTGTAAGCTGTGTAGAACATGCCAGGAATGGCAAAGAAGAACGTCATGGAAAAGTTCTGCCACGCCGGAACTAAGCTGAATTCTCCGCCCATTGTAAAGAAGGGTTGAACTTCTGCAATCGTTAGAGCTCCACCTTTCGGCTGTACAACTCCAAGTATACCTTTTAGTATGTTAAAGAAGTCGGGTGATATTGCAGTAATGCTTCCAATTATTGCTATTGCAGAGGCGATAATAGTTGCAGGGAACGTGTAGTCCTCTTTAATGCCAATCCTTGCGTAGTATCCCCTTTTTTGAAGTACTTCAATTCCATAAAAAGCAGCTAAAACAAAGGCTGAACCAAGCAGAATTGCGAGTTGGAAAGGGGAGTAGTGTATAGTACTAAGGCCAGAATAGATAAATGAAAACGGAAGGTAGAGAAGAAGTGCAACGAGAAATGTTATTATCCCGATGTATACAATGTTTTCAGTTTCTACGGCTAGATATTTTTTAAAGAGAAAGATTAAGAAGGCGTAAACGACGAGCATAAGCGCAACGATAAATCCCGGAGCCCACGTGTCCAGATATAATCCCAAAGCTATGCCTGTTAATACCGCAGCGAACAACTTCGTTTTTTCATTGAGGTTCTCCCTTGCGCTTCTGCCGCTCCATAGATTTATGGAATACGCAAACATTGCAAGCGTTGCAGTCATCCAGAAAACTTCCCAAACATGGTGGTCGTTGAAGCCGAGCATGCTTCTTGCCATAAGCTGACCCGGTATCATGACGACAAGGATGGCTGCAATTACACCGGCTTTTTTGTTGAAGACCTCCTTTGTAAAAAGGTAAATAGAAAACGCCAACAGTGTGCCACCTATGGCTGGAATAAAAGCAAGTATCCTTCTTATCGACTCTGCATCGCTTGCCCCGGTTAATTTTGCAAGCATCGCGCTTAAGTAAACGAGGAAAGGGCCAAAATGCGTGTAGGTGCCGTACGGGTAATAGGTGAATGCATCGTACCAGATCCTGGTAGGAAAATGAGCCAAGCAGTTTTCCACGAGTCTGCAATAGTACCACGGGTCGTTTCCACCGAGTATAACCGTCCAGCTAAAAACAGAATTCCACGGGTGTACGATCCTGAGATATATGCTTATTACGACGGCAGCGCCAAGAAAGAACCACTGCCAATTTTTCTCTAGAGCACTTTTGTTTGTCATCGCAAAGAGGGCGAAAGAGTTGGATTTAAATCTTTTCATTACATCGCGTTTTATACATCTTCTACGCAAACTCCAACACATCCATCCATTTCCTTGCAATATTTTCCCATCTGAGTTTTATGGGAGGTTCGAAAGTCTTGCTTTTTTCTCGATAAGCGCTTACGATAGCTTTCGCTATACCCTCCGCACTTCTTGGTTCAATTAGGTAAGCTCCCTCATACTCTGAAAGAGCCTCTTTTAACCCCCCGACATTCGTGGCTATTATCGGAATACCGAGAGACATTGCTATGTGTGCTACGCCGCTCTGCGAAGCCCTTGTATATGGTAAAACCACCACATCGCTTGCAGAGAAGTAAAGGGAAATTTCACTATCTGACACATAGCGATTAACGATAGTTATTTTGTCTCTGTATGGAGATTCTTTGGCCATCTTTACTGATTCTCTATCTTCCCAAGTTTCTCCAACGATGAGGAGCCTCGACTTTTTTATCATGTCTTCAGGTAACATTTCAAATGCTTTTATTAGGTACTTAACTCCTTTGTACGGACGGAGCAAGCCGAAAAACAGGATGACGAACTCTTCGTCAATTCCGAGTTTTTTCTTCGCACTCACAACTCTTTTGTAATGGTCGTATATGCCGTGGGGAATTATCGAGATTTTATCCTCTGGAATCCTGTAGGTTCTGCTTATTAGCTCTCTGTCGGCTTTGGAATGTACTACGTAGTGAGAGGCTAATTTTCTTATAAATTTGCCCATAACCCGCGAGTAAATTCTTATTGGAAGTATTGAACTTTCTAGGGGATCAACAACTTCATGAAATTCTATAACTACCGGTTTTTTACCTGAAAGTTTGTTTAAAAGCTCTATCGCAAAATACATGTGGGCAACACTCGACGTCCACCACTGGAATACAATCGTATTGCACCGTTTTGCTATGCTGTAAGCCTTAATCCAAGTAAAGGGGTTGTACCAATCGAGGACTTCGTGAACTTCTACTCTCCCATTAAATTCAAGTTTCGTTAGCTCTTTGCCGACCCTTCTCCAACCGGGAAAGAGCCTTCTTGGCAACATATTGCGAAACAAAACGGCCTTAACGTCAATAAATTCTGACAGGGCATTTGAAAGGCGGATTGTATAGTAGCTAACTCCAGAGAGAAAGCGCCTCGATGGGCCAAATATTGCAATGGTTCTGGGTTCCATTTGTTAGATATTTTAGTTTTGTGTATTTAGTTTTTGAGTTACGTTTTAATAACAGCCTACCGAATTATAATAGATAATGAAAATAGCCCAAGTATGTCCCCGCTTCCTACCGCATGTAGGTGGTGTTGAAACACACGTTTACGAGGTATCGAAAAGATTGGTCAAGGAGTTCGACGTAGAAGTTCTAACTACAGACCCAACAGGAGAACTAGCAAAAATAGAGGAAATTGAGGGATTTACCGTTAGGAGGTTCAAGTCCCTAGCTCCTTCTGATTCTTACTATCTATCCCCCAGTCTGCATAGATATCTGAAAAGAACGTCTGGAGAATACAGTATTATTCATGCCCATAGCTATCATGCTTTTCCTGCACTACACGCTGCAATGACAAAGAGGAACAAATTAATTTTCACCCCACATTACCATGGCAAAGGGCATAGCCTTGTTAGAAACCTACTACACAAGCCCTACAAGCCCCTTGGCAGCAAAATATTCGATAAGGCTGATGCGGTCATATGCGTATCTGAATACGAAAAAAACCTCGTCTTGAAGAATTTTAATGTCGATAAACGTATTGTTCATTTAATCCCGAATGGTGTAAATCTCGACGAATTCAAGGACATCGAGAAGATTAAGGAGTCCAAAGAATCCAACAAAGTCATACTCTATGTGGGCAGACTGGAAAAGTACAAAGGTCTGGACTATGTTATTGAAGCTTTAGCCAGACTTGGCAGCGAGTTTATTTTGGAAATAGTCGGAAAAGGGCCCTATAAACAAAATATAGTCAAGCTTGCAAATAAACTTGGAGTACTTAACCGTATCCGGTTCTATCAGGATCTCAGCAGACGAGAGTTAATCGAAAAATATGCGAAAGCAGACGTTTTCGTTTTGCTTTCGAAGCACGAGGCTTACGGGCTTGCAGTTGCAGAAGCTTTGGCAGCGAAAACACCATGTATAGTCGCAAATGAAGCTGCTTTGAGAGAGTGGGTGGATGACAAAAGTGTTTTTGGTGTGGATTATCCAGTTAATGTAGAAAAACTCACTGAATTAATTAAGAACGTCGTTGGGAAGGAAGTTGCGAAAAATAATAAACTTGTGAGCTGGGAGGATGTTGTGGCGCAGATTAAACGAGTTTATAGAGATGTTTTGTGAGCGTATGGTGGCGATGTAATGAAAATTTGCGTCGTAACACCCTACTTCACACCGTTCGTTAGAGGAAACGAGTATGGCCTAGCGGAAAGTCTGTCAAAGCTCGGCAATGAGGTTACTATCATAACCTCAAAAAGTAAAGCTCCAAGGGAGAAAACCATTTTTGATGGTGATATCAGTAGAAATCTCCCCTTTAACGTTATCTATCTAAAAACGGTCACCGATCTTCTTGAAAATCCGATTGTAGTTGGGGCGTTCAACAAACTAATAAAAAAATTTGACGTAATAATGCTGCAGGAGGACTATCCGCTAATTTGCCACATGGCATTCCTTGCAGCGAGAACGAATGGTATAGCAACGATGCTATCGTCTGAACGAACATACATTCCTACCGATTTTAAAAAAAGAGTAGGATTGGCTTTCCTCGACGCAACAGTCAGTCGGTTACTCAGAGAAGGGGTCGACATCCTTACAACGCACTGTAGTGCAGCAAAAAAATTTCTGAAGAATGTTGTCGGAGTAAAACGAGACATCGAAGTTGTTCATGTTGGCGTTGACTGCGAGCTTTTCAAGCCGATTAGCGAACCAGAAGACCACATCGGTTACGGCAGCGAAGACCTGCGAATACTAAGCGTAGCAAGATTTCACAGGTACAAAGGCTTAGAGTACCTGATTATGGCAATGGAAAAAGTCGTTAGCGAAGTGGACGCTAAGCTTTACCTGCTCGGTAGAGGGAAGGAGGAGCTGCGACTAAGGAAGTTTACCGAAAAACTGAACGTCTCCAAATTCGTGAATTTCATTACCAAATCAATCCCAAACGAAGAAATGCCGCACGTTTATTCGTCATGTGACATATACGCGCAGCCCAGTATAATAGAACCTTACGGAATAGCCGTACTCGAAGCCATGGCTTGTGGAAAGCCTGTTGTAGGCACAAGTGTTGGAGGCATGCTGGATACGATAGCCCACGGTAAAACGGGCTTTAGGGCAAAGCCGGCAAATCCTGAAGAAATTGCAAAGTATATTTTACTGCTAAGTGATGAAAAATTGAGAAGAAAAATGGGTAAAAATGCGAGAAAAAGAGCCGAAAAATTTGACTGGATTGAGATTGGTAAAAAATATATAAAACTAATTAGGAAGTAATGCAAAATTTATATGCCATAAAATTTGTGGCATCATTAAGGTGACGAAATGGAAGTGAAAGTTTCTGCGGGGGGAAGGATAGTAATCCCAAAAGAAATTAGGGATAGGCTTAGGATAAAGGAGGGCGATAGAATTCTATTAGAAGTGAGAAACAGGGAAATCATCCTAAAACCTTGCATAGACAATCCTGTAAATGAGCTTTATGGCAGCATCCCAGTTAAACCGGAGGACAGTCCAAAGAAGGTGGCGAGGGAATGGATGAGGAGGAGGCTGGAGAAGTTAGATTTGTAGACACGAATATATTCCTGTATGTCATTCAGGCACACCCTGAGTTCGGTGAGAGGTCCAAGGAGATTCTAGAACGGATAGATATGGGTGAAGAGGCTATAACTTCTCTATTAAACATTGCAGAAATATGCTGGTGGCTGGAGAAACATGGAAAAAAAGATAGAATTGAAAATGATTGTGTTAGTTTAGCGGTGATGAAGAGATTTGGTGTCAACACGATCTATTCAAACGACAGGGACTTCGATAAAACATGGGCCATAAGAATGTTTTAAGTCTGGAAAATTTCCATAGAATTGATTGATTTAAATGAGAGTGCTCTATATTGCTCCTGACGTCCCCGTACCACACACGGGAAAGTTTCTGGGTGGATCAACTCACGTGCTTAAGGTAGCCGAAAGTTTGGCTAGAAGGGGTTGTGAGGTATTTATAATATCGAGAAGAATGACCGGGCAAACTAAATTTGAGAAGATTGCAGATAAAATAGTCACTCGCAGATTTTACAGGGGATTGCTTTTTCCTTTAGAGAACAAATCAGGAAGTTGGGGCAAAAAGGGTGCAATTTTAAAGCTTACTAAAATTATAGAGAAAGCGTATTTTACCATTTATCAATTAGTGCTTATGATCTATGTAACATGGCTTCTATTGAAGTATCATTTTGATATTGTCGTGGAACGAAATTCAGCAAAAGGAATAGGAGTTTTTCCAGCTTGGTTATTTCGAGTTCAAAGCGTTGTAGAGGTAATAGACCCAGACTTTAATAGGGTTCAACTTAGTTTAGCCAATAAAGTACTTACCTACACCAGAAATATAATCCCTGAAATTTTTCAAAATAAAGTTGTATTAACGCATGCAGGGGTTGATACCAATCTTTTTAAACCTGTTAGAACCAAGGATTTACGAGAGAGGTATAGGCTATCTGGGAAAAAAGTGGTTGTGTACATAGGAGAGTTAAGCGAATGGCATGGTGCCGACACACTCTTAGATATTGCTGAGAAATTAGAAGATGTCAGCTTTCTGATGATCGGAAAGCAACTGGAATTTTTGAAAAATGAAGCTAAAACGAGGAATCTCGCAGAAAAGTTCGTCTTTGTTGGATTTGTGAAGCACGAAGAAATGCCAAAATACATATCTGCAGCAGACCTCGGCATTGCGCCCTATAAGCCGAATGAAGAGATGAAAAAGCACGGTTTTTACTTTTCACCCATAAAAATACTTGAGTACATGGCCTGTGGAAAGCCTGTTATTGCAAGCGACTTGGATATAATAAGAGATATAATAAAGCATTGTAAATGTGGAATTTTGGCTAAGCCAAATGATACAGAGGACTTTGCGACAAAAATAACGAAATTGCTGGATAATAAGAAACTAATCAAAAAAATGGGTATGAGTGGAAGAAGAGTCGTGAGTAAGTACTCATGGGATGAAGTCGTAAGTCTTATAATAAAATAACTAAAATAATATTATCAATAAATTTCTTCCCCGGTAAGCTCAATAATAAGTCTTTCCCATTTCTTCACTATAATGTTCCATTTATACCTTCCAGCTTCCTTTAAACAGTTCTTTTGTATTTGTTTATACAATTCTTTATCTGTTAGGAGTCTTAGTATTGCCTCCTTTTGCCCTTTTTCAGTATTTCTCAAAAACCCGGTGACTTCATCCTTCACAACATACTGGACTGCCGAATTTTTCATCGCAACAATAGGTGTGCCTGATGCCATTGCCTCAACAAAAACCACTCCAAAAGTCTCGTTTTTTGATGGTAGGTAAAATATTCTTGCTTTCTTGAAAAGTTTTTCAAGATCTTTCCCGGTTTTTACTCCAACAAACTCTATACAGTTCTTTAAATTTAATTCATTGATTATGTTCAATATTTTCTGTTTATATTCAGCTCCGGTCTCATACCGATTTTCATCAGGAATGAAATATTTTCCACTAGTAAATTTGCCAACTATAACAAGTTTATAATTACCTACATTCTCTTTTATTTCAGAAAACACCTTTAGAATAGTATGCAGGTTTTTTCTATCGCTCCACCATCTTGACACAGTAAGAATGTAATTTTCTTTTTTAAGAGTATTGATTTTGAAATTACTTCCTATTGGAATTATAGTAAATTTTCTTTTTGGAAACATCATTTTTGATAACACTTTTTCCTCATATTCTGTATAGCATACTGGCGAATCAACTAGGAATAACTGGAAAGAAAGCAGGAAATATCTTACTATATCTTTAAAAGTTTTTATTGGTGATTTGTGAATTCTGGGGAACCCTATCTCTGTGAAATCTGTTACAATAACAGTTCTTATCCCAAAAACTCTTGAAAGCAAAAGAATTGGCAAAACAAATGGGGATCCAAAATAATGGAAAATTATTAAAACATTAGGTTTAATTTTTAAGATATCCCGTATAACCTTCCACTTGACTAATGGATATGAAATGGGTGCTAATTGTTTAGGTGTTCTTTGTAGCTCTTGAACAAATACAAACCCCTTGTATCCTTTATTTAATAAAAGGGAGATTAAATTAGCATGATAGGATAAAATACCTTGACTTTCCCACTTTTTGATTATATATACGATCTTAATCATACCGATCTCCTAGAATTTTTCTTTTCTTAGCATATTTATTATTTTAATTTTAAAGTACTCCTCTTTCACTCGTTTCAGAAGGTCATCGGGCAAACCTATAATTCTAAATTTAAATAAATTATTTTTTTCGTTGTAATCATTCTCAAAATCGTATATCTCTATTTTACCGTTAGTTAACAAAATATAATGATATTTATCATAATATACTGATAATCCGCCATACATGTTCTCTCTAATAATTTTGTCACTTAGTCCGTATAGTTCGTTTACCAAGTCTTTATTTCTAATTTTCATATCAAATACTGGATCTGCTATTGTTTCAGAAAAAACGTAGGATGGATATTGATCTATTTTATTCGGTAAGAAGCTATGACCAGGAATTTTACATTTAAGGCCGAGATAGTCGATTATTGTTTTTGAAAGATCTTTCAGTGAGACAAATTTATCAATAACTTGAGAATCTTTCTCTGGCAGGTTAATTACTAGGGGGACATGCAGGTTAACGTTGTAAAATCTCATAGCGTGGCCTAACGCTCCATGTTCGTATAATTGTTGCCCGTGGTCTGCAGTAATCACGAAAATTGTCTCTCTATCAAGCCCCTGTAGCTTTATAAATTTATACAATGAATTTAATTGCTTATCTACATATTCTATTTCTCTTTTATATAAATTTCTTAGATATTTTACAACATCGCTATCCAAATAATATTGTTCTATTAAATTTCTGGAAGTAAAGTGGGTTATACGAATTGTTTTTAGATATTTCACAGCTTTTTGAAAGTTTATTAGTGAGTATAGAATATTATATGAAATAAATGGAAAGTACATTTCATGAGTTTCCATTAGATGAATAAACAGAAAGAATGGTTTATTTTTGTCATAACATTTAAGCCAATCAATAACGGCATCCTTAGTCTTTGCAGCCCCCTTATCTTTTTTAAATAAACCTAGGGAAGATTTACTATAATAGTACCCTACATTTATAAGATTTTTTAAGAAATTTCCTTCATTCTTAAGCGCATTTAAAATATACCGAGTTATACTCATGATATCTCTATTTTGGGGGAGTCTCAACTTTTTTACATCTAGTACATCATTCTTAAAGGGTAACTGTTTCTCAACCGGCTGCTCATAAAAACTATGCAGTCTTTCAAAGCCCTTTGCAAGACCGTTTTCGTAGTTAAGTAGAGGATTATTGGAGAAGCATATCGTTGTATAACCGTTCCTATTTAGTAGTTCCGCTAAAGTATAAGTTTTTGGTTTTAACCTAGAGTTAGCAAAGTTAAGCCTGTGCTCTCGAGGCAGTAAACCAGTAAAGATGGAAGCACACGATGGTAGTGTCCAAGTGGAGGGGGCTATGGCTCTAGTGTATACATAAGAAACCTTTGTTAATCTATTTAAAAAAGGAGTATTGGGTCTTCCATCATCAGGATGGAATAATTCTTTGGCTCTTAAGGAGTCGATAAGCACAAATATTATATTATATTTTTTATTTGTACTCATTTTATTACCTCCTAAATATCGGTATCCGTACTGTGGAAGTCGAATCCATCAGCAAGACATCAAAATAGAGTTATATATTGTTGTCCCTCATTCTTGTTTTAAAACTTTTGAGAATTATTTATCTATTTGATACTTCTTCATAAACTCGTAGAGTTTGCTTTACTACTTCGTCCCAAGAGTGTTTTTTCGCTGTCTTTCTTGCATTTTTTGACATTTGTACTCTCAAACGCTTATCTTCTGCTAGGATATTTATTTTTTCAGCAATGTCTGTGGGATCAGCTTTAATAAAAAATCCGTTGTAGCCATTTTTAATTAGGTCTTCTGTACCATTTACCTTTGTTGCTATGATTGGTAATCCAGACGCGACTGCCTCTAGCGTAGCTAAGGAGTATGCTTCATAAGCTGTCGGAAATACAAATATGTCTGATGCAGCATAGTATTCGTTCACTTGGGGGACAAAGCCCGCGAAGATGACCTTATCTAAAACTTTAAATTTCGATGCCAGCTTTTTATATGGTGTGGGGTCATCTCTTCCAACAACCAGTAATTTTACATCGCCCTCTATCATTGGTAGAGCTTCAATTATATATTTCAGGCCTTTTCTTCTGAATTCATGACCTGAAAAAATTAAAACGATCTCATCACCATTTAACCCGTATCTTTCCCTAATTTTTTTCCTACTACGTGAATTAGGCTTAAATTTTTCAATATCCACTCCATTTGGAATAACAACTATATCTTCTTCTGGAATCTTGTAATAACTTATGATCTCTCGTTTTACACCTTCAGATACAGCTATTACTTTTTTATATTTATGCTTAGTATAAATAAATTTTTCAACTATAAGTCCAAAAGCTGTAAATGGTCTAAGTGAACGAAGAAAGTCGACGAACGGGTTGTTCGGTCCAAGTTTTTCAAAAGCGCCTCTTACGCAACTGTGTGCCGTAATTACATCTTGATACGTGCTTTCACACTCACTAGAGTGAATTACATCAAAGTTAAATTTGATGTCTAATTCTTTAATTAATTTACTAACTTTAAAAAAACTTGTAGATATTTGTAGGAAATACGGTTTTTCTGGAATACGATAGCGGTGTATATTTAGGTAAGGATTTACAAGCTCACATTTATATGTTAAAAGATGAACTTCATTATTTAAGCAAAAACGCTCTGCAAGTTCTGCATTATATCTGGATATACCTCCCTTTTTATCTACACATCTACTCACTATGCATATTTTCATAATAACAATTTTTAAGTGTCTATTCGGGAATATTAATCTTATGAAAGTTGTAAATCTTAACCTTGATGATGTTCATCCTGAAAGCAGTGAGCATATTGCCGATTGTGGTGGGGATATGGAGAAAGGTGTTTTTAAGTACATATTGCGTCTCATCGATGAGTTTCCTAAACTCAAGGTCACTTTGTTTGTCACGCCCAACTGGGTTGATAAACCTAGCGATCCCCGGCCAATAAAATTTATAAAAAAGGTTCTTAGACTCAAATATACAAATAAATGGGAAGATGAACCCTTCAGGTTGGATAAACACGAAGAATGGTGTGAATGGCTCAACGATCTTGTAAAAAAGGGAAATGTGGAAGTAGCCATTCATGGATTATATCATCACAGGGATTCCGATCCACATTCTGCCGAGTTTAAAGACTTAGATTATGAAGAATGTAAAAAACGCCTGATTTTAGCGGAGAAAATATTTGAAGCCTCTGGAATAAAATATGTGAGGGGATTTAGGCCTCCAGGTTGGGGGGTATCTGAAGGGCTTTTTAGGGCATTAAGAGAATTAGATTACTCGTTTATTTCAATAGACCCAGTATCATGTGGACTCTCGAATAATAAAATTCTGAGATATAAAGTTTTTGTTTACAAAGATTTAATAAACATTCCCCAAAACTGGGATATAAAAAGGGGGACAATTGAGGAAGCTATTAAAATCTTAGGTAAATATGGAATTTTATCGGCAAAGGGACACATCCAAGATAGATATGGCAGAGATTACATAGGAAACGGTTTGAATGAAGAAAGTTATGAAAATATCAGGAAATTACTGCTTAAATTAGAAGAAATTGAAGATGTTAAATTTATGAAGATGAAAGAAATATCAGATAGGTTTAAAAGCTTTTTATAAACTCATAATTTTTTACGGGTTTTCCTCCAAAGCTCATCTTGAAGTGGGTGACACCATAAGTTCGGCTATTTTTGTCAAGCGTAATTCCTCCAAAATCGAAGAGCTTTAAATTTTCGTTGTAACACATTTTTAATGCTTCTCAAACCAACAAGTTATTCGCTCCAACTTTAAAAGCCTCTTTTGATGATGCTGGCGACCTATAGAATGCTTTGTCCCTATACTTTAAAAGCCAGAAGCCAGAAATTACATGATTATCCTTTTTTGCCACGAGTAACATCGCAAAATGTTTACATTGTTTAAACATATATCTAGCGGCTTCTCCTTCTCTACCTGTTACTAATTGACCGATCCTTTTCTGGGTATCAAACTTGAGGGGTATCCATTCTTCAAGTTCTTCTTCGTCAGCAACTTTGATTGTGACGCCTCTCCTCAAAGCCTTTCTTATCATATTTCTCTGCTTGTTATCAAATAACTCATTCCATATTCTTTCGGGAGGTTGGATATCTATAACACAGGAATAACCAATTTTACACTTATATCGTGGTAGAGACAAGTGCTCCCCTAAGTTACCATAAATAAACTCTGGAAACCATATGTGCGTTCTCATGGCAAAAGGTTTTCTTCTTAACCCCTCTTTTAGTGAAGTAATATTTCTGAAGCTGGGACCCCCCATCCCTCCACCGATTGTTAAGTATGTAAAAAAGGGAATTTTATCATGCTTGAATTTGATTGCTTGAATCATGTAATCATCACCAGCAATCCGGTACACTTTTGGATCGCCTCTGCCGTAAATCTTCGCTAATTCCCCAAATTCCCAAAGTTGGGAGATGTTTGCATTTTCAAAACTTTCTAGCTTTTCATTCCAAGCTTTTCTACTTAACATACACCTTTCAACAACTTTAACAGGAGATATTTAACTATTCCGGTGATGAATCCAATTGAAAACGCAATTCGTTGAATATATGCTGGTAGAGGTATCAAAAACCAAGCATGAAGCAATTTTTTCTTTCTGCAAATACCAAATTTCTTAAGCTGCCGCGCGTATTCAGCAAAAACTCCAATAACAAAAGGAATCGCAAAGATCCAATTCAAAAATATAAAAGGCAACAACAAAGCAGCAAAAAAATAGGCAAGACACCCACACACGTTTATCAACCCCCGTTTTATATGTTTTCTCATAAATGGTAGGTACTCCCTCCCGTACCACAAGTGAGATGAGATCACCTCTCGCATGCTTAGTAATGAAGGGTAAAAAACTAAATACGGCTCCTTACTAACAGCTTTCTTTCTTGCGTTTTTTAAGGCTCTAAAGAACATATCCATGTCCTCACCAACTGTTATGCCATCAGAAATGGGAAGTCCTTTGAACACGGACTTCCTGTAAGCAAAAGCGACTGAGGAAACGTCAAAATCAACTCTTGCAATGGTGCAGGCATTGGCGAGTAGGCTGTTGGTAACCCATAAGTCTCCAGGTGAGAAAACAATATCTACCTCTTCATCCTTGAAACATTCTATGATTGATAGCAACCACCTTCTTTTGGCCTCTATAAGTTCTTTTTTTAGATTTTCGGGATGACCATCGGCGTCAGACCATATGATTATTTCTCCCGTAGCGTGCTTAAATCCTAAGTTTCTCGCTGCACCCACACCTTTTCGCTCACCATTTATTAATCTTATATTTCTATATTTCTCTGAGAACTTTTTTACAATATGGGGTGTTTCATCGTCACTATCATCTACAACAATAATCTCATAGTCCAATCCCTCACAAACCTTAATCCAACTCTCCAATGCATATGCAATTTTTTCTGCCTCATTTTTTGAGGGCATTATTATCGAGAGCTTCATAGTACCTCCTGCTGTTTTTTAATCAACTGACCACATATTTTTAAACCGTCTCACTGGCTTAGAAGTTTTTGAGATTTTCTACCATTTGTATAACTTTTCCAATCTTTTCTCCTGACCAAATATTGTACTAAAGTACCTCACATCTTCTTTGTTTATTCCCTTTATCAAAAACATTGTCAAGATATAGACAATCGCTGCAGCAATTATCTTCATTAAACCGTCCAAAATTGTTACAGGTTCTGGCAGGAAATAAAGAAAAGCAAGCATAATTAATGAAGAAAACAATGGCTTGTATACCGCATCCATATCTGGAAGTATCCCTAGTACTCTCTTAGATAGAAGCGCAAGTGAGAGTGCGGCAAAATACCTTACAGAAACTGTGGCTATTGCAGCTCCTACAACTCCAAAGTTTAAGATAAAAACGTAGTTGAGTATAACGTTCGCAAGGGAGGCTATTATAGTGACCACTGCGGGATACTCTGGCTTTTCTTTTGCTCCGAATAGAGTTCCAAAGAAGTCCATTGGAGTTATTGCTATTATTAAACACAATACATAAAACGGAAGAATGGCAGGTAAATATTCCTCGCCGTATACAACCCTTATGACTGGATTCGCTATAGATGCCAATCCAAAAGCACACGGAAAAGCGAGCATTGACAGATATCTGAAAGTTTTCCTAAATGCATTCTTTAGTTCAGCCCCCTCTAACTGCGTAAATACTGGAAAAAGAACGGTTGTTGCTGAGACCAAACCCATAAATGCTACAACTACGTTAAATGCAGCTCTGTAGTAACCAACGTCTTTTGGAGTCATTAAAATACCAAGCATAACTGCATCGATGTGGTGGAAGAATAACCCGGCAATTAGTGTTGAAAAGGTCAAATAGCCTAAAAATCTCAAGATTCTCCTTTTATCAATTCCAACGACGTTGCCCTTAAAGAGATACGGGTGTTTTTTCAATAATGAGATTAATAAAATTAGGAGAGTAAAAATAACTGCTATAGTGAGGCCAGCTAAGGCTCCATATACAGAATAACCAAAAAGTACAAGAAGGGGGATGATGATTAATCTTAAACCTTCATAAGCTAACTGTTTCACAGCAACGTATTTGAATTCTTGAAGAGACTCGAAAGCTGCACTTACGAAGTCTAAAAAAGAGAAGAAAAATAGGAATACTCCAGTGATCCTCAATGGTAACGTAAGTTTTGACTCATGAAAAACATAGGTGGCTAAGGGCTCGGCCAAGAGTATAAGAGCTACTGAGGGAAAGAATGCGAGCAAAAATTTTATTTTAAGCAAGTATCTAAAGAAACTTCTAGCCAACGTTCTGTCACCTTTTCCTAGTGCATAGGAAACGTACCTAACCATTGTTCTGTTTACACCAAGATCGGTAAATGTCAAAAGGATGAAAGCAACTGACAGAGATAGGTGATACATACCAAAGAGCTCCGGATGAAGCAATCTGGCTAAAACAATCGAAAAAATTAACCCACCAACTCCTCTTACTATAATGCTTGAGCTGTTAAAAAGAGTATTTTTTAGAACTTTTTTCGCCAATTCGACCATTTTTATTCACCATAGACAATACAAAAATAACAGTTATGAGATTCAATCAATCTTATCACCTCTCAGCATAGCGTAGAACATCCCTAAAGCTCTCGTTCTTATTTCTACCCAGCATATAACGGGCATAGCTAAAGCCAGTTTATAATCCTTATCCTCTAAAGCAAGCCTAAAAGTTAATCTCAACTCTCTATCATATATTATCGGAAATATGCTTTCAGCAAAGAATACTCCAAAGAAAATTAGAAGCCAGAGGACGTTATGAATTAAAGCCAATACTGGATAAACTGGAAGCAGCAATGCAGAGATATTTCTCCCGATGAAAAATAATTTTTTGAATCCTTTGGGTTCTAATCCCCAGCGCTCCCTAAACTTTTTCCCTTCAACTGACCTCCAGAAGTGAAATTTTGCAAACTCTTTTAAAGTCTTTGGTTCTTTATGATACCACTCGTTATCGAATACTACTGCAATTTTATATCCTTTCTTTTTCAACCGCTCCACCAAATCCCGATCTTCACCAACTCTCAGGTTCTCATCAAATAGTCCAACGTCCTCTAAAACTTCCCTTCGAAAAGCCCATGCACCCATTATTGGTCTCCTATTTGCTTTTGTAAGCTCACAAGCTACATAAAATCTCTTTTCAATATATTCGGGTATTAGACCTTTCTTATTTAGAACCCTTCTTGGACATGAAATAGAGGCATCAGCTCCTTTTAAAAGAGGGCTTACGAGTTTCCCTATGTATTTTGGAGGGTAAAATGCGTCAGCCTCACAGAAGACGATTATATCTCCTCTCGCATGCTTAAAACCAAAATTTCTCACAAAAGCGGGACCTTTGTTTTCATCAAATCTTAGAAATTTAACTTGGTATCTGCCAACTATTTCTGGCGTTTTATCGGTAGAGGCGTCATCAATGACAATTATTTCAAGAGGTTTGTAACTTTGGGCTAATAAAGATTCAATACATCCACCTATAGTTTCTTCTTCATTATAACATGGAATAATTACACTAACCATCAATGGAGCTTTGCTCATTTAATCACCCGCAACTTGAAGTAGATCTCGTAAGCTGGGAAAATATTTGCAAAAGTAGATTCATAACTGTTGTAGTACTTATTTGCAAGCTTCTCAATGATGGTATAAAACACTGAAAATGGGAATCTCCTTTTTTGAAATTTGTACTCTCTTTTCTCAATCTTAAATTTTATGTCCTTATCTGGAATCCAGCGTTTACTGTTCTGCAATGAATATTCGTCGAAAGAATAATAATTAAAAAATCTTCTATGTGTTGGATGATTTGCAACAGAATGCGCCCAAAATGGAACTATTATTTCAATAGTAGCATTTGGTTTAGAAACCCTCCACATCTCTCCAATTGCCTTTTCAAAATCATCCACATGTTCGAGTGTATGTCTCGAATATATCTTATCTATAGTGCTATTCTTAAATGGTAAGTTTTCGACTCTAGCGACTATATCAACTACTTCTGTCTTGATTGGATCAATACCAATATACTTATCTTTTTTCTTTAAGCCACAGCCGATATCTAAGCAGAACATATCTCCTCCACAATACTTTTTACTGACTCTCCAATCTTAACCGGTGTGAAATGCTCCTTATACAGCCTATATCCTTTCTCTGCAATTTTATTTCTTAAATCAATGTTATCCCTCAATAATAATATCTTATCTGCTATATCTTCAGGATTTGCCATTTCACAAAGTACTGCGTTCTTATTGTTTGTTAGGATTTCCCTAGCCGCTGGAGAGTCACCTGTTATCAACGGTTTCTTCATAGCCAAGATTTCAAATGCCTTATTAGGAATAACTCTCCTAGCCTTGATAGTATCACCAAATATACCCAAGCAAACGTCCGCCCTTGCCATATAATCTGGTACCTCCGTATAATTTACCCAGCCTATAAACGAGACATTCTTAACTTCTAGCCTCTTTGCTAGTCTCAGCATTTCTTTATAAGTTTGCCCCTTTCCGATAATTTCAAAGAACACATTCTCTTCTGTTTCGAGAAGTTTTGCAGCGTGTATTATGTATTGTATCCCCTGCAAGGGGATAAAGGATCCGTGAAATTCTACAGTAAACTTACCTCTATCCCTAAACTTTATGTTTCTTGGGTAAAATATATTATCATCTGCCCCAATGTATACCACCCTAATCTTACGTCTAGGTATATTAAATTCTTTTGAAAAATATTTTGCATGTTGCTTAGTATCCGTGATTATTACTTCAGCAAGTTTGCATGAAAATTCATCAAGAAGATAATAATACCTGGCCTTTAACGACTTTTCACTTACTTCTTTTCTATCCAATACGGCCGTATCGTATAAAGAAATGAACGGGTCAAATATGATGCGTCTTCCAAAAATCTTTGAGAGAAGCCACGCCAACGGTACATTTGCATGTCCTTGGGCACCAACAATAATCGCATCATGGCTTTCTGCTGAAACGTAGTTTAAAAATAGTCTAATACATCTCAGCCAGAATATAGAGGAGTCTCGACATTCTATAACCCTGACACCATTTCGTTCTAAACCCTTGATTATTATCCTATTTCTAGAATAATTTCGATCATATGACCCAAAGTAGCACACCGCTGTCATTTTGCAAGCCCTTTTGCTTTCAATTCTTCGTACGCTTCCTCAAACCTATCCTCAGCTTCAACAACCTCACCCCACGCTACGAGTTCCCTCATACCATCTTCGAACGAAATTTTAGGTTCATATCCAAGCTTACTTTTTATTTTTGAAATATCAGCAAAGCAATGCCTAATATCTCCGGCTCTGAACTTGTTTGTTACTTCCGGCTTTAGGTTCTTATTGTATAGTTTTATCAGTATCTCAGCAACTTTTAGTATAGAAACTGCATTTCCAGTCCCCACATTCAACGCTTCATAATTTGCACCGTTTTTCTCCATTGCCAATATATTTGCCTGAACAACATCATGAACGCTTACAAAGTCTCTTGTCTGCAAACCATCCTCAAATATCAGGGGAGGATTGTTGTTTTTAATTCTCGAAGAGAAAATTGCACATACGCCTGTATAAGGATTGTTTAAGGACTGTCTCGGGCCATAAACATTAAAGTATCTAAGAGCCACAGTCGGAATCCCGTAAGCTCTTCCAACAACCAAGCACATTTCCTCTTGATCTCTTTTTGTTATCGCATAAATTGAAGTGGGATGCAATGGCTTTTCTTCACTTGTAGGTATTGGCTTCACAACTTCGCCACAATATGGGCATCTAAGCTCCCATTCCCTCCTCTTTAACTGCTCCTCTTCCCTCAGTTTTGGATACACTTCCCCACAGTTATCGCATTCGTAAGCTCCTTCGCCATATATGCTCATGGAAGACGCAACGATTAGTTTTCTTACGTTATTTTCCTTATTAACAAGTAAATCAAGCAATTTTGCTGTAGCGTACGTATTTACATCGACGTATTTCTTGATTTCATACATGCTTTGTCCAACACCTACGGCAGCAGCTTGATGAAATACTATCTCGACATCTGGCAGGAGGCTACTAAGTAGTTCTTCATTCCTAATGTCTCCAAAAACATACTCGGTTTTTGGATTTAAGTAGTCTGGCTTTTTAGAATGTACTTGTGGTTCCAAATTATCTAAAACAACAACATCATGCCCCATTTTAACAAGTTTATCAACCAAATGGCTTCCTATAAATCCAGCACCACCTGTAACGAGAATTCTGTATTTCAATTAGTCACCCCCTCTTACCTTCTTTTATACTACATATTTATTTTTCTAAGCACTTGTATTTAAGTCACTTCTGTGACCTTCCTAGCTTCTTCAAACCCAGCCTTTAACTCTCAATTTAAAAATTTCCTCGCTTTGTTTATATCTGGACACCTTGATTATCGGCAATAGTTGAACTCCACGGACATTCTGCTTTTGAATGCTATAACTTATTCGCTTATAAAAACTAAGCCATCTTTTATGCACTTCGAACGAAATTATTCACAGTATTTTTTTATATAATCATACAAGCAGCATTCATGGTCTGAGTTCACGCTTGAATGGGACATAAAGATCTCATAGACTGTACACTTTATTCGACCGCCCTACACAACAAGCCTTCAATTCTGGTCAGTAACATAACAAACTCCTTGTCTGTTTTCTATCCCCAAAATGGTGTAATTGGCTCGTTGTTTAGGGCTTGGTAATAAATGGTAAATAAACTAGGCACCACTCTGCCATACACACCATCAGCTCTCATTCTAGACCATAGTGGCCGATATATCTTTGCAAGGGAGAAGTTGGGATATAAACCTGAGTATGATTTAAGAAGGGGGTTGGAAGAAACGATAGTATGGTACTTGAAGTTGCAGCGTAAAGCTTAAGTTTATATTGTATACATACAGTGGCTAAAACTATACAACTTCCAGATGATGTTTATGAACGAATTAAAAGAATCAAGAAAGGCTTGTCCTTTTCTAGATCATAAACGTATTTCTGGATGAGTACAGGAGGAAAAAGAGAATGTCCAAGCTTGAATTTTTGAAGTCCTTGGAGAACATTGAAGAATTGTATAGGGACAGAAAGAAGGAGAGAGTAAGCGAAAGAATAGACGAACTACTATGGCGGTAGCAGACTCTTCTTTTCTGGTTGCGTTATTCTTGCCCTACGATGTCAATCACGAAAAGGCAACTGTTTAAAGAATCTGAAAGCGTAATTATCCCATTTGAAATTTTAATAGAAACACTTACAGTTTTGTTTATAAAGAGAACGTTGAGTTCGTTAAAGACGTATACGAACTGCTCGAAGCTACTGAAACTTTTATTATATATTATGAAATCTTTAACTTTAACTATCGTACATGCATTGTTGCAAATACATCTGCTTTGAGCGAATGGATTGACAAAGAAACGTTTTTGGAATTAATTATCCAATACACATCGAAATGTTCGTAAGTTTTAATAAAAGAGGTGAGAATTAGTGTAAAGGAAGTTAACATACCAACTTGGGGTGTCGTTGTTGAGAAGTTGAAAATTGTTTACAGAGGTGTTTAGCATGGAATTTCTGAAAAAGAATGCGTTAAAATTCCTAAGTGAAGCCAAAGAAGCTTTTGACAAGAAAGATTACAATTTAACGATGTTTTTTGTTGAGCAATTTTTCCAATTAGCATTGAAATACATTCTCTACAAGAAATATAGAGATTTTCCGAAAACGCATAGTCTTAAGATTCTGTTCGAATTAACAAAGGATAAAAATTTAATTAAATATTATCGAGAAAATTTAGACTTGTTTAGGGATGTAGAGCTATCTTATATAGCTGCAAGATACTTCGACGTAGAATACAGCGAAAACGTTGCGAAAAAATCCCTAAAGTTGGCTGAGGACTTTGTGAGGTGGTTGAAGTGAAAGAATACTACGAAATTCTCGAAAAGAATAGAGAATTTTTCGAAGAAGCATTCAAAATAGCTAAGGATATAGCTGAGAAAGCTAAAAAAATGTTCGGAGATTGCGAGGTATTCATCACCGGAAGTTTTGCAAGGGGAGATCACAAACTTTCCTCTGACTTGGATATACTAATAGTTTCAGACAAAATACCTGATAAAATAGATTTCGAATTCTACAGCAGGATAGTTAAAGCTCTTACAAATGATTCAAGAGTGAATATACATCTCTTAAACAGAAGGAGACTAGAAGAGGTAGATAGAATATATGCCCCCAGAATTAAGGTTTAAAAATCACTATATGAAATGGAGATTACCTCGGTAACGACGTAACGATCCCAACTTCCACAAGCAGGGCTCCGAGAAGAAAATGATTATTAGGGATGTTAACGGTCTACAATTTTAAAGTTGAATATTTAAAGTGTGTGGACTTTGCCGAAAACCCCATAGCTCCCCAGGTTTTTTTCCACGTTCTATTGGGGAGATATGATATCGTCATGTTAAGGGAAGATTATCCGGTCATGTGTCACTTTGCTTACTTTGCATCTAAATTAAGGAAGATTCCTCTAACGCTTACTACAGAGAGAACGTATACTCCAAAAGGATTCAAGTATTGCGCTTAGGCTGTTAGATCACACGTTCAATAAAATTGTTAGAAATGGAGTAGAAGTATACACCGCCCACTGCACAGCTGCTAAGAGATACTGTATTGAAAACTTGGAAGCGCGAAAAAATATAATAACAATTCCCCCCTCGATAGACACCGATATTTTCCGCCCTTTTCCTAAAAAATGAGTTTCTTGACGGGGATTTTAGAATTCTAACAGTCTCAAGACTCACAGATATAAAGGATTAAATTATTTGATTAAAGCATTTAAAATTCTACTAGATGAGAGGGATGATATAAGGTTATATATAAGGTTATACATCCTCGGAAAGGGTCCAGAGGAAAAGAACCTGAAAAACCTAGTGAAGCGCTTAAATTTAACAAAAAACATAGTATTCATCGACACTGCGATACCAAATCAAGAGATGCCAAAACTGTATTCCGAATGTGACCTCTACATTCAGCCGAGTATAATTGAACCCTTTGGATTGCCGTAATAGAAGCGATGGCTTGCGGCAAGCCTGTTATTGGAACAAGGGTCGGTGGTATGTTGGATACTGTAGTTCATGGGAAAACTGGTCTTCTCGTTCCACTTGGAAATGCTGAGGCTTTATATGAATCAATAGCTAAGCTGATTGATAATAGAAGGGTATTAAGAAAAATGGGTTTGAATGCAAGGAAAGAGGCATTAAAGTATGACTGGAGAACGATAGCAAGTAGATATCTTAAAATTTTGCAGCAACTTAATTTAATTTAGCGAATTCAATAATTGCTTATATCATTTTAGAAGCTTGAGTGTCTTTATCGCTAATTTTCTACAGTCCTTTTTAACCCCTCTCTAAGCCCTCCCTGCCATCCTCTTTCACTACTTTTTTATACTTCTTGAGTTCGAGCTGAATCCGCTATAACGAGGCTTTTCGTTTTCTTTTAAATGGGTTTCGCCTCATTTCAACAACTCTTAGAAGTCTAGACCCATTCATCCGTTCTGACTAACTCTAATCCGAGCGGAGTTCATTCAAGTAACAAAACCCTCCTTTATAAAGGTTGAGGTTACAAAAAGTTCGCTGATAAAGCCACTAGCGAGATTTGGGACTGAATAACCAAGATACAGTATATGCACCTAAAGCAATTAGTAGACTTAAAGCTACAAAAGATTCGAGAGCTTTTTGGAGCAAAGGAAAAGCTGAGGTAATTTCAATAGCCATTCTCAAACCAGCAAATTTTAAATTTATTCTACACGCTTCCACTTCTTAATGAACCTTTTATACCATTCAAACTCCTTTCTTGTCACGAGATGAATCTGGAACGGATGGAATTCGCCAAGAACCTCGTTTATCTTCATCA
>Ga0190367_1000518_pt1 | contig 27824 bp, 26 predicted proteins | sample 4872181011_MG_FD_171838 | JGI IMG/M metagenome (GOLD analysis project Ga0190367, IMG submission 171838) | Hydrothermal vent microbial mat bacterial communities from Southern Trench, Guaymas Basin, Mexico - 4872-18-10-11_MG | ecosystem: Environmental > Aquatic > Marine > Hydrothermal vents >...
TTTGTGCACGAGGGCTACGAACTCGGGCGGATTGATTTTCTGCGGCAGCCCGGTCGGTACGAGGAGGCGGAGTGCGGTTTTAAATGGGAGAAGTTTGCGGAGTAAGAGAAGCGTGCTGCGTTCATGCAGGACGTTTATATGCTGTTGCCCGCAACAGTAGTATCGGGCGCGGCCGGGCATCCACATGCCCTCTGTGTGCCTTGTGTTGGCGATATTACGGTGCTGGCCGCGCCCTTCTACTTTTTCGCATACTTGTCATAGGTAATCGTTACATTGACAAAAGGCAACCCTTTGGTGGACTTGGGGACGCGCAATCGAGGCCGGGATCGACATGAGGGGTTTCCGGCGACGCGATGCACAGGATCCCGACCGCGGAAATTCTGCGCTACCACTACAGGAACCCCCGCCTTCGGCAGTGGGTCCTGGAGTTCCTGAACTGGTTGAGGGCCGGGGGAGCCTCCTCATCTGGGGCCTCTCGGGGTGCGACGACGCGGAGGAGTTCGTTGTGGACGGGACCGCCGTTCCTGTGGGATATCTCGAGGAGAGGTTTGTGCGGGAGAGAGCCGTGCTTTTGAGGCCGATTATCGACATAAAGTCAATCTACGACATAAGGGGTGGACATGTTCGCGTTTGCGCGGGCGACGCGGTCGCGGGACATCTCGGAGGCCATGGGTGTGCTTCCGCGTGGTTCGACTCTCTACGCGGATGGCGAGTTTTTCGTGAGGGGGAACTGCGTGGAGGCGTTTCGGAGGGGCATCAACTTTCAGGTGAGACCGTCGCGCGTGTTTTCGTGTCGCGTTCTCCGCCGGGCGGCCGGGGTTTTTCGGCCCAGAGGTATCGCAGGAGGAAGAACTGTGAGCGCGGGGCGGCGGTGTTCGACCGGGTTCGGGAGATACCGTATAGGGATACGGAGTCCGTGGCCTCGTTTGTTGTTTTCAGGACGGCGGCGCACAACGTTAGGCGGATGTTGATGCTGGAGGCGCTGGCCGGCCTCTTCGTGCGGATAGGTGGCGGGAGGTGATTGAGGTGCAGGGTTTGACAAAAGACAACCTTTTGGTGGGCTTCTCGAGGTTGAAAAAGTTATCGTATGTTACAAATGCAACATATTATGTTTCCACCCCATGCGTACGTTAATGCGTTTTCAACATCAGGTACCTGTCTTTTTCTCCCTTATCCATTCACCTGAATACATGCCTCAGAAAATCTGACAAGTCCTGAGGCTTCTGTCGGCTTCGATGAAGTGCCCCGCCCGAGGGATTATATAGAATCTCTCTGTCCATGTCGAGGAACCCCTCCATGAAAGTTCCGGCCTCTCTTCCCAGTTACATAGTCTTATCTGACTAAATTTTCAAACATAAAATTTCCAAGTGCGTAAATACTCATTCTAATATGCTTTCATGCGGCTACATTATGCTGATATTCTGACCCTATTATTGTGGTAGGGGTACTATGATGGACGTAGCAAGATACTACTCAAATCCTATAGTATTACACGAGATCTCGGGATTCTGCAAAAGAAGGTGGGTCGCTATCCATTGCGAAACAAAAACTAAAGATGACCGTCCCATTTTGTTAAGATATACTGGAAATAAACCAATAACTATATCAAATCCCGAAGATGTAAGAATCCTGCTAAAAAGATTCTCCGCACTCCGACCTAGAACTTTTTACGCATCAGCAAGTATTTATCGAAAGCTAACTGTAAAGAGCGACGCTCTGGACTATGAAAATAATGTAATTAGGCGAACTCCAACTTGGGACATCGATAGCAAATGGGAACAGTGGAAGGTGACCATAAAAGCAGCTCAGATGATAGTCGACGCGCTGGAAAAGGAAGGCGTGACGGAATCTGTGTACTTGGTGTGGTCTGGAAACGGTATACATGTGAGAATACATGAGAACGCAATCTCTGACGACTTATACTCGAGAATAGGACCTCTTAACGTGGGATACGCAATTGTCGAATATATAATTCAGAAAGTATCGAAGGGAATTTTGCGACTAAATAGCACAAATGGCATAATATCGCCTATAAAGGTAGAAAATCTAATGGATCCGCAACGGGTATTCACTGCACCATTGAGTCTTCACAGACATTTAAATTTCTCGTGTATCGCTTTAAAACCCGAAAATCTAGAAGAATTCGACATTTCTTGGGTAGATCCGAAGAACTTTAAGCATAATCCTAATTGGAGAAAATATATTGAAGGAGAAGCCGACGAGCTGGCGGAAAAAGCGTATCATAAGGTGGGTAATTACGTCATGAAGAGCGTGAAAAGAGAGGAAAAGAAAAATGCCATCGATGAAAAAACTGCGGTTAAGATAATAAAAGACGCCATACTCTTCGAGATAGACATAAATAATCTGAGGTTTAATCCCTCACCACCTCCCGTATCTGGCGGTCGAAAGTTCAGCAAGTCTGCACGTGAGGCCTTTTATAAAATAGAGGACATACTTAGCCACTTCGCCCTCGGGAACATATCACTGGATCACGCGATCAGAGCGCTGAATTACGCGAAGAATGCAATAATTCCTCAGCAAAACTATCCTGAGGATGTAATCAAGAAACTAATAGAGGTATATAACGAGGCAATTTCGGTTCTGAACAAATTGAGGACGCCTGAAAAGGTTAAAGAGTGGTTATTAAGCCACGGACCGCCGAGAAGGGCAGGTGTATCTCTAGATAGCTTCTTTGGGAGATTTGGGAGAAAATAAATTAGCATGGCTCTATCGTCGCAGGCGGTTTTGACGAAATTGCATACGCCACCCAGGTCACTCCCTCAACTTCATTTGTGATCCTGTTACTGATCCTTTCAAGGACCTCATACGGAATCCTTGCCCAGTCTGCAGTCATACCGTCTAAGGAGGTGACTATCCGAACAATAACTATGTGACCCAGCGCCCTCTGGTCCCCCAGTATCCCCACAGCCTTGTCATCACCCACTATGGCGAATGCTTGCCATACCTTGTCATAGAGGCCTGCCTTCTTAAGTTCCTCCTCCACAATATAAGAAGCCTCTCTGCAAATTCTCAACTTCTCCGGCGTAACCTCCCCAATTATCCTGACAGCGAGACCAGGTCCCGGAAACGGATGCCTCTTAACGATCTCCTCCGGAAGGCCGAGTACTCTCGCTAGTTTTCTAACCTCGTCTTTATAAAGCATTCTCAGCGGTTCAAGTATCTTGAATGGGGTCCAAGGCGGAAGACCGCCCACATTGTGATGCGTCTTTATCCGAGATGCCGGACTTTCGGTCCTGGCACTCTCTATCACGTCAGGATATAGCGTTCCTTGAACGAGCCACTTAGGTCTGCCGACCTTCTCCGCAACTTCCGTGAACACTTTTATGAACTCCTCTCCAATGATTTTTCTTTTTTCCTCTGGATCCGTCACTCCCTTTAATCTCTTTAGAAACCTCTCGGAGGCATCCACGTATATTACATTCATTTTCAGCTTATCTCTGAAGATCTTAAGGACCTCCTCGGGCTCATTCTTCCTGAGAAGCCCATGGTTAATAAAGACGCAAACAAGCCTATCCCCTATCGCTTTATGTACCAACACAGCGGCAGTTGAAGAATCAACGCCTCCACTAAGAGCACAAATCGCCCTATCGTCCTTTATAACCGATCTGATTTTCCTTATTGCCTCATCAACAAAGTTCTCCATTTTCCATGTGGGTCTACATTTGCATATTCTAATTACGAAGTTTTCGATGATTTGTTTTCCAAACTCCGTATGCACAACTTCGGGATGGAATTGCACGCCGAAAAGTTTCCTATCCTTGCTTCTTACCGCCGCGTGTGGACAATTCTCTGTCCGTGCAATAGTTTCGAATCCCTGAGGCAGAGTTTCTACAATATCAGAATGACTCATCCAACAGAAGATCTTTTTCCTATTTATCCCAAAAAATAGATCGGAATTATCCAAAATTTCCAGTTCAGTTTTGCCAAACTCACGTTTTCTTGCTCTGGATACCTTGCCACCAAGCATATGAGCCATAAGTTGCAAACCATAGCATATTCCGAGTACGGGGACTTTCAGATCAAATACCTTCGGATCACACACAGGTGCGTCCTTCTCATATACGCTTGCTGGCCCACCGGATAATATTATTCCCTTTGGGTCTTTTTCCAAAATTTTCTCTGCGGGCATGTTGTAAGGAAGCAATTCAGAATATACGTTGCATTCGCGCACTCTTCTCGTTATAAGATGGGAATACTGACCACCAAAGTCCAAAACCACTATAGTATCATGTTTTTGCTCCTCTATCATTTTCGATAACCCTTCAATAAAATTTTGGTCGATAAATTGACGGTCAGCGATAGCTGGTTCAGTCATCAGGTCCTTGTGCTGACGTCTCTTCATCCCGTCATGAACAAGTTGATATAGAACTTAGAAATCTATTCCTCTCCTTGCAATAATACCCCGCTCATACGGATGTTTTACGTTCCTCATTATCGTCACGAGGTCCGCCATTTCAAGTATTTCTCTTGGCGCGTACCTACCAGTAAGTACAACCTCGACGTGACGGGGTTTGTTCTTAAGCATATTTATCACTTCATTCACATCTACAAGGCCGAAATCCATCGCCACGTTTATCTCATCCAATATGACAACATCGTAATCCCCGCTCTCTATAACCCTCTTGGCGAAGTCCATGGCCTTCCTAGCTTCTTCTCGATCGACATCTCTGATGTTCGATGGATCAACAAAGTCCGGTGTCCCAAAAGACACTATTTCGAAATTCGGAAGGTATTTTGCTACCTTTAACTCTCCATAGTTGAACCTTCCCTTCATGAACTGCACCATTATAACTTTAAGCCCGTGTCCCACTGCTCTCATTGCCAGACCGAGTGCCGCAGTAGTTTTACCCTTACCATCGCCCGTATAAACCTGTATTAGTCCCTGCTTTAGACGCGGCCTATCATGCGACATCAAAACTCCCGCCTCTTGAGCATCTCGGCAAGTATTTTCCTTGCGGCGGTGTACGGATCTATATCTTTCTTAAGAACCCTCTCAAGTATCTCGTTGCACATGGAATCCTTTGTTATTAAATGACGCGCATACTCCCTTACATTCTCGCCGATGATGTCCACAAGTTCCTCGATAATCTTGTCCCTAACAAACTCGCCTTCTGATGTTCCCCTGATATACGCATAGTGCTCCTCTATACTCCTCACAAGTTTTTCAATTCCCTCATTCGTAATGACTGAGGTCTTTATGACAAGTGGAGCCCACGCGGGCTTCTGCGGCAAGAACTCAGATGCCATCTCCAGAATATTTTCTATTTCCAAGACAACTCTATCAGCATCACCTATATCGGCCTTATTCACGACAAATATGTCTCCTATTTCCATAATACCCGCTTTCAGAAATTGTATCTCGTCACCAAGGCCGGGGCATAATACAACCAAAACGGTATGTGCAACTTTCACTATTCCAACCTCTGCCTGTCCCGCGCCAACTGTCTCAACGATTATTATGTCTTTACCGGCCGCATCAAGTATCTTTATTGCATCCCTTGTAGCCCTCGAGAGACCATCGAGGCTCCCGCGCGACGCCATACTTCTTATATAAACGTCTTTGTCGCCCGTGAGTTCCTGCATTCTTATTCTATCGCCGAGAAGGGCGCCACCCGTGAAGGGACTGGTGGGGTCAACGGCAATTATTCCTATCTTTTTTCCGTCCTTCCTCCATATCTTTGCCAATTTAGCTATTAGGGAACTCTTCCCACTACCTGGCGGCCCCGTCACTCCAACAATGTGCGCCCGTCCGGTGTACGGAAATATTTTGGAAATGAGAAGGGGAGCAAGGCGCGGCTCGTTCTCAACTATCGATATCGCTCTCGCTATGCTCCTAACATCCCCCCTCAGGACGCCCTCTGCAATTCTTTCCACGAACTCTATGTCTCCTTCCGCCAATAGGACTACCTCTATCGCCGTTTTCTTACGTTCTTCTTTATGAATTCCACTATCTTGCTAATCGGTGCGCCGGGCAAGAACACTTCTGCAATGCCCGCCTCTTTCAACTTCGGTATATCCTCTGTGGGTATTATGCCACCCGCAATCACCAGTACATCATCTGCTCCCCGCTCTCTTAATAGTTGAACAACTTTCGGAAGCAGCGTCATATGGGCCCCACTGAGTATGCTCAAACCAACCACGTCAACGTCCTCTTGAATCGCCGTTTCCACAATTTGTTCCGGGGTCTGTCTCAGTCCAGTATATATTACCTCCATGCCCGCATCCCTTAGACCCCTGGCGACAACCTTAGCTCCGCGATCATGCCCATTAAGCCCAGGTTTTGCAATCAGCACTCTTATTTTTCTTTCCTCTTTCTTTTCTTCCCCCACTGGAATCACCACCGCGCAAATAACTCGAACGAAAGTTTAGAAGAGTATTGGCTCCTTGTACTCTCCGTACACCTCCTTAAGAGTGTCCATTATCTCTCCGAGTGTTGCGTACACCTTTACGGCATTCAGAATGTATGGCATCACGTTTTCCCCTCTCTCCGCTGCTCTTCGCAATTCTGCGAGGCGTTGTTGCACCTTTGAGTTGTCTCTCTCCTTCTTTATCCTCTTAAGCCTCTCAATTTGCCTCTTTTCGATCTCAGGATCCACCCTTAGGAGCGGAATTTCGAGCTTCTCGTCCTCATCCACGAATGCATTTACTCCGACAATTATCCTCTTGCCCTCTTCAACTTCTTTCTGGAACCTATACGCGCTATCCGCTATCTCTCTTTGCGGGAAGCCCTTCTTTATCGCCTCTATCATACCTCCCATGCTCTCTATCCTATCTATGTACTTCCATGCCTCCTCCTCTATCTTGTCCGTTAACCATTCAACGTAATATGAACCGGCCAGCGGATCAACGGTGTTTGCAACCCCGGTCTCATATGCAATTACCTGCTGGGTTCTTAAGGCAATCTTGACAGCCTTTTCGGATGGAAGGGCCCATGCCTCGTCCATGCTATTCGTGTGAAGGCTTTGGCAGCCTCCCAGCACGGCGGCAAGGGCCTCTATTGCCACTCTTACAATGTTGTTCTCGGGTTGCTGAGCAGTTAATGACACACCCGATGTCTGTACATGGAACCTCATCCACATCGACCTTGGTTTCTTAGCCCCAAACCACTCCTTCATTATTTTCGCCCACATTCTCCGTGCAGCCCTGAACTTTGCAATCTCCTCGAAGAAGTCGATGTGAGCAGCAAAGAAGAATGAAAGCCTCGGTGCAAATTGATCTACATCCATCCCTCTCTCTATTGCCTGCTTAACATATGTTATCCCGTCCGCCAACGTGAACGCAAGCTCCTGCACAGCGGTGGCGCCAGCTTCTCTAATGTGATAACCGCTTATGCTGATGGGATTCCATTTTGGTACGTGTTTCGTACAGTACTCTATGATGTCTATCGCCAGTTTCACTGCAGGCTCTGGAGGGAATACGTAGGATTTCTGGGCGATGAACTCCTTTAGCGGGTCGTTCTGAGTTGTCCCGCCTATCTTAGTTGGTGGAACTCCCTGCTTTTCCGCAGCGGCTATGTACATCGCCAGAAGGACGGTCGCCGGGTGGTTTATCGTCATGTTGGTGGTAACCTTATCCATCGGAATGCCATCGAATATTATCTCCATGTCCTTCAGAGTATCCACTGCAACCCCACAAACGCCAACCTCGCCATGTGCGAGCGGATGATCCGAGTCAAGTCCCATTATTGTCGGGAAGTCAAACGCCAAACTGAGACCGGTCTCGCCATGCTTTAATAGGTACTTTAGTCTTCTATTCGTCTCCTCAGGCCCTCCATACCCGGAAAACTGCCTCATTGTCCAAAATCTTGCCCTATACATCGTGGTGTGGATACCACGAGTGAATGGATACTCGCCCGGTAGTCCTAAGTCTCGCATGTAATCCTTATCCTTAATATCAAGTGGTGTGTACACTCTTTTCACGGGAATTCCCGAAAGCGTGCGAAACTCCTTTTCTCTCTCGGGAATTATCTTTGTTTCCTCCTGTACAAGCTTCTCCCATTCCTTTAACCTGTTTTCGATTTCTTCCAACGTTTCTCGTCTGAACATGCCAGGCACCTCGGCATATTTCCCTCTTAGCTTCTAACGCTTTATAAATTCCAAAGGTATTATATCATGCATGATTAATGTATCTTCCGTAAACATCATCGTTACACGGGTGTCTCGAAATATATCTTGCCTCCCTGAAACTTTTTCGAGCACCGTATACACAATGCGCAGAAATCAAATACAAAAATATATACTTAACGTCCTAGACGTACCAAATGGTCAAGAATTCGTCTAACGTCATGAATTATTATCTTGACCCTTATGGAAAGCTTTGAAAGATCGACTCCTCCTGGATCTTCTTGACCTTATGGCACAAATTCCCTGAGGGGTACTGATGAGCATACTCAAGGAGTTTGCAAATGCGCTGCTAAAGGAGGTTAGAAAAAATATCGATAGAATAGACGAGAAGACAATAAACAAAATCGTAGACGTGATAAGGAACGCAGATAGGGTAATAGTCGTCGGTGTCGGAAGGTCGTTCGTCGTCGCAAGGGATTTCGCTATAAGGCTCGTTCAACTCGGCATAAACGTATCTCTCGCGGGGGAGGAAGTATCTGATGTTTATCTTCCAATAAGGGGAGAAAGGGATGTCGTATTTGCAATATCCGGCTCAGGAGAGACCGAAGAAGTGATAGATGTCTGTAGCATTGCGCATGAGCGGGGCGCAACAGTGATCGCGGTCACTTCGTATCCGGATTCGACGTTAGGCAAACTCGCAGACTATATAGTGGAAGTAAAGGGTAGAGTGAAGCCTCGAGCCTCGCCACCCATGAAGGAGTTCCCAGATTACATGAGTGGTGAACCGATAGATACGATTTCCCTCCGTGGCGCACTATTCGAAGTCAGTGCAATGGTTATCTTAGAGGGCCTCGCAGCCGAAATAGCCGCACGTGTCAGAAAATGACAAAATGATCATGTGAAAACTCGCGTTTTTATCTGAGACTTCACATAATCAACCAACTCCGCAATTTTCACTTTTTCTTGCGCTCTCGTTTTCATATTTCGTACAACAACATGCCCCTCCTTGAGCTCCTGAGGGCCAACAATTACGGCGAGAGGTATCCCCTTCTTATCAGCGTACTCCAGCGCGCGCCCAAGCTTTCTACCCATGAGTTCAATATCGGTTGGTATACTTGCGGATCTTAGCATCTGGGCTATCCTTATAGCATCCGCCCGAACCTTGTCGTTCACCGGGATCACGAAGACTCTCACAAGTGTATCCGGCAGAAAATCCAGTTGTCCCCTCTCATTGAGTACTTCTATGACTCTCTCCACACCTATTGAGATTCCAACAGCGGGCGTGGGCTCTCCACCATACAATTCGATCAAAGTATCGTACCTTCCCCCTCCGGCAACGCTTCCAACCTTCACACCCTTAGTTACGTCTTTTACCGCTATCTCGAACACAGGCCCAGTATAGTAATCCAGCCCCCTCACTAAACTCAAATCTACACGTAAATACTCGTCAATCTTGTAATATTCTGAAATTTTTAAGATGCTGATAAGCTCAGAAATTCCCTCTCTTCCGATATCGATGCCTCCGATAAGTCCCTCAACATTTCTCAAAACCTCCTCGTTTGTTTCACCGTCAACTTTTATGAACTCCATAATGTTGTCAATCGCACTTTCGGGAATTCCCCGAGAGGCCATTTCATCTCTAACGCCATCCTCTCCTATTTTATCCAATTTATCCAGTGAGCGGAACGCATCCAGAATCTTTTCCTTTGGAACACCCGCACATATAGCCGCAGCCTCTAGGATCTTCCTGTTGTTCAATCTAACAACAAATCTGCTCATTCCAACGTTTTTCAAGGCATCTATTGCCACTGCTATTACTTCAACGTCCGCCTCGGGCCTTGCGCTCCCGATGATATCAACATCAGCCTGCCAAAACTCCCGGTATCTCCCAGCCTGAGGTTCCTCGTAACGCCATACCCTAGAAATGCAGTACCTCTTAAACGGCCTTGGCAACTCCCTCCTATAAGCCACTATTCTCGCTAATGGAACCGTCAGGTCGAATCTAAGCCCTACGTCTCTGCCTCCCTTGTCTTTGAACTTAAAAATCTGATTCATAACCTCTTCTCCGCACTTCCTCGTGAGAACGCTCCACCTCTCAATAGCAGGGGTTTCCAATGGATCAAAACCGTAACTCTCGAAAACCTCCCTTATTTTTTCTATTACCCACATTCTTCTTATCATTTCGGGCGGCAAGAAGTCCCGCATTCCTCTCAGAGGTTTCAACTTCTCCATACTTCCGTGCACCACGCTCTGGGGAATCCTAGACTCAGGAACAGATTGATATAGCGGTCGGTCTATTAACATAAAATCGCTCTACTAAATGTTTCTTTTAGGCATGTGTAAAGCGAACCCTAGGGAGTCAACATGAAAAATTCTGGGTGCCGGCTGAGAGTCGGAAATATAAAAGCAGTAATATTTGACCTTGATGGGACACTTGTGCGACTGAAACTCGATATAAAGAATATGAAGAGTGAGATCATCCAAAAACTTGTAAGATTGGGCATTCCGCGGGAGATTCTATCCGAGAAAGACACAATCGTCGCTATGTATAGGAAGGCTAAGGCCTACCTTGAGGAGCAGAAAAAGACCGAACTATCAAGTAAAGTTTACGATGTTATAGTCGATACCGCGGAAAAGTACGAAAGGAGGGCAGCCGAGGTAACAACACTTGTGGAAGGTGTAGATACGGTACTGGAAAGATTGAGAACTATCGGTCTAAAACTCGGCCTCATAACAAACAATGGAAGAACCGTAACAAACTATGTGCTCGAGAAATTTGATATAAAGAAGTATTTCGACGCAATCGTAACTAGAGATGACGGTAGAACCCTCAAGCCGGACCCCAGCGGCCTTATCTTACTACTTAGTAAATTGGAGGTTTCACCTGATGAGGCTCTCCTTATCGGAGATAGCATCATCGATATTCTAGCTGCAAAAAACGCGGGCATTCTGCCAATAGGAGTAGAAGGGGGATTTTCAACCAGAGACGAGTTGTTAAGGACGGGGGCTGTGAAGGTACTTCGAAGATTAATGGACATCCTCACAATACTCGAGCACTAAAATGCAAGGGAATACACGTACTGTCGTGTATCCCTCAGGCTCGCCTTTTTGACTATTAATCCTTTCTCGAGCAGTATATTGAGCGCGTACCTTACAGTGCGGGGCGGCAACATTGTCTTCTCCACGATCTGCTTCTGCGTAAGTGGTCCTTCATACTCCAAAATCTTGAGGATGAATTTCGAGCTGGGTGGTATGTTCTCAATATCCTCATAGATTTGTGCCTTCTTGCCAAGCCTCTCGCTTAAAAATGAGAACTTCTTCTTTGTCAATCTCACAAAAAGAGCGTCGTGCTTCGACTTCCTTATCTGGACAAAATTGTCCTCTATTGGAACCCTGTACCTTCCATCTATGATCACTTCGCAACTCACCGGACTTTCTATATCCTCGACCGTTATGACAACAGAGTCAGGTATGACAAATGGCCTTCTCGCCTGATTTATGCTATTAACCGGAACTATTACGAAGACTCTTGCATCATATGCAACAACAGGGCCACCCGCACTCATCGCATATGCGGTGCTTCCCGTCGGTGTTGCCACAAGAACCCCGTCCGCTCCATCTCTCCATATGAGCTCGTCATTTATTCTTAGGGAGTATCTGATCATGGTCGCGCTGCGCTTCGCGAATATTGCAACCTCGTTGAGTGCTGGAGGGCAAGATTCATTGTTTGCAACGGCATCGAGTCGGGTTCTTCTCTCAATCCACCATTCTCCATTCAGCAGTTTATCCAATGCTATGTCAAAATTCAAAATGCTTACCTCTGTGAGGAAACCGAGATTTCCGGACCCTTTTATTCCAAGAATTGGTATCTGCCTATCTCTCATTTTGATGAGAGTTTCGAGGAGGGTCCCGTCTCCGCCTATCGATAAGATCATGTCAACATCGGCGTCATGAATGTCCACGCCATCCCTCCCAAGATGTCGAGCAACATCTTTATCCACGAGAAACTCCAAATTCCTTTTCTCAAGTGCGCTTAACACGCGCTCCAGATCCTTAAGTGATCCTCCAAACCCTAGGGATGTTGTCACGAAGAACCTCATAGCGGTTCCCCGAATATTCAGAATGATAGTATTGTGATCGGATCTTTTTATTTTTGACTGCTGGTCATCTACCGCTTCTTCGACAATTTGCGTTGTCTACATTCGAGGACATGTTTTTGCCGGTACTCAACCCAGTAAATCTCGAGATTTTCTCCGCAGTAGGGGCATCTTCTTACCCTAGGTAAGATTTTGCACCTCCTGAGAGTTCTTGACTCTCTTAATGCTAAGGACCAACCGCATTTAAAATGTTATGAAGGGAAACGGGAAGCTTAACCCCAAGAGAACGTTCAATTTAAAACAGAATACAATACTTCTTTCCGGAGCAAATGGATTGACGCATGGAATCGTACATGCTGAGATGGGGCGAAATGCCCTTTAAAATAATATCTAAGAAGAAATTGGCAGAAAAAATAAAAATGATCGAGATAGAAGCCCCGCTGGTTGCAAGATCCGCAATGCCCGGACAATTTGTGATCATTAGGGTCGATCAGCGTGGAGAGCGCATTCCACTTACTATAGTTGACTGGAATCCGTCAAGAGGAACAATAACATTAGTATTTCGCGAGATTGGGTTAACAACGATGAAACTGGGACGGCGAAGAGTGGGTGAGGAAATACTAGATGTAGTCGGCCCATTGGGAAACCCATCACAGGTTCTGAACTATGATCGGGTCTGTATGATAGGTGAAGGCGTGAGGATATCTTCATTGTACCCGCGCTTAAAATACCTCAAAAAATGTGGGTCACACACGGTCGTAATAGCTTATGCAAAGAGCGGAGACGAAATAATAATGGAGGATGAGATCTCCAGATTGAGCGATGAATACTATGTCGTCACATCTGATGGAACAAGAGGATTTAAGGGCACCGCCGCCATCACACTACACAATCTCTTAAAAGAATCGAAAATGAAAGTGGAGGTTGTCCTAGCGGTGGGATCACCACTAATGCTAAGAAGCATAGCAGCAGTGACGAAAAGGTATCAAATAAGAACGATCGCCGATCTTAGCCCAATTATGCTAGATGGCCTTGGGATGTGCGGTTGTTGCCGAGTAATTGTCGGAAACGAAGTTAAGTTCGCGTGCATCGATGGCCCCGAGTTTGATGCTCATCTTGTGGACTACGACAACCTGATTTCAAGGATGAAAATGTACCGATCTGAAGAGCAACTCTCGTTAAAAATCCATATGGGTGGATAACGTGGTGGAAAGAATCAAAATGCCGGAATTGCCCGTAGAGAGAAGACTGAAATCCTTTGATGAGGTTGCCCTCGGATACTCAGAAGAGATGGCCCGTGTGGAGGCCTCTAGGTGTCTTCAATGTAAAAATCCGCCATGCGTCAAAGCATGTCCACTAAATGTCAATATTCCCGCATTTATAAGGCATGTAAGGGAGGGAAATTACGAAAAAGCCGCAGAAATCATTCGTTCGTCTAACTGTTTACCCGTGATTACCGGGAGAGTCTGCCCTTACGAAAGACAGTGCGAGTCTGCATGTACTCTGGGTAAAAAGGGGGAACCTGTCAGTATAAATGCTCTTGAAAGGTTCATCTCAGATTGGGAGCTGAGCCGTGGTTTTTGCATTCCAGCAAAAATTCCAGAAAAGACCAAGGGAAAGAAAGTAGCAATTGTGGGATCGGGGCCCGCTGGAATTTCGGCAGCCGAAAGATTGGCATTGGAGGGATATGAAGTTTCAATATTTGAGGCACTGCACATGCCGGGCGGGGTTCCTCTCTACGGGATACCCGAATTCAAGCTACCCAAAGATGTACTTCTAAAAGGACTTAAATTTCTAGATGAGTTGGACGTGGAAATACTAACAAATGTGGTGATCGGAAGAACATTAACGTTAAATGATTTACTATCCGACGGATATGATGCGATATTCCTTGCAATAGGCGCGAACTATCCTCTGTCCTTGGGAATCCCGGGTGAGAACCTCTGTGGCGTTTACTTTGCCAGCGAATTTCTCATGAGGATAAACCTGATGAGGGCTTATAAGTTCCCGCACGAGAGCGATACGCCCATCTCTGTTTACGGGCATGTGGTCGTAGTGGGTGGTGGGGATGTCGCCATAGATGTTGCTCGTTGTGCCGTTAGACTCGGGGCAGACAGCGTGACAATACTTTATAGGAGAACCGAAAAGGAAATGCCGGCAAGGAAAGTCGAAGTGAGGAGGGCTCGCGAGGAGGGCGTGCATTTTTCATTTCTCTCACAGCCAATAGAGTTCATCGGTGACGAGAACGGTAGAGTGAAGGCAATAAAATGTATAAAAATGGAGCTCGGACCGCCTGATGAAACCGGAAGACGTAGACCAATTCCTATACCCGGTTCCGAATTCATTGTTGACGCAGATACCGTAATAGTTGCGATAGGTCAAACAGTCAATCCATTAGCGCTGAGAGGTTTTCCTCATATCAAACTATCTAAAAAGGGGACAATAGTCGTAGATCCCGAAACTTTGGAAACAACTTACAGCGGCATTTTCGCCGGAGGCGATGCGGTCACTGGTAGTTCGACCGTGGCAATGGCGATGAGTACAGGAAGAAAGGCCGCACACTTTATTATAAGGCATCTTTCACGCTAAGATTTCATCAATGGAAGACCTTACTTTCTTTCTCCCTCAAACACTCGTCTAACACCTTTATCACAAAATCTATTTCCTCCTTTGAAATTACGAGGGGCGGGAGCATTCTAATAACATTTCGACCCGCAGTTAGTAGTAAAACCCCTCTCTCAAGCGCATCCATGATAACGTCATGACAATCAAGCCTGAGCTCAATGCCAATCATCAGCCCTATTCCTCTAACCTCTCTCACGATCCTGTACTTACGACCGAACTCCTCCAGTTTGTCCTTGAAGTATCTACCGAGGACTGCCGCTCTCTGTGGCAAGTTTTCCCCTATTATTACATCAATGGCGGCAAGGGCTGCAGCACACGCCAAGGGGTTTCCTCCAAATGTCGAGCCATGCTCTCCTATACCCAGACTCCTTGATATTTCATCAGTTGTGACAGTAACGCCCATCGGAACACCGCCAGCAACTCCCTTCGCCAAACACATGATATCTGGTTGGACATTCCAGTGCTCACATGCAAACAACTTCCCCGTTCTTCCAAAGCCCGTCTGAATTTCGTCTATTATTAGCACTGCACCCTTTTCATCGCAAATTTCCCTGACGGCTTTGAGATAGCCATCGGGCGGAATTATAACTCCACCCTCGCCTTGTACTGGCTCGACAATGACGGCAGCGGTATCCTTTGTTACGGCTTCTTCCAACTTTTCCACATTCCCGTATGGTACAAACTTCACATGGGAAAGTAGCGGCTCAAACGGCTTGCGATATTTGGGCTTCCATGTTACCGATAACGCCCCCATGGTTCTCCCGTGAAAACCGCCCATTGTGCTTACAAACTCTTTTCTCTTAGTGAATTTACGTGCTAACTTTAATGCGCACTCGACGGCCTCGGCACCGCTATTTGAAAGGAACACTTTCGTTAAACCATCAGGTGTGATTTCAGCGATCCTTTCCGCCAGTCTTGCCCTCACATCATTGTAAAAAATCCCAGGACATACGATCAGTCTCTCCGCCTGAGACGCGATCGCCTCAACAACCTTCGGATGCGAATGCCCAGTTATGCAAACACCGTGACCCGCCACGCAATCGATATACTTCTTACCATTGATGTCCCAGACGACTGCACCTTTCCCGCCGACTATGACAACCGGACGCTTCGCAAAAACATTTATCGTGTAAGTATCCTCCAATTCCATAACTTCTTTCGCATCCATTTACCTTCTCACCACGGTGCATTCCTTATGTGCTAAAGCGTTTATAACGGGATTTTCTCTCGACCCAGATGCTATTATTACCTCCTCAACTCCGCCCAAGAGCGCCTCCTTGGCTGCAAACAACTTCCTTTTCATCCCTGGACCCACTTTTTCAATATACCCGTCTATTTGATCCAGTGAGATCTCGGTTACCAACTCACCGTCTATAAGCACTCCCTTGACATCTGTAAACAAGATCAGCGTGCTAGAACCTATGGATGCCGCCACCTGGGCTGCAACTCTATCCGCATCGACATTCAATGGAACCTTTTCTTCCCCGTCCAACGCTATTGGAGCTATCACCGGAAGATATCCGCTATCGAGAAGCAATTTCAGCAGTGATACGTTCACCTGCTGAACCTTCCCAGTAAATCCAGCATCAACGAAGAACTTTCTCCCGTCCTTTACTACTTTTACCTTCTTCTTTCTCTTTGCAATGAGAAGGGGACCATCGACTCCCGAAATTCCGATGGCCGGGATGGATCTCTGTATGAGGCTGGTCACTAATGTTTTATTTATGTTCCCCGCTCCTACCATTATCATGAGCCTTAAGGTTTCCTCATCTGTCACCCTCGTTACAAAACCGCTGGGAGACTTCAAAAACTCTTGCCTTATTCTCATTTTCTCCGCAATACGGTCAACCTCGCGCCCGGCCCCATGCACCAGTATTACCTTCCTGCGCCTCCATAACTCGCATATGTCATCGATGAGGTTTGAAAGATCCCTATCGAGAAGGCTCCCACCCACTTTCAATACGATCATTTTAATATCCCCTCATATTGGATGTAACCCCGGCAACATGAGCCCCGTCGTCTCGTCGATCCCGCACATGATATTCATATTTTGAATTGCCTGCCCTGCGGCGCCCTTTACTAAGTTATCAACCGCCGCTAATGCAACTATTCTCCGCGTTCTATCCTCATACTCGAACCCTATATCGCAGAAGTTCGTGCCTACGACTGCTTTGGGGTCGGGTAATCTGTAGATTCCTTTCTTCTCCTTCACCAATCGTATAAATGGCTCGTTCGAAAAGTATTTCCTGTAAATTCTCCAAAGCACCCTTTCATCCTCAATAGTAGAATTTTCCCTCAAGAACACGTGGCAGGTCGCCAGAACTCCTCTAACCATATCAACTGCATGCGCCGACATGGAAATTTTAACATCCTTCCCCATAACGGCACTTAGCTCTTGTTCTATTTCAGCGGTATGTCTATGCCCTGTGACCTTATAAGGACGCACGACGTTGCTCCTCTCAGGATGATGCGACGAACGTGAGACCTCTACTCCCCCGGCCGATGACCCCTCCTTGCAGTCCACAACTATTCGAAACAGATCAACATCCAACTCCTTAACAAGTGGAAACAATGCGAGAATTGACGGACACGCCATGCAACCCGGATTAGCAACGATTTTTGCCCTTTTTATTTCATCTCTATGAAGTTCCGGCAGGCCGTATACGCTCTTCTCGAGCAAATCGGGGTACTTATGTTCGAATCCGTACCATATTTTGTAAGCTTCCGGATTCTTAAGCCTAAAATCCGCACTCAAGTCTATGACCTTAAGTCCCATCTCGTAAAGTTCATGCACAAGGTCCATCGCCGCGCCATGAGGCACCGCGGTGAAGACGACATCACATTTGTCTCCAATTCTAGAAAGGTTCACGTCCTCAAACTTCAGCGAGGTCAACTTCCTGAGGTTAGGGTGCTCCCGATATACGAACTCTCCGGCGGCTTTTCGTGATGTTACGCATGATATTTCGACATACGGATGCAACAATAGTAACCTGAGAAGTTCCCCGCCCACGTAACCCCGTCCGCCAATTACTCCGACTCGTATCGTTTCGATCACCTTCTGACAAGATCTTTAACATACCTTATTATTAGCCCCGGGATATCCACTCCCGTAACTGGTACCGTGTTCTTAAACTCTATCGTGCTGTTAACCTCGTGCACCAAAAGCCCATTCTCCGACTCCATTATATCTACTCCGAGAACCCCACCACCAACAGCGTTCGCCGCCTTTAGCGAAATGTCCACAAGTTCGTCGGTTAGAGGACATGGAACTGCCCGTCCTCCTCGTGCCGTGTTTGTTCTCCACTCCCCCTCCTTGGCATACCGGTATATTGCCGCTACGACCTCATCTCCTATCACAAACGTACGAATGTCTCTTTGCGGCTTGTTGATCATGTCCTGAATGTAAAATATCTTGTATAACGGCCCCATCTCGCTCATCGTTTCAAAAAGCGCCCTGGAAGACATAAAGTCTGTTAAAGGGGAAACCATCCTTCCCCAACTTCCTATGATCGGCTTTAACACCGCCGGAAGACCAAGTTTGTTGAGCGCACGCATGGCGCCATCCACGCTGAAAGCGACAAAGGTCATGGGGGTTGGAACCCCGGCTTTCACAAGCGCTAAGGTTGTAAGGAGTTTATTGCCACATATCAGTGACACCTGGAATGGATTCACAACTCTTAGAGAAAAAGTCTCAAGGATCGCCGCTATGTGTAGTCCTCTGAAGTAACTAACGCATCTCTGCAGCGCACCATCCGCGCCCTTGCACACCAAATTTCCATCGGATGTGATTTCGAAGAAGACATCTTTTGCGTCTATTGGTATCATGTCTACGTTGAGTTCCCTCGCCGCCGCCAGTAAAGCCTTTTCCTCCCAGCGTATCCTATCGAATATCAATGCTACTCTGACCATTACTCTCCCCAGTCTTCCTCCTCGACTTCAGCGACTCTTACCTTCACACCCTCGTCGTTCACCTCTACTACTTCCAACTCCACTCCACAATCCGGACACTCTATAATTTCACCCACGATAACGTCGTCTGCAACCTCTATCTGGGCGTAACATTCAGGGCAGGAAACCTGCCTACCCATCCGCACCACCTCCATTATGTTCTTAATTCGTACTTTTAAACTTAACAATGTACGGAATTCGAAATAAATACATCAAACGACGGACATCATCTTGGATAGTTCATCCAAAACCGCAGAAGTGAAAGTATCTGTATTGCCCCTACCACCAACGTCGGGGGTGCATACTTTCTTCATCGTCAGGGCTCTCATGACAGCAGATCTCAACAGATCGGCCTCCCTCGAAAATCCAACATGATTTAACATCATTGACGCCGCTAGCATCAGACCCGCCGGATTTGCAATGCCTTTTCCTGCAATATCCGGTGCGGTTCCATGTATGGCTTCAAACATTGCGTACTTATCCCCAACGTTCGCAGATGCTGCCACACCTATACTGCCGGTAATCCCTGCTAGTTCATCGCTGAGAATGTCTCCGAAGAGGTTCGTCGTTACTATAACATCAAAACGCTCCGGCCTTTTTAACAAATCATAAGCAACGGCATCCACGTGAGCATGATCATACGCTATATCACTATATTCCGTCGAGACCTCCTTGGCAACCTCCAAGAACAGGCCGCATGTCTCCTTGAGGATATTTGCCTTGTGAACCGCTGTAACCTTCTTCCTTCCATTTCTCCGTGCATACTCAAATGCGAACCTCAAAATCCGCTCGCATGCCTGTCTCGTAATTACCCTTATTCCCAATGCGGTATCTTCTCCAATCCTGAACTCTATCCCGCTGTACAGTCCCTCGGTGTTCTCCCTTATGAGCACTATGTCCACGTTCGGTATCAGTGCAAGCCCCTCTATGCTTCTGAAGGGCCTAACATTTGCATAGAGTCCCAACTCCTTCCTTATGGTAACAGTAACACTCCGATATGTTCCCCGGCCGACGGGTGTTTCCACAGGTCCCTTCAATACAACATCGCAACTTTTTATGACGTCTAAGTCTTCATCGGTGATTGCAGCCCCTCTCTTCTCCCAGGCCTTACGCCCCACATTGACACGCACGAACTCGAATGGCAATTTTAAGAAGTCCAATACTTTCACGGTGGCACTCATTATCTCGGGTCCGATGCCATCACCCGGTATCACGGCAACCTTAACGCTCCGCGGCAATCTCGAATCCTCCATACTTCTTCAGATAATTTACTATTCCGCCCTCCTTCAGGATCCTTATCATGAACTCCGGTAGAGGACGAAAACCTAGAGTCTGACCGCTCGTCAGATTCTTTATGATACCTTTCTCGACATCTATTTCCAACTCATCGCCCTCTGTTACCGCGTCATATGCCTTCTCGCACGTGATCACCGGAAGCCCGATATTAATCGCATTCCTGTAGAAAATCCTAGCAAAGCTTTTTGCAACCACCGCTCCGATTCCTAATGCTTTTATTACAAGTGGGGCCTGCTCTCTGCTAGACCCACTACCGAAGTTTTTCCCCGCAACAATTATATCGCCCGGTTTAACCGCATCAGAAAATCCGGGTCTTATCGCTTCAAATGCGTGTTTAGCAAGTTCTTTCATATCAAGCGTGTCGTACTTGTATTTCCCCGCGATTATCAGATCCGTATTAATATCATCACCAAACTTCCAGGCTCTTCCCTTTATCCTCATATATCATTCCCCCAAATTCCTAGGGTCAGTAATTTCACCCTTGATCGCGGTGGCAGCCGCGACAACCGGAGATGCCAAGTAAATCTCCGAATTCGGATTGCCCATCCTTCCCTTGAAATTCCTATTCTGAGTACTAAGGCACCGCTCCCCATCTCCTAGTATACCTAAATGTCTACCGACACAGGGGCCGCACCCGGGCGGGTTAATTACCGCACCCGCTTTGAGAAATATCTCTATGAGTCCCGAATTCAAAGCCTCCAAGTAAACTCTTCGTGACGCCGGTTGTATTATCAATCTCACCCCTTCGTGCACCTTTCTTCCCTTGAGAATCTTTGCCGCCATGAGCAAGTCCTCATACCTACCGTTCGTACACGTTCCGATGAATACCTGGTCTACCTCTAAGCCCTCGACCTCACTCACCGATTTCACGTTGTCAACACGATCGGGCACCGCAACAAGAGGTTCCAATTTCCCTGCGTCTACCAGAAGTTCATCCGCATATTCTGCATCCTTATCAGGCTCTAACCTCTCATATGTAACTCCATCTCTCCGTTTTAAGAACTCCAAGGTTTTTTCATCGACCGGACACAACCCCGTCTTTGCACCAGCCTCAACTGCCATGTTTGTCAACGTAAATCGTGCATCCACGCTCATTTTTCTAATGCACTCGCCAGTGAACTCCATGGCCATATAGGTTGCGCCATCAGACCCCAACTCGCCAATTACATGTAATATCACGTCCTTTGCGGTCACTGGCCACTCAAGTTCGCCGGAAACTTCAACTTTTATCGACTCGGGCACTCTCAGCCATGTTTTTCCGTAGGCCATCATGACAGTAATGTCCGTGCTACCAAAACCTGCAGCAAATGCTCCAAGTCCACCGTGCGTACACGTATGGCTATCCGCTCCTGCCACAACGGTCCACGGCTTTACAAACTCCTCTATCAATATTTGATGACATATACCATAACCAATATCCCTGAAATGACACGAGGTCCTTCTCGCAAACTCTCTCATCATCTTGTGAATGTTGCTGATATTGCTGCTCGGGCTGGGGGCAGTGTGGTCGATCACGAGAACGATCTTCGAAGGATCGAAAACGTCATCAACTCCGAGAGACTTCAATTGTTCTATTGCAAGTGGCGCGGTTCCATCGTGAGCCATTACTAAGTCCACATCACATACTATCAGGTCGCCAGCTTCCACTTTTCTGCCGACCTTTTTAGAAAGAATCTTTTCTGCAATTGTCATGCCCATATGGGTTCTGTCCTCCAGTTAAATAAAAAGTTAAAGATGCCTGCCCCTGCTTGAGAGGAACTGGCGGACGATCTCGAGGAATTCCTCATCAGTGAACGCACTTTTTCTATTCACGGACAGATCCTTCATGAAATTCGTTAATTCGTTAACCTCCTCGTCGGAAAGTTCAATCCCATACTCCTTAAGCTTTGCCCTGACAGCGGCCCGGCCGCTGACCTTACTTAACAGGAACTTGCGCCTGCGCCCGACCATCTCCGGCGGGAATGACTCGTAAACTATCGGATTCTTGAGCACGCCGTCTTGATGGATGCCGCTAACGTGGGTGAAGACGTTATCTCCGATCACAGGCTTCAGCGGCCATATATGTAGCTTTGCCGCCCTTGCAACCTCCTCACAGAGAGACGCAAGGTTCTCGGTGATGTATTTGTCCACTCCATAGAGATTATGGAGCGCCAGAATCACCTCCTCGGTCGGCGCAATACCGGCTCTCTCACCTAAACCAAGGACACTTGTACTGAAAACTGTCGCACCAGCCTCATATGCCATCAACGTGTTTGCAAGTGCAAGCCCATGGTCGTTGTGGCAGTGCACCTCCACCGGCGCGGGAACCGATGCCCTTATCTGTTCTACGAGAAACCTCATTGCGGTCGGCGTTATGCAACCCAGCGTGTCGACTATACGCACTCTGTCAACACCCGCCGCAACTATCTCATTAAATACATGCTTCAACCACGACAATTCTGCCCTCGTCGAGTCCTCCGCGCTATAAATTATGAACAGACCATGAGATTTCGCGTACTCTACCGCCTCAACTGCCCTCCTGAGGTACTCCTCACGAGTCATCCTGAGTTTGTACCTTATGTGGATGTCTGAGGGCGGAAATGAAAGGACAATACAGTCGCAGTCGCAATCTATCACCGCATCGATATCGGATTTCACGGCCCTCGAAAATCCGCAAATCTTCGCGTTAAGTCCAAGCCTTACAATCCTTTTCACAGCCTCCTTGTCCGCCGTGGAAGACGCAGGGAACCCCGCTTCTATGTAATCTATTCCTATGGAGTCGAGCATGCTCGCAATCTTTACCTTTTCCTCGGGTTTGAAAACAACACCCGGCGTCTGCTCTCCCTCTCTTAATGTTGCGTCGTTTATGCCGGGCTCTCCATTGGCCCTGTAGGTCTTTACAACGTCCTCGTGATAGCAGTAGGGGCTTACGAATATTCGATCATTATACTTGCTTTTCGTACTCATACCATCACCTTTATCAGCAACATCGAACCAAATTATTAAAGGTTTCGTACCATATATTCCCAGGTATGTATACCGTTAAGTTTTATAGTGGTACATTTGAGATGTGAGGACAAGCGGATGGTGACTTAAAGGTTATGTTATATTTGTCACATGTACAGGCATGGTTCGTTATAACTAGTATTAGAGAAAGCATATGCTGTACCAATATGCACATATAATCTTTACAAATATCAAGCATGAGGGGTGCGTGTGATATAATGACAAAATCAATAGCTGAGGCATCGAGACAGGTAATAAATCGCCACCCGTCATTATTGGACGCTCTGAAGTTGAAAGTGTTAAATTACGCGGCATTAGCGAATCTCATCAAGAAAGAGGTAGAGGAGATAATAGGTAGGGAAGTAAAATCCGAAGCGATAAAAATGGCATTACTGAGGTACTCCGACGAATTATCTAAGCACCAGGAGACGCTGGAGGAGGAGATTTCTAGCATCATCGCCAAGACGGTTCTGGAACTGAAGAATGATGTTGCAGTTGTAACAGTCAGGCCCTATGTTCTCATCAACCGTTTCGGCAAGATCGCAAACGAATTGAGCACCGCCCGCTTCTTCCAAATAACGCAGGGAACCGACACTTTCACAATAGTGATAGACGAGCACCTCCTCAACAAGTTAATTGATGTGGTGGGGAAGGAGAACATCATCATGACTATAAGAAATCAATCCGCCCTCGTACTTGTTAGCCCCAAGGAGATAATAAGCACACCCGGGGTAATAGCCTACATCACCAGCATACTTGCCCAGAACGGCGTGAACATAACTCAAATTATGAGTTGCTACACCGACACGATAATAATAATCGACAGGAAAATGGCGCTCAAGGCATACTCAATACTCGAAAATCAGATAATGTTAATGAGAAAAAGACATAAGTAGGAAAATAACATACCACGAAGTCAGGGTTTCCCGCTTACGGCGTACTTTAATAATCTTACGAACAGATTCACCTTGTTTTTGCGAAGTAATACTCTTGTATCGTTTCCTCGCGTTTCTATCAGGATTGCATTGCAGATTGCCGCGATACTCGTCAATTCGTCCTTAGAAAGAACATCCGCCGGAACATACACGTAAACATAATTGGGAATGCCCGGAGGTTCTTCGAACCTGTAATTAAGTTCCTTTTCCGTAGGGCCCGAAATTTCAACCACCTCGTTGTGACATTTTGAAAATATGATTGTGTCCTTTTATAGGTTATGTGGAGGAAGTGACATCGATCCGGTACGTATTCCATGCAAACCCCGACATATAGCAGAAACCTCCCAGCGCAACGGAATATCACGATTAAGTTATGACAATAACGGGATCCCAGGTTCTTGTTTTGGCCGCTACGTAAATTTTAACACCCGTCGCTGAGAGGCATTAGGAGACCCCACAGAATGGTGATGTAATTGACAATTGCTGGGCAATCCAAGGATGCGGATCACATCGAGAAGTGCGTCCTCCTCTACTCCGGCGGCCTTGACACAAGCTGCATGCTAAAGTGGATACAGGAAAAGTACGACTGTGACGTGATCTCGTTAACCCTAAACGTTGGGCAAATGACAAAAGACTTCCAAGAGATAGAAAAGAAGGCATACGACCTCGGAGCCAAAAAACATTACACCATAGATGCAAGAAAGGAGTTCATCGACGAGTACGCAATGCGCGCCCTTAAAGCCAACGCCCTGTACGAGGACGTCTACCCCGTGAGCAGCTCCATTGCCAGACCCCTCCTCGCAAAGTGGGCCGTAAAGATAGCAAGAAAGGAGAAAGCAGACGCAATTGCTCACGGTTGCACGGGAAAGGGAAATGATCAAATAAGGTTTAACGTGACGATAAAGGCACTCGCACCGGACATAAAGATCATCCAACCGGTGCTCGAGTGGAACCTCTCGAGGGACGAGGAAATAGAGTACGCAAAGAAGCACGGAATACCGCTACCTGTCGATATAGACTCACCGTACAGCATCGATGAGAACCTCTGGGGAAGATCCATAGAATGCGGCCCGCTGGAGGACCCCTTCTGCGAACCCCCCGAGGATGCGTTCGCATGGACCTGCCCGCCAGAAAAGGCGCCCGACAGGCCAGAATACCTGGAAATAGAGTTCCGATCGGGAGTTCCCGTTGCAATAAATGGAGATTATATGGATACCGTAAAGATCGTGGAAACATTAAACAAAATCGGCGGAGTGCATGGTGTAGGAAGGCTTGACCATATCGAGGATAGAATAGTCGGAATAAAGAGCAGGGAAGTCTACGAGTGCCCGGCCGCAATGATACTTATAACCGCTCACAAGGACCTCGAAAAAATGGTATGTACCAGACACGAGATACTCTTCAAGTCCATCGTCGATAAGGAATGGACCTACCTCGCGTACGCGGGACTCTGGGTCGATCCACTCAGGGAGGACCTTGAGGCCTTCATAGATAAAGTTAACGAGAAGGTCAACGGCGTGGTCAGAGTAAAACTCTACAAGGGAAGCGTCCAGGTCGTCGGAAGAAAATCCGAATACTCGCTGTACGACTACCATCTCGCAACCTACGAAAAGATATCAACATTCGACCAAAAACTCGCAAGGGGATTCGTAGAACTCTGGGGACTACCCTCAGTGCTGGCGCACAGGGTCCTGAAGGCACAAGGCCTCAGGGAGGACATTTGATGAAGAAAGCAATGTGGAGGGAAAGAATACCCGGAAGTATCGACCCCGAATTTTTAAAATTCGCCTCCCAAGAGGATTTATCGCTCGATGAAAACCTCATAATCTACGATATTATCCAAAACGAAGTACACGCCCTCATGCTGTACAAAATAGGCGTACTCGACTTCGAATCCCTCAAGAAGATACTAATGGCCCTAGAAGATGCCAAGAAACTCCACTCCGAGGGGAAATTCAAACTCGACCTCCAACTCGAAGACGTGCACATGAACATAGAGAACTTCGTTACGGAAAAAGCCAGTGACGCGGGAAAAATGCTACATATCGGAAGATCCCGAAACGATCAGGTACTCACAGACATCAGAATGTACATGCGCGAAAAAATCCTCGGAATTTTAGAAGAACTATGTAACGTAATATCAGAACTCCTCAAACTGGCAGATGAAAATGCAGATGTCATAATGCCCGCTTACACGCACCTCCAACACGCTCAACTCATGCTATTCTCATATTGGTGCCTCGCCAACGTCGATGCGTTGCTGAGAGACGCAAACAGGCTTCTGGAAACCCTTAAAAGGGTAAATGTATGCCCACTGGGAGCCGGGGCGGTCGCGGGAGTCCCGCTCCCAATAGACAGAGAATTCACGGCAAAAATGTTGGGATTCGAGGGAATCCAGGAAAACGCCCTAGATGCTATATCCTCACGAGGAGAAATGGAACTCGAAACACTGGCGCAACTGAATATCCTCGCACTCCATATTGCGCGCATCGCCGAAGACCTGATCCTCTGGACAACCCGAGAGTTCAATTTCGTAAAACTTGGAGACGCGTACTGCACTGGAAGCAGCGCACTCCCCCAGAAACGAAACCCTGACTCCCTAGAACTGATAAGAGCCCGAAGCATGAGAATTCCCGCCCTCCTCCTTCACACCCTCCTCGTGCTCAAGGGCCTGCCCTCCGGATATATGCGAGACATGCAAGAAACAAAGTTCAGTATAATTTCCGCAATGGAAACCACTTCCGAAATACTCAAGATTCTGGCAAAAGTTCTCTCGTCAATAAAGCTGAACAAAGACGTTCTCGAAAAAACATGCCAAGACACCCCTTGCACCCTTCCAGATCTCGCAATCTTCCTCTCCCTCGAGAAAAAGATACCATTTAGAACCGCATACAACATCGTGGCTGCCCTTGCAAAACACATCGCGGAAACCGGAACCAAACCCTCCCAACTCTCTGCAAAAATGGTTGCAGAAATATGTACACGCTTCACAAATCCCCCAAATATATCAGATGAGGAAATAAAAAACGCCCTCGACCCCCAAACATCGATCCAAAGGAGATGTCACATCGGGGGAACATCATCGGACGAAATCCTAAGAATGCTATCCGACAGAAGAAAAGCCCTCACCGCTCTCAAAAACAAAATCTCAGAATTCCGCGAAAAATTAAACAAAACCCTCGAGAAAGTCTCAACCCTCGTAAACTCCATAATTTCAAGCGAAAAAACCTGGCGGTGGAATAAATGATCGTGGGGTTGCTACATAATAGGATAGGGTTCGAAGAAAAGGAAATAATGAAGGAACTCTCAAAGAGAAACGTGAAAGTGGACATCATCGACTGCAGAAACCTAAACTTCGACCTACATGATCCGTCCTCCTTTCCCCATGCAGATGTCTTCCTCCAAAGATGCATATCATACTTCAAGGGTCTATACGTCTCCGCCATCCTCGAATCCGAAGGATTCACCGTCATAAACCCCTATATCACAACTAAAATCTGTGGAGACAAACTCTTCACATACCTAGTGTTAAAACAACATAACATACCCATCCCTCGCACCTCCATTTCATTTGGTATAGAAGGCGCCCTGTCATCCGCCGAAAAAATGGGATTCCCCGTGGTAATAAAACCCCTCGTCGGAAGCTGGGGAAGACTCGTCGCCCTCGCAACTGACACATTTTCCCTCAAATCAATCCTAGAATCGAGAGAAACCCTCGGCGGCCCCCTCCACAAAATCTTCTACCTCCAAGAATACATCAAGACAAATAGGGACATAAGAGCACTCGTGGTGGGCGATGAGGTCGTCGCCGCAATGTACAGATATGTAATAGGTGGCGATTGGCGATCCAACGC
>Ga0190367_1000519_pt1 | contig 27759 bp, 23 predicted proteins | sample 4872181011_MG_FD_171838 | JGI IMG/M metagenome (GOLD analysis project Ga0190367, IMG submission 171838) | Hydrothermal vent microbial mat bacterial communities from Southern Trench, Guaymas Basin, Mexico - 4872-18-10-11_MG | ecosystem: Environmental > Aquatic > Marine > Hydrothermal vents >...
GCCGCTAGGTGAATAATAAATTTTGCATTCTATCGAGCGATCATGTATCCGATAGCTAAATGTCGCGGCATCATCCTTATGAGACAAAGTGATACTATTCTCTATATCCTCCAACAATGTTGGCTCTAAAGGTATTATCAGAATATAGTCTTTCCCATCCCCGAATTCTGGATCCTCGATCCTCCACGCCGGAAGTTCTAGCCACATTAATTCGCCTCTATCTGAGAAAACGAAGTCTTCAAGCTTAAAAAAGCTGAGCTTAGTGGCAAATTCTTGCCTCTCGATAGGCTCGAATCTCACGGAGGATCTTGATGTTCCTCTCCGTAGCATTGGGCTATATGACAGACTGAAATACATGATAAATTTTCCTTTAGAAACTGGCATTCCGCGCCTCAATAGGATATTATTTCCAGAGATCCCTATTGAGTTGGCAATTGCCTGTGCCTTCGTTATGAGCCTCTTGATTTTTCCAATGCGCATCCTAAAGTAAAGCCAGATAGAAATATCGATAATCGCGGATATCAGAATACAAAGGAGCACAACTAATAATAATTCTTGAATATAGACCGCGAAGATGACCATGGCAACTGCCAAATCGCTTGCTATGATTAAAAGCAGAATCAGCTTCATCCTGGGGATTGTATAGATAACAAATATATCTTCCCCAGCCATATGGCATCAACCCCAAATGATGAATCAGATAGCAATGTGAGGTCTAGTGATTATTAGCTATCGAACAGCCACCCAAATAGTACAGTAGAATACGATGATTATAAATGAAACACAAAAATTGGTGCACAGAATAGCCATCGAAACCACCGTGGATAGTCTTAACCTAAGCTGGAAGAAATCTACGAACTAGACATACTACCAGAAAACAGCCAGAAAGTAGCAATCGAAATAACCACCTCAAAAATAGACGCAAAATACATAGAAGAAACAATAGACATATGGAAAGCAGACATATACTGGTTCATATCCTACAAAGGATTCGCACAATCCGAAAAACAACTAATAAAAAAACCAAACCATAATCCTAACCCAAACACACCACCTAGAACAAATATTAAAAAGAATAGCCACACAAGATTGGGCAGAGTAGAGAGCATCCTGGATTACTATTACTTTTATTTAAAACACTTTCAACTCTCTCTTGAGGAATTCTCTATGATTCCAATTTAGAGCCTTACAATTAAAAGTTTAATACTCAGCTTGATAATAGTATTGATGTTAGTATGCAGTTTCGAGGAACAAAGCATCCTATCGGTCTGTTTGAAGTCCCGTTGCGATGGCAATATACCTGGGGAATTTTTATGTTTGCGAAAAAACCTATTTATGACGAAAAGTAAGAATTATTGATAATGTTTTTCATCTCATATTATATTATTTTATATAATTATACTTTTTTGTAATCATTTATGGTGATCATATGGCTATTGTTCCCGTTAAGTTGGATAAGAAGATTGTTAAGCTTATTGATACTTTGGTTGAGATGGGCATATTTAGAAGTAGAAATGAGGCTATTAGGAGCATGATTAGGGATGGTATAAAAAATTTTTTTGGCGTAATGTTCGGTGAGAGAGTTCTGTCGGCTGTTTCGGAGTTGATGAGTATTGATAATGCTGTTAGGATAAGGGCTAAGAAGCCAGCTTGGGAGATTGTTGCTGAAGAGCGTGAGAGGCTATGAGTATCTATTTGGATACATCAATCCTAGTAGCGGCAAATAAGCCAGGGGACCCCGATTATGAATATGCGAAGGAGATCCTAAACTCGAAGGTTGATAAATTGACTTCCTATATTGCTCTAGCAGAGCTTATATCCGTGATAGCCAGACTTTTGATTACTGAGCAGATCGAGATAGAGCCCCGAGCATGGCGGATTCTAGAGAAGCTTAGTGAAGAAGAAAAGGCGCAGGCTATAGCTTTATATATACTCAAGAAGGGATTAGTTGATGTATTGGGATGCCTTGGATTGATGCCTACGGGCATACCAAGTGTTGAGGTTCCAGTAGAACTCCAAATGGGAATAAAAATAGCGCCTATCACACGCCTTAGAACGCTAGATAATTTGCATGTCGCAACAGCTATGCTTAATAAGAGAAGCAACAACATAAGGTTCTTTGTCACAGGAGATAAAGAAATACTAAAAAAGTCTCAGATAATAAACAAAATATCAGGACTAATTGTATTGTCACCAAGAGAAGCAGTAGAGAAAATTATATAAAAAATTCAGACTTCCATATGTTTTTTGTCTGGGTCTGCGCCTTGGGGCTACTTAGATTCGATGAATCTAATATAGGAGAACACACCATCAGACAGAGGCGTCCGATCCCAAGAGTACTGAACCCTTGTGGTTTGTGGAGGTGTATGGTCTAGTGGACTTCTATGTTTTTCATTCTCTCTTGTGTGTCATCTTATTATCTGGTTTAGTTTTAGGATTCGCATTAGGTTTTCTAGAGCTTGTTTGAATTCCTCTTTTGTTATGGCTGATCCCATAGGCTCTATCAGTCTGTATACTTTTTCTAAGAGTCTGTAGTTTGGGAATTGTTTGATGAATTGTGCGAATATTTGTATGGCGTCGTCTTCCAGTTTGTCAATTATGCCTGCCATATATTGTATTGCCTTAACTGCGTGTTCTATTCCGTGTTCTATTGTCATTATTCGGATGAAGTCGTACGCCTCATGGATGGGTATGCCAAATTTATTCGCAATAGAGTGCAATTTATACTCAAGTTCTATAAATTCAAAGTAACCATACCCCTCAACACCAACCATATTGAAGTGATGTTCATATAGCTCGACAACTCTCGACAGTTCTTTGTCGGTTTTTATTTTTGGTGTAAACCACATCCTTACTGTTTTTTCAAGCAAATCTGCATAAGCCGACCCTACTATTTTGCTGGATAACATGTAGAATACCGTGTACAGTTTTTCTATATATTCACATAATCTTTCTGGCGATGTTGTCAATTCTATCGCAGTCATACTCTCTCGTATGGCTTTAATTGCAGATACTGTCCAATTCAATCCATCACCATAGAGTCTATGGCGCCACCGTCTCATGAACCGATGTGCCTTTTCTATGATATTTCTAATAAGCCTCCATGATAAGTCTTCTCCACATTGCTTAACCACTCTTTGTATATTGTAATCTAATGTTTCCATAAAAGTCTTCATCCATCTAATATAAGATAATGCTATTATATTTACGTACTCTGGGTAAGCTTTTGCGAGTTCTCCAGATGGATACTCCAAATGTAGGAGACCCTTAAGTATCTCGTCTTCCGAGTCTTCATATATCCTCATGAAGTCCATGATTATCTCGTCAGCAAGATTAACTGCGTATTCTACACCATCTATCAAATCCTGGAACTTTATTTTTATGCCTCCTATCGGATCATATATTTTCTCTAACGGTAGATTTTCGAGCTTTCTAAGAAAGTTATAAATCTTATCCTCAACTTCATTTGGGAAATTAATCCTATACTCTCGGCGATATCGCTCAAATTGTTCCTTCCAATAAGATATTTCTACGAGAGAATGAAATATAGTAAGCAGATCTTCAATCTCCACATTGACAAAGATCCCCTCCATAGGCACCTCACCACGGATCCTAAACCCTCATTTTTCTTAGGTTACTGGTGAGGGTCTCTATAACAAAGCATCTATAAATCCATATCACCTCAAATATGTATTGAAACATAGCATACCACTCCGAAGAATATATGAGTGTCTAATGTAATTTACTTAAGAAATGTAAGAAATGTAATTTATAAATAAACTGTCTAGAGATATTCCATAACCTCGCTAAAACTGGAATAAGAAAACCTGATATTCATAATCCATACCAACAAGATGGGTAGCAAGGAGTATTACCTCTTGTGCTTTTTTTCTACATATTAATTTGCTATATTACTTTTTCTTTTGTCTATACGGATTGGTTGGCTCAGACATGCATCAACATCCATCTCATAAAGACTACACTTTTCTCCTCACCTCATAGCCAGCCCTAACAAGGATAACAATAGCCTCGCGGACAGAAATCCTAATCCTTCTCCAACGCGGAAGACGGCGAGGATGCTTAAAATAGCCATCCTCACACCAAAACTTATCACGACGCAGAAGATACCAGATAACACAGAGAAGCTTCCTGGCCACAGCAACAACAGCAACCTTATAGTGCTTCCCCCTACCTAGCAGACGCGTGAAAAACTCGCGGACAACCCTGCTATTACTCCTAGTCGCGGCCATACCAGCCAGAAACATATAGCGCCTAAGATACTTATTCGACTTCTTTGACGGCCTACCACTCCTTCTCTTACCGCCAGAGTTCCTAGCCGTGGGAACAAGACCAGCATAGGAAGCCAGATGAGCCGGCGAAGGAAAGCGGTTAATATCGCCAATCTCCGCTAAGATACCAACCACTAGAATAAAGCTGATGCCTGGGACAGACATGAGAATCCGAATAGTATCCTCAAACTTCCTAGCCAGAGCAGCGATTTCTCTATCAAACTCCTCGAGCTGGGATTCAAGATGAGCGAGATCCACCAGGCGGCTCCTAAGAACAAAGACATAGGCCCTAAACTCGGGCCTGGAGAGAATATCGTATAGATGCTTCACATCGCTGTCATTGATGCTATCGGGCCTTAGCCGGCCCTCAAGCAGAGCAAGTAGTAGCACCCGCTTCTTCTTACTCCGTAGCTTCTTTGCGTAGTGGGCTACTTGAAGCCCAAGCCTCCAGAGAATACTGTTAATCTCCCGCTTGATATCGCTGATTCTGTCAACAAGCTTCATCCGCTTTCTGATCAGAAAGCGTAGTGCTTGGATGTCCTCATCAGGCACATAGGAGTCTGAGAAGAACTCTGATTCGCCAATTTCCAGAAGCCATATGGCATCTTTTTTGTCAGTTTTGTTGGGTTCGGGTCTGCGAATCTTATATGCATTCATAACGTGCGGTCTGATACCTGCTCCCTTCAGAGCATAGTAGAGTGGTAGGTAGTAATCGCCAGTAGACTCCATGTAGACATCTGTTATGCCGTGTCTGCGTAGTAGCTTTATTAGTCTGCTGATGCCTTTCGGTGTGTATTCGACTTGCTTTGTCTCTATTCTTCCTGAAGGAAGCCTATAGGCGACTTCTAGGAATTCTTTGTGGACGTCGATTCCTGCAACTTTTCTCATTTATATACGCCTTTTTTCTAGTTGTTTTGGGGGAGTAGCCATCTGGCGACCTCGTGCCGCCCATTGGTCTGCATTTTGCTATTCGAGCTCTGAGGCTCAGGTGTGTCTTTCGCTTCGGGCGGCCTAGGCTAGCTTTTTACCGGGCTCTGCGGCCCAAAATTAAATCAGCCTCTGAGGCGCCAGATGGCTACTCCCCCAGATAGATAGCTAGAAATAGCCAAGAAAGGTAAGCAGTAGGTGTGTATGGTCGCGAAGCGACACTAAGGCTTTTTAACGAGATTGAAGCCTATAAACCCTAGTCCTCTTGTTATTATTACCGACAAATAAGTGTCACCCTAGGAGAACTTAAGCTTATCTATGTATGCTTTAATACTCATTAAATCTTTTTCTATACCTCTGAATAATGGTAACAAAGTTAATTCTTTCAACGAAAGTGTACCTCTGAAGTATTCGCTAAGAACTTCATAATGCGTAAAGCATTTTTTACAGACTTTATAGTTAGCTCCATTCACTAAGATTGAGTAAAGATGTCGTTGAAATTTTACCTGCAGGGACTTCGTTTCGACACTGTTAGCTATATTAGTTATGTACACTTCCGCACAGGGACACCCCTGAACATAACCATGTTCATTGACGCCAATAACGAAAAGAGGCGCATAGCAAGGAGAAAGCCTTCTTCCCTCTTTGAGGAACTCTAAAAGTTCTCTGAGATATGTTAAGGGAGGTAGAAAATCATGAAGGGAACTATCATATTCAATTTCCTTGAGGGCTTTCTCATATACTTCAGGTTTGGGAAGCATATCTTCGTGTCCTCGTACGGGAAATGGATATATCGCTATGTCATAAGTTGTATCCTCACGCATTTTAGAAATAAATCTAATAAATGAAGTAAGGCCATGCGTATTGGTGTCGGTTAAAACCGTATTAATCTCCACATCACAATAATTAGCTACTTTTTTTATATTCTTTAAACAATGATCAATAAGTTTCTTGCTAGTGAATCTATATTTGTTAAGCTCTGGAGTATGCCCGTCTAAAGAGAATTGTAAAGTAATACGATTTTTCCCACATAGATGTTTGATTATTTTCTCATTTAGCAATGTACCATTGGTTAATATTTGAATTTTCTTAAATAATCTCGTAGCAATATCACAAATTTCTAGAGTTTCGCTTGGCCTACAAAAAATTTCACCACCCGATAGTTTTATAATTGATGGTGTTAGTAAATTCTTGATTCGAAACAACAATTTTATAATATTTTCTTTTCGCATATCAAATGGTAGCACTGATAAATTAGGCAGTGCTATTTCAGGTATGTTATTTGGATCTCCACAATATTTGCAATTTAAATTGCATATGTCTTCAAAGAATACAAAATCAACTAATAACCATGAGAAATTCTGCATATGATTTTCCCTCATAGAGATTTATTTGAGTACTGCTTAATTTCTTTATAGGCTTGAATATACCTAGGAACTACCCGTTGTGGTGTGAAGTTTTTCATGAAAATTTTAAAGAATTTACTCTCATAAATTTTTCGCTCAGAGTGAGGCATTTTTATAACCATAGCTAATTTTTCAGCCATTTCTTCAACATGAGCTCTTCTAAAGAGAAATTTAGACAAAGCTCCAACATATATCTCTGGAGCTATTCCGACATTTGATGCAATAGTTATTTTTCCCCATGCCATTGCCTCAATTAATGCGACGCCAAAACTTTCCATGATCGACGGAAGGATAAAAAAGTCATTTTTACTCATAACAAAGGGGATATCAATTATAGGTCTAAACACACCATAAAAATTGACAAAATCACGTACTTCTAACATACATGCTATATCTTTTAGTCTTTCGTATTCTCCTCCCATACCATAGATGTTTAGTTTTATATTTGTAATATTAAATTCACTAGTGAGTATCGATAGAGCTGCTAGTAAATAATCTAAGCCTTTTTCAGGAGCTAGTATAGAAATACATCCTATGTTTATATGTTTTTCTTTTCTAGGGAATAGAATTTCTGGGCATCCAGCAGGTACGAAATGCGGAATAACGAAAAGTTTTCCATAATAGTTCTTGAAGTTATTGCGAAATCTATTGGCTAAGAGATGCATAGGGAGAATTAATGCATCAAAAGTATTAATTTTCTTATGGATACTTTTTGGGTTTGAAGGCCAGTTAATAGGATCACTGAAGAAATTACCCGTAATTGGTATATTAAGGCCCTTAATTTCTTCGGCTATTGCGAGACCTACTTCGGAGATCCCGCTTATGTGAATAATATCGGCTGATACCTTTTGAAGTACTCTTTTAACTCCTGTAGCAATCTCGCTAGCCATTTCACAATAATGTTTCCAGCGAATGTCTGTTGATTTATCAACATAGACCCAACTTAGATCTAATTCATTTAATTCTTCATGTGATAATACATTTATGGATGGAATATTGTATTTATCTAATATTAGTTTCCAGATACTATTTTTTAAAGGAAAAGCCGTTAATAGTGACACCCCAATTTTTCGCTTTACAAGTTCGCTCGCTAATAGTATTGATGATGTTTCTATTCCTCCTGCTACATCCATTATGTCCATCCATATTGCAATATGCATTCTGATCGCCGACTGTTTCAGAAACTTTAGGCCACAAGCCAAAGTCTCTCCATGAACTGTCCTTCTGACATAGCTAAACGTTTTGCATGATAGTATATTTCATTGAGAATTTCATCTGTTGTTTGTGTCTTATAGAGTCTCATTAATTTGAGTTTCTTATCGATCATATCACTAATATCAATAATTAGACTTTCAACATTACGCCTTAACAAGTCCATTCGCTCTCTTATAATGAAATCTAGTCCATTCAAATCATAATTAGATGCATATGGTAAGTCTTCGTAGAATATAACATATTTTATCATTTTCGATAACTTATTTTCCTTTATCAATCTAATGAACGAATAATAGGCGATTATGTGATCTATATGATTTCCGACAGCTAAAGGGACAAATATTGTTTTAAGGTCTCGATTATTTGCTAAAAAATGTATTATTTCATACAACACTCGCGATATACTATCTATAATTTCTATGTACGGCACGATACATTCATTGATATGTTTATTACAGAAAATTTCATCATTGCGAGATGACGCATCTGGATAATCAAGACATATTTGGACAGCCCCTATAGCTTTACAGAAATCAATGTCCTCTTGTTCTCTTAATTGTGAAATGATATCTTCATCTAAGTTTATATTGTACGCCGTATACCTACTTTTAGTAAATATCGTTAGTATTATTTTCTCATCGAAATATTTATCCCGAATTAATGTACCTCCTATAGAATAGCATGCATCATCAAAGTGAGGTGATATTATCAATGATGTTCCAAAGGAAATCATAGAGATCCCACCTCAAGGAAAAATTTATATTATCTTGCTAAATCCTTACCGCTTATCTAGCAACTCTTCTAATTCTGGTATTGTATGTGCTAATTTCTGAACTTTTTTAACTGCCTTAACTATGGCAAGTAAATGTTTTTCTGAACCTAGCAATGAATAATGAGGTAATGATATGGATGTATTATATGCCATTTCAGCACCTTTGAATTCATGATTTTTCCACTTTAATAACTCATCGAGGTATTCTTCATTTATTCTAAACCTCTTCTTAGTTTCTGGCTTATAAAGCGGGTTCTTATTTATTGGCTTATATAGGGGTGTAACTGGTAAGCTTAATTCAAAACTTAGTGCCATACAAATTTCTTCAATTTTTCTATTTTCAAATTTCTCAGGATCTACTCTAAAAACGAACTTGTAAATAACACGCTTAGTGACTTGAGGGTAAACTCGTATTAACATTACACCGTCAATTTCCTTTAACATTGATTCTAGAATTCTAGCGTTACGTTCTCTGATTTCATGTTGGTGATCGAGGTATTTTAAATTCGCATAGAGTATTACTGCATGAATTTCTGATAAACAATAATTAGTTCCGTGTATCTCACCAGTTTCAATTAAATGAATGTCACCTGGAAATTTAGGTCTGTCATGATACATCCTGCCATTAGCACGCAAATGTTCTAACTTTCTAGCAATAATGTCATTATTTGTTATCACAGCGCCGCCTTCACCACATGTCAGAACTTTTGTTTGTTGCATACTAAATACGCCAACATCTCCGAAAGTACCTACAGTTTTATTTCGCCACTTTGCACCGTGAACATGAGAGCAATCCTCTATGACAACTAGATCGTGTTCACGAGCTATTTTTAATAATTCGTCTAGGTGGGCTAATCCGCAGTAATGGTGGACTATAATAATCGCTCGCGTCTTACTATTAATAGCGGATTCTACCGCTTTAATAGACATCTGAAGAGTCTCTGGATCTATGTCGACAAAGATGGGTTTTGCATTTAAGCTCATTACCGCAGTAGGAACAGCAATCCATGTTAGAGCAGGTACTATTATCTCATCTCCATAGCCAATATTAAGAGCTTCTAATGCTATTAATAGTGCACTAGAGCCATTACATGTAGGAATACAGTATTTTGCCCCACAATACTTTGCGAACTCTTTAGCAAATAACCTTTCAAAAGGTTCAGTTCTTTGTATCGGTCCACTAATAGTCCAGCATGGGCTCTCTAAGACACGACGTATATAATCATAAGCTTCTTTTGCTATGAATGGCCACTTAGGCCATTCACCGTTAAATACGGGTTTGCCTCCATTCACTACTAACTTTTCCATAATCATTTCACCATGCTTACTATTCCTTCAACTGAATAATTTCTTGTCTTTCGAATGACTGCCATGCAATCGTTGAAATACGTACAGCTTCAAGACCATCCCATAGATCCACTTCAGGTTTGGTTCCGGTAATCACGCAGTTGACGAAATGCTTTATTTCTTTGATATAAGCATAATAAAAGCGCTTTATAAACCAAGGTTCAGTCGCGGTATTCAATGTAGGTGCTCTAATTCGCATTGATCTATATTTTAATAGATCATAGTCTATTAATATTTGCCCCTTACTACCGAAAATTTCGACAATTATTTTATATTCGTTAGCTATTCTTCGACAACCACAAATATTGCACATTGTGCCATTTTCAAATATGATCGATAAGAATGCTGTATCTAAATCATTGCCCTGCTCCGCCTCTTTGAAATAACTTACTTTTCCATGAGCATGAATTAGTTTCACCTCAGAATTAACAAAATATCTCGCTAAATCTATTTCGTGGCTAAGCATATCTAAGAATATTCCTCCACTTAATTTACGATTAAAGACCCAACTTGGGGGTTTTCCTGAATCACAGGTTATGAAATTAATGGCTAATATATCTCCTATAGCATCACTATGTATTAAATTATGGGCATAATTATAAACAAAATCAAAACGTCGCATATATCCAACTTGAAGTATCACTCCACGGTTGTAAATTTTGTTTGATATTTCGAAGGCATCATCTAATGTTGAAGTGAGAGGTTTCTCGCAGAAAATATCCTTACCATACTCCATAGCTAATAAAATTATCTCCTTGTGAGTGTGGGTAGGTGTAGCTATGATGACAGCATCTACCACATCTTCTTGTTTCTCTAATAATTGTAGAAAATCGGTGTATGGTTTTACCTTGAGCTCGTTAGCTACTTTTTTGACACGCTCTGGTATTATATCTACAACGGCGATAAGTTCGGCACTCGGTATGTGGTATTTTATCGTATATGCATGCAATCGACCTATACGACCTAAACCCGCAACTGCTACATTGATACATCTACGCATTCTCGTTACCCTTTTAAATACTAACGATAAGCAATTTAAAATTAGTGCTAAAATAATCTTAGGTGACAACTAAGTAATCATTTTAAATTATGATGGAAATTTAAATATGATGACCATTATTGTTGATGATAGAAGGATTAAGATTTTCATATCTATTCGTATTATTGGTATTGTTGTGTAGTGTTGATGATTTCTGCATACTTTTTATCGGTCATATCTTTTTGGTTATTGAGGTCTCATACCAACCAAAGAGAAGACATATCCTCAAGCTGAGTGGTGTGCTAGAAAATAGGCATTATTCGAGCGGAAGGCTACTATTATCAAGCCATATAAGCGTATTGGTGGTAGCGTTAGATTTATAGCTACGAAAAGTTTGTTAAAAGAGCTTGTCTGGTTAGTTATAGATAGGCATGTGCGGGGCAATACAGTATTGTATACTAGTGACTACAACAAGCTATTACAGTAGTAGTCGACATAGAAGAGTTACTATCCATGATGTTGTTAGGCGTTCTAATGGCGAGTATATGCAAGATGATATCCATATTAATGGTTGTAAGGGCATTTATTTCCAGTTGAGACTTTCCTTGTGATTCATCATGGCCCTAATCGCAGCTCCCTTGAGTTCTATTTATCCTTCTTTGTTTTCTAGCGTAACTATGGTGTGCGTTGGTTTTTGACTTATTGTTTCATGTTTTTGGTGATGACCCTTAGGTCATCCCTATGGGTGTATAATTGACAACATTTTTAAATGGGATATCAGGGATTCATATTAGTAGTTACAATTATAGTATCATAATATATCTCTGGTGAAATGATATGTCAGAAAATGAAACAGAAATACTTAAATTTTTTGTTGATAGAAGAAGCGAAATTACTACTATATTGAATTTTGTCAGTGATATCATTAATAGGGATAACAAACATCTACTGTACATTACTGGGATTGGAGGTATCGGAAAATCAACATTACTAAGATATATTTTATGGAGATACTCACGTGAATTAGAAGATGAGGCAATATTAACTTTTTATATTGATATAGCTGATAGAATACCTATAACAAGACATTTATTTTTATTAGCACAAAAGTTATCCCAGCTAGGAGTAAGCACAGATTTGTTCTATTATTTTTATACTGTTTACATGAAATGTGTAGAGGGAGTTGAGCCTACAGAAATTACTGGTTTCCCCGACTCGTTCAAGAATATACTGGAAGAAATAATAAAACAATTCATACCAGGTCCTTTAGTAGAGATTGGTAAATTAGTTGGCCAAGCTGTTCAGAAATTATTTGGGAAAAGAAAACGAGTTTTAAATTGGCTAAGAGAGAATTTTGGAGAAAATTATCAGGAAAAGATCGCATGGCTTATTATCAATAGACCCAAACTTTTACTCCAATATATGGTGAGAGCTCTTGCAGAAGATATTAATAATGCGATTAATCATGGTAAAATTAACGCTTTGCTTCTTTTAGTTGATACTGCTGAATCTTTAAAACACGATGATATCATAACGATAGTAGAATTATTTGATTGCATAAAAAGGATACTGCTTATTATTGCTGGACGAGAAATAAATAAGAAACTAATCACACATTCGAAAATCGTTAAATATAGACCTATCATTGAGCACCATAGATTGTTAGCAATTTCTGAGGCCGCGGCGAGGGAATACCTTGAGAAAAGAGGCATTTGCGATAAAAATCTTCAAGATGTAATAATCGAAGAAACAGGAGCTATACCACAACTCTTAGCAGTTGCTACTGAACTTGTAAATGAACTTCAAGCATTAGGAGTAAGCATAACTCCTGAAATATTTAAAGGAGAAGCAGAAACATGGAGAGAAAAACTATACGAGTACATCGATAGGTTGTTATCGCATTTAAAACCAAATGAGAGGGAGTTAGTAATTGTATCAGCGATACCTAGATCATTCAATAAGAGAATTCTGGAAGTTATGATTGGAAGAAAAATTTTTGAAATGGAATTTAAAAAACTAGTCACAAAAAGTTTTTATACATCTTCGGAAATAAGGAAGGATGTATATTTAATTCATGATGAAGTTCGATCTGCAGTTCTTAGGGCTTTATCTAGGGATGATTTTGAACACTATGGATATAAAGCGATAGAATATTTATGGCAGGAATACCAAAGAAGCAGGGATCCATATTATTCTATTGAGTTAATTTATATACTACAGCAGATAGATGAAAAAGAAGCTCTAAAGTATCTCGATAAAATGTTTAAATATTTCTTCGAAAATGCGATGTACGAAACATGTCTTCAATTATTAGATACTTACAATCCTAAAATTGAAGTAAATAAAGCAGAGAAAGCTTGGCGGTATGGACTTGTTCTCCTTAAATTATTTGAGCTAGATTCCGCTTTAGCGATTCTTAATGAGTTTAAGGATTTTGAGGTTAAAGATCTAGCTAGTGGTAAGATAAAAGCTACTATATATAAACTCTTAGGAGAAATTCATATGGAAAAGGGCGAGTATAATATTGCAATAGAATATCTTAACAAAGCTATTGAAATAATTGATGGGCTAGCTAAATCAACCAGAGAAGAAGACATAGAAACATTTATTCTTAAAAGTGAAATTTTAGACTTATTGGTTTATATTCACAGAGATAGACTCCAACAACTTGACCAATCAATGATGTATTTGAATAAAATGATTGAAACATGTGATAAGGTACTTAAACTTACTAATGGCCAGCATGCATATGCTATGTTTCTAAAGGGATTAGCATATAGAAGACTTAGTGATATATTACGTGATAAGAAAAAATTTAATAGATCTATTGAGTTCGCTCAAGAAGCTATTGAGCTTTTCAATAAAGCCATTAAGTTAACTAAAGATAAATACGTAGATATCCTAGTCGAAAAAGTGTCGACTTTTGATGCTCTTGGATGTTCACTAGACGCCTTGGGAGAATTAGAAAAAGCTCTTGAGATTTTCAGGGAGGGTATAAAAACGTGTGATAAGATTCTAATTATAACCAACAAGCGACACATCTTTGCATCACTTAAAAAAGCGGCATTATTAGATAGTGTAGTCTCTGTACTAATCGAACTGCAGAGATACGATGAGGCACTTGAAACATTAATTCAAGCTGAAAATGCATGCGAACAAGTATTAAAGCTAACCCATAATCTCTATATTGAAGCATGGATGTTTAAGGGCTTGATACTGAGGAGGAAAAGTCAGATTCTTAAAATAAAAGGCGATCTTAAACGAGCCTTAGAAGTTGCTCGGGAAGCGTTAAATGCGTACAAAATGGTATTAGAAATTACTAATGGAAAAGATAATATTGCATGGAAAGGCCAAGGTGATGTATTATTAGTTCTTGGAGAGATTTTATTGGACTCTAATAGGCCAAATGAATCTATTAACATTTTAAATAAAGCTATTGAAGCTTTTGATCGTGCATTATCATTAGCTAACAACAAATACGTGGATGCTTGGATGCGAAAAGGTGCTGCATATTTGAGGATAGGTTTAATTCAACTTAGACTTAAACATTATTCGGAAGCTATGAATTCTCTAACTAAGGCCCGTCAAGCTTATCATGAGGCATCAAAGCTCGCTAGTGAGCGATATATAAATTCTCTTCTTGGTGAGGTAATTTCAAGTCTACTTTTGAGACATATTGCTCTTATATATGCTAAAAAGAGTGACCAATATTTGCGAAGAATTCATGAAATAATTCAAAAAATTCATGCTATGGGTGATTATGAGCTAGAAAGCTTGCTTAAAGATTGTATAAATAATACTGGAGATTTTACAGAGCTACAATGTTGCATAGAAAAAATTCGCCATAAGGTAAGGGAATATTTGGATTTATAAGCTTTGAATTTTTACCTACAATTACTTCAATCTCTTATCTCTCCGATAGGATACTGTTTGAGATCGTCCATTGAGAGTATGCATTTTATAGATATGCTAGAGTAGTGCCGGGGATTTGTCTTAGGAACAAACAATTCGATCTCAGCGGACGATCTCATATTGTTTCTAAAATCTTAAATTTACTATATTCTTGATGCAATAAGTTTCCCCTCCGCAAGCCGACATTTCTCTCAGAAAGTTCTTTCGGTTTTCGAAAAAATTTAACTTAATTTTGTGATAAATTAAATATTAGGGAAATAAAGTCCTTATTTTAATTTAGAAGGCGTTTAGCGATGGAATATGATATGGTTACTATAATTACAACCAGTCGAGGGAGGCCTTATCGTCTTCTAAAAGCAATAAAGTATGTTCAAATGCAGAAGTATCCTGGAAAAATAGAGCATATAATCTTAATAGATGATGATGACACATTGACACAAAGAGTTATCCAAAAATTCAAATTGCCTTCAAATGTATATTGGTATATTGTTCCGAATCCTAATAGTGAATATGGAGTGGTTCGCATCGCAAAACTTCGGAATTTAGGTGTTAAGTTGGCCGAGGGCGAATGGATAGCAATATATGACGATGATAACATAATTCTTCCCCATCATATACGTTTATTAGTTGAATACGCAAATGAATATAGAGCACTAGTGGCTCATTCATGGAGAAAACTAGTTTACCCTGACGGTAGACCGTATTTGGAACATAGACATCCTTGGACTCCAGATCCACAGAAAGCAAGAGAGTTTTATTGGGATCTTGTTAGGAAGGGAATAATGACTCCAGGATCCAACTTAGCACGGGATCGTGCTGATTCATCTGTAATAACTGTTGATGCTGGCGAACTTTTAATTAGGAGGGATTTACTATTAGCCGTACGCTTTAGCGAGAAATGGACTGAAGAAGAAATACTAAGAAATGTAGGAGATGATGATAAACTGGTAGCGGAATTGCTCAGAAGAAATATAAAGATTGTTTGTACTCATGGGGCAACATTAATTTATCGCCTAGGAGGATTCTCAACGACTTTTGTGCATATTAAGAAGTTTCTATCGGAGAAAAAGAGGCGTTAAGTTTAGTCTGTATAGATTGTTTTTAAAAAAGAAAACAGATACATATCGGTAGGTCAAGTATGTCTGAGCAATTGAAACATTTCATAAATGAATTAAACAAACTCATGGAGACTATTCCTGATCTTAGAAATACAAATAAAAAAATGAATATTGAAGAATTCTTTAAAAGGAGAATAGTATTGAAGAGTATGCCACGCATGGTTTTTATAGAACTTACGAGAGCATGTAACTTAGCATGCCCTATGTGTAGAAATAACATAATTTCTGGTAGGAAGTATTTCATGAAAAATGAAATATTGTTAAAAATAATTCGCGAACTATTTGCATATGTAGGGGTCGTCGATTTAAGAGGTTGGGGAGAGTCGGCTCTCGATGATAGATTATTACCTATGATAGACTTCTGTAATTCATTAGGCATTCGTGTTAGAATATACACAAATTTGGTAGCTAGAGACGAAAAATTCTGGTTTGAAGTGGGTAAGAGACATATAGACGTTGGAATATCAGTTGATGCGGCTACGCCTAAACTATATGAGAAAATCAGGAGGGGTGCTTCCTTCAAAAAATTTCTGAGAAACTTAAAGGCTCTCTCAGAAGCTAGAATTAAATATAATGTTAATTCAGAAACATTCTTTAATGCTATCATTTCTGATGATAACATAAATGAAATCCCTAAACTTGTTATACTAGCGAGCAAATTTTCAATAAAAACTGTGCGGTTGAATCCTATAACACTACCACAAGAGAATATACGGTATCCACGAATAGGCGTAAGTCCAGATATGATTAGAGAACTTAAACAAGCACTTAAACGTGCACAAAAACTTGCGAATAATTTAGGTATCTCATTAGAACTCGGTGCTAACTTAGCTCCCGCTAGGCAAGGAGGATTTGATTTATGCATTCGACCGTGGATGTTCACTTTCATAAGATATGATGGTAAGGTAGGATTCTGCGATCACCAAGTAGCAAACGATTTCTCGTTATTAGGCGATATAACAACCAATAGTTTTCGAGAAATATGGAATAACGATGCATATCGCCAACTTCGAAATGAGCATATTAGAAGGAATTTCAAACGTTTACGCGAACTAGGAATTGAATGTGACTGGTGCTACTACAATAGATATGCTGACTTCGAATATCTGTTTGTTGAAAGTTATAAGCCTTTAAGAATAAATGATTTGTCCATAGATGAATCGTTTACTACAGAACAACATTAAGATTACGCTAACAGATCTTATTGGTGTTTTAATTCATGTCATCATTACCTTCAAAAGTGGTCTATCTTGTTGTTCATGGGAAAACGATTCGTGAAGAAAATCCATCTTGTTATTTGTTATTCTTAAATTTTGATCCTCCATTATCGAGGAGAGGTTCTTTGGCTGTTAAAGAACTAGCATTATATTTGAAAAATAATCGTGATAAATGTTCTATTATATTATGTTCGCCATTTCGAGCATGTTTAGATACAGCAAGCATATTATCAAGCATTTTGAATGTTAAGGTCATCGTTGAGAAAGACTTATGTGATTTTTTCAGTCCAGAACGACATGAATTCGAATACTTTGTTGGTTTGAAACCCTTACAAATAAAAATAGATTATCCTCAAATATTAGTACCCGAGGGATTTCCTGAAAATTGGTGGCCAAAGTGGCCTGAAGATAAGAAAGATTTTTTGACACGTATATACAGCGTTTTACATAATGCTCCTAATAAAGCTATTTTGGTAACACACAAAACCGTTGTCGAAGAAATTCTTTCACTGAGCGATAAAAAGTATCAATTACTCACGATAACGTTTCCTTCCTGTTTCAAAATAGAACTAAGAAATTTAAGAGAAATGCGCATTCTACGTACTTATATCCACGAGGGATAAAAAGTGAGAGTATGTATGTTAACGAGAATCATGCCTATTCATGGACCAGGCGGTATGCAAAATTATGTACTTTCGTTAAGCAGGAAACTAGCAGAATTCGGTCACGAGGTTATAATAATTACTACAAGTCATCCCGATAATCCGCACGTAAATTTCATTGAATGTAAAGATAATATTACAGTTTACTACTTAGGTGGATGCCAACTTGGCGAATATTCTCATGAATACTGGAGTAAATCATTAATAACTATTTGTAAAATTCATAAAAAAAATTCTCTTGATATTATTCATGCACATAATGCTGCTGGGTTATATATCTACAGAAGTAGAATTAACAAAGCCTTAAGAATTCCTTTTGTTATAACATGGCATGGAACTCATTTAGATTGGATTATAAGTAGCTTTTTCTCGGATCTTTTAACTGGTGCGTTTAAGTGTTTTATGCGCAATTTCCTAATTCATATAAAACGATACATTTTATTCGAGTTTTGGATGACGCGGTATGCGGATGCTGTGATAGCGATAGACAAACATCATTGGAAAATGTTAAAAATCCAGTTTTTACTCTCCGATGAAAAACTGAAATTAATAAATCTAGGCATAGATACGAAGTTATTCGCCCCAACTAAGATGAACTTAAGGATAGTTCAACAGTTAGCTGTTAATAAATTAAATCTAGAAAAAAGACATCCAATAATCCTTATAGTCTCACGTTTGGAAAAAGCTAAAGGAGTGCAGTTAGCAATAAAAGCGATGAGGTACATTAAAGAGTTATATCCTAACGCATTGATGCTCATTGCTGGAACTGGTAGTTACATAAATAATTTAAAAACCTTAGTTGATAGATTAAATTTGAGCGATTATGTTTATTTCATGGGATATGTTCATCATGATTTGATTCCTTACTTAATTAATCTTTGTGATATATTTCTTAACTTATCAACTGAGAGGGTGGGAATTAATACAACAATACTTGAAGCAATGAGTTGTGGTAAAGTTGTCATAGGTTATAAAGGCGGTGCTCAATTGGTAATTAGAAATGGTTATAATGGTCTTCTATTAGAAAAACCCTCTGAAAATTTACTTGCTAGATTAATCAATATTGTTATTAGCGATAAAAAACCGAGAGAAACCATCGGTTATAATGCCAGAAAAACAATTCTGAAGAATTATAATCTTGAGAAAATGACAAAACAAATAGTTGGGTTATATGAAACTTTACGAAATAAATACTTAGTAGCTTAAAGTATCTTGGGGGTATTCATGAAAGATATGAAAGTAGCTATGGTAGGACTTGACGGCGTGGGAACGGAATTATTGCTTGACGCTATAAAAGAATTCGGCTTAATAAACTTAAAGAAATTCGCTAAAAGTATTCTTACTCTGCGATCTTATCCTCCATACACACCAATTGCATGGACATCTATATTAACTGGTGTAGATCCGAACAAGCATGGTATCTATGGATTCATCAAGATAATCCGACATAAAAACATGTTCAATCTGAAGCTTAATTCGAGTAAAGATGTATTATTTCCAAGAATTTTTGAAATCCTAGCTACTAAAAAAAGAGGGATAATATTAAATGTTCCATTTATATATCCCTTCAAATATGTTTATGGATATCGAAATTGTATTATGCTTTCAGATTATTTTTCACCAAAAATTAAATTATGGCCAGAAAATTTACATGCTAAATATAAGTATTTTCTTGAAGATTCTGTTCCTCCAGATTTTATTGAAGAGAATTTCTCAGAAGCATTCATCAAATTCGTTAGTGAATTAATTGCTGGAAGAACTAAGCTATATCTAAATTTGATAGAGACTATTGACTGGGACTTTTTTATATGTATTTTTAGTGTTATTGATTGGTTAGAGCATTCTATTGGCTTCTATAATTTACAATCACTTAAAGAGAATGGAAGAGAATTCTATGATTATCTTAAAGAAATATTTAGATTGATTGATTACATTGTTGGAAAAATTCTCAGTGAAACGGACTTTATAGTTTTAACAAGCGATCATGGATTTTCATTAAAGAGAATTCGTGTTAACATTTATAACTTATTAGAACATTTGAAATTAATGAAAATTGATATTATAACGAAATTTAGACTTGCTATCAATTATATTGCACAATGCACAAGAAATCCATATGTAGGTGCGCTGTTTTCGATAATTAGAAATTTCGTTAACAGGCATTTTTTCAAAATCAATGAGTTAAGACTTCCAGTGATATACCCAGAAATATTGTCTTTTTTCCTCTATACGAGAAAGAAAGCGATAAGGGAATACCTAGATCAAAGAGCTTTAGTTTTTGGGCATAAAATATTAATGAAATTTAAGAGATATAGCACTTTTTCCTCTTATGTCAATAAATTTTCGCCTGACATACTTATGATCGCACTAGATGATGTATATGTAGCTCCATGGGGCAGAGAGATTATAGAATCTATGTCAGGCATCGATCATAGTTTATATAATTTTGTTGGTTTTTATTTCAAACGCTCAGTATCTATGTTAGAACATATTAGTTTAATTAAAAATCTCAGATTGAATAATAATGAAAGTATGCCATTACTTAATTTGAGCATCTATGATATCGCACCACTGATGCTTAGCGCTGTCGGAATGTTATATCCTAGATTTTATAATATATCTCCGAGTCTTAAGTCCCTTTTAATTCGACTATACAATGATAGTGCACAGAAGAATATTAGGAATTTATACCGTAGATTATTGATAAGACATAAAGTACGAGCTCTGTGCTATTAATCATTGATAATCGAATTACATGTTAATGAAGGTATATTTTTTGGTGCGAGTTATGAGGAAAAAAGTTAGCGTAATAATTCCAACATATAATCGGCAAAAATTACTAATAGAAGCAATAAATTCAGTTTTAAGTCAAACTTATCAGAATTATGAAATAATAATCATTGATGACGCATCTCAGGATTTAACCCTGGAGGTTGTTAAGAATTATCTTAGGAAATATCCTAATAAGATTAAATTTTATCGCCTTGAACAAAATATGGGCCCAGCATATGCTAGAAACGTAGGATTAGAATTAGCTAAAGGAAATTACATAAAATTTTTAGACTCAGATGATATATTACTTCCAGAATGTCTTGAACATCAGGTAAAATTTCTACAGAAAAATTTGGACGTTGATGTTGTCTATTCATGGTTTAGTATTGTTGATGCTCACAGAAATGTGCTCGAAATTAAAAAACCAACATTTAGAGGAAACCTGTTGGAAGTTTTAGTGACTCACAATCCGTTTCCGTTACATACATTTCTATTTAAGCGCGAGGATCTAGAAACAATAGGTGGTTTTGATACTACCCTACGGTATGGCGAAGATTGGGACCTATTGATAAGATTATCGCTAGAAGAGAAGAAGTTTGATTATATAGGTAAGATCCTAGTCGAATATTGCATGCATCACTCCAACATATCCTTTGACCCAGACAGAATTTTAGAAAATGGAACTAGAGTAATAAAGAAACTACTTCGGAGAAAAAACATCCACCCTAAGCTGCATCAATTATGCTACCTAGGGCTATTCAACATTTATATGGAAGCTTTCTCTTATGCTTTTAGACTAAAGAACATGAAATTAGCATGTAAAATCTTGAAGAAAATGTTTAAAGAACTACCAAGAAAAATAGTCACAACAAACTTAAAAATACGCATCCATGAAGTATTTCATCCACTTGAACGTGGGCACAGCACGCCAAACATAAAAAAACCAAAGGAAGCTCTCCAGAGACTACGGATATTCTTTAGAAATTGTTTTGGTGAAACAAACCTAGAGGAAATCCTACTTTTCTTAGATGATCTCATATAATTCCTAGGTTTATTCATGGCAAACGAGCATATTGAACAATAACCTCTACCGAGCCCCCCTCGGCTAGTAATTAAGGATAATATTTGTCGATATTGATATTCACCCGAAAATTCTTTGATCGGAAAAAGTCCATTATAGCGTCCCTAAGCTCATCTATAGAAAAGAACAGGCGATTAGCCAGACTGATCTTCAGCTCCCTCCAGATCTCCTCCACAGGATTGAGATGAGGAGACCAAGGAGGCTGACGAACAAGATGAATACCACGCCTATATGCGGCACGTCGAACACTACTAGCCACATGACCGCCAGCATTATCCCAGACAAGGTAGATCCTGCCGCGGCCAACATGCCTCTTAAACCCATAGAGAAGCCTCCTAAACGCCCAAGAATCCACACGATCACTAAACATCACAAAAACCTCACGAGTATTAGAATTGAAAGCACAAATAACGAAGATGCCTTCCCAGCGCCTGATACTTGGGATTATAGGCTTCGAACCGCGTTCAGCGATGATACGACGGATAATGGTCGTCAGGTACTGCTTAGTCTCGTCCTCAAAAAAGACGAGATAGGGCGAGTCTAAGAGTTCTCTGACGTTTTTTAAAAAGCTTCCTCGGCATCGCCACCGGGCGACCTAACATCTCAAGTTCTTGGCTTTATCAAGGAGAAACCCAACTTACGTACAAGCTCATAGACACAGTTTGGGTGGTAGTTCACACCTAGGTAGTCGCGGATATCTTCAGCATTGTCCAGTCCACCAGATAGCCGAATTCTCTAGGTGATTTCCTCAGAGCTTCCCTTATTTTGTTGTAGTCAACACGGGGCTTTGCTCCTGGCTGCTTCCTCGTTCTGAGTGCTTCGGGGCCGCCGGAGTTGAATCTGTCCAGCCAGTATCTCACGTGGCTGTGGTATGTTCCCAGAATCTCAGCTACTTTTGTGATGCCTAGCCCCTTCTTGACTAGGATTATCATTTGGAGGCGAAACCTTATTTTTGGGTCTTTCTCCTTCTTTCGGAGCTCTAGAAGCTCCTCAAGCGTTATTGGCCAGGTAACTTCAGTACACTTCTTCATCAAAGATAACCCGAGTCATACGAAAGTAAGACAAAAATTTAACTTAAATACTAGTCGACCTTTCGGCCTGCTACGAGTTCGGATAATCTGAGCAGGTCTCTTCTGTTTGTTTTTAGTCCGCTGGCGATGTCTTTTAGGACTGCTACGACTTTGTATCCTTTGGCGGTGCAGTAGTCTAGGAGCCTCTTGACTTGTCTTTCTAAATCCTCCTTTTGGTCGGCTGAGCTCGCCCTGGTGTAGACCGCTGCTCGGATTGTGCTGTCTTTTCTTCCGCTTATGATTTTTTCTACTTCGCTTCTGGGGATTGTCTATCTTCCTGTTGGTGTCTTGGCTGCTTTTGTTATGCTGTGGTATATTCATCTTTGTAGTGTTGCTCTGCTTATTCCTAGCATTTTTCTGGCTTCTTTTGGGCGGAGTAGCTCCTCCTTTTGCGTCGCTTTGATGCTTTATGATGTAATAAGAATCATTTGATGTTTAAAAAGTTTTCAGCCTAGTAGCATAGTGAATATAGCGAACATACCATATACTCTATTAAGAAATATATTTAAATGCAAAAAAATTGAAAATAGCCCAAAAAGAGATTGAAATCCTAGTCGTTCTAGAGCTCTCAGCATCACAATTCCGTGGAATCATAGAGGAATCCCTAGGAGAGAGTTGAAGCTGAATTCTATTAAATTTCTCGTAATCCTTATTGATTAAGCTGGACTATAGAGAAATTCTTAAGAGGAGGTTAGGGTCGATTTATCTGGCCCTAATTTTTGTTGTATTGGTGTGGATTTTGGTTTTTCTGGATTGTTGATGCGAGTTTGGTTTATATGTTCAGTGTTTGTGGGAAGGAGGTCTTTTTTAAAGTTAGAATAAGCTTTTTATTTTGGCGGTGTCGGTGGAGTTAATGAGTGTGTCTTTAAGTATGGCGGTGCAAGTTATTGTTCCTGGGGAGCCGACAGAGCTTGATATGCTGGTTCTAGAGTTGTCTGCTTTTCTGGTGAGAAGGCTGAGGAATAAGGTTATTCGTGTGGAGAGAGTTTCTGGTTGGGATAGTAGTAATGTTAGGATTGTTATTGAAGACTTAGATAGCTTGAGAGAGGCCTTGGATGCTGTGGGGGAGTTTGAGGGGGAGAGCGGTATTCTTGGAACGATAGGCCCCGAGGTAGTTCTGGTGAGGAGGATTAGCTATTCTGGTAGGTGTGTTCGAAGGGCATGTGTACTCATCGGGAAGGTCATTGGTGATTATTCTTTGGGCCACATCTATAAGGCGATGGTGGTGTTCTGGGAAGTGGTGAAGCTACCATTAAGAACGATAGTTTATGCGGAGAAGAAGACCACCTATGAGAAGCCCAGAAAACTCATAAACAAGTATGTTAAGACCGCTAAATTGCCCAAGGGAGTTCCCGTTGGCATAGATACTTTCTATGAACTGAGAAGCAAGGTTATCCACAGGGCATTAATACTCACGAGAAAAAATGTAGAAGATGCAAGAAAGTCTTTCTGTGATGCTGTGAGAGAGCTGACTAGGGAGCTTCCGGGGGAGCGAATAGCCGAGCTGGAAAGGATAGAAGAGTTATGTCAGGGAATCTAACAACTTGGTTAGCTGTTGGTATATTGTTATGTCACGCCACAAATTGTGCAGAATCTACATAACATTCTACTATTACTACATATCTCTCCGCACCAGAAGGACATTTCACAGATGGGTAAAAAGAGAGAATGTTGCGAAAGCCGTGAAGTTCATCCGAAAACTTTTAGATCCTACATACATTGAAATAAGGTGTGTGAACAGGAAAAAACCATACACCAATGAAGATAAACTCCCAAAGAAAATGGTGTTGCACTCAATACTTGTAGTCCTCAAGAAGTGTCTAGAAGTAACCTATGAGGAGGAGTATAGGCAAATATACAAACCCATCGACGAGTACCTGATGAAGGAATGCAAACTATACATGTACAACATGTGGGGATACGGCGAAAGAGGACCCGGATGGCAAATGGATGGGAGACACATACCCCTAGATCACATCGACAAAAAACTCACAAATAAACATGACAGTCTCACATAGCTATATGTTAAGCAACTCAGCAACTTAATAGAGGAATCCCAATTATATAGGTTTCAACAGCCTCATATTCACACAAAAACTTAGAGACCTATATGTGATTCTACATTAGCTAGCCCAAGTCCTACCCCATATACCATTTTTCATCTTACGCCACACCAATGAACTGAGCAACCATCACTAGAGCTGATACGCCATCCTTATCACCCAGAACCTTTATTATTCCTCCTCCTAGAGCTCTTTGTCTTAGTGGAGCTCCTAATGGTTCTTCCTCATCCCAGCAAGTTATTATTGTTCTGAGAAAAGAGTTTCAATTCCCCTCATGGGGAATTCTCTATGATTCTGAATTATGTTAAAAATAATTGGCTATTCTTGACCCATCATTAATAGCCATTCGTATGCCGGTAATACTCGTATTGTTTTAGAGCCTAAACGAATTGTTTCTTCTTCGTCCCATGTGATTATCAATGACTCGCTAATGCCGAGTTCTCTCATACCTTTAATGAGCCCTTCTATTTCTCGCTTTCTTATTTTTTCTTCCTCTAAAGTATAAGCCACGTTGATAAGGGTTTTTATTCTTTTATTCTCCATGACCACAAAGTCTACTTCTTTGTCCTCTGTTTGATAGTAGAAAACTTTGAATCCTCTTCTCTTCAATTCTATAAGGACTAGGTTCTCTAGGAGAGCCCCTAAATTTTCGCTTGGTGTGTATCCTATTACATTTGCTAGTCCTGTGTCGATAGCATAGATCTTTTTTGGTGCTATTATTTGCTCCTTTGCTTTCGTAGAATATCTCCTCACTGTGAAGAGCACATAGACGGCTTCCAGGTAACTTAAGTATTTGTCTATAGTCTCTAGGCGTTTCACTCTGGGTAGGTATTCCCAAGTTTAGTTATGTTTGGCGAGGAATACCTACCCCTCATTGCACATGTCGTCCCCTCCCATGGGCACCCATCGGCGGAGACACTCCGCCTTAGCACCCAGCTCATTGGGGTTTCAGCCCGCACGCCACGGGCCACATCCCGCAGCGCAATATTTATCGAGGCGGCGAAATCCCTATCAAAAACAACGCCGCACCTCCCGCAGACGAGCTCCCTCTGGGACAACCCCGTCATTGGGGAGCCACAGATAGGGCAGAGACGGGAGGTGCGGCGAGGATCGACATAGGAGACGGGAACACCAATCCACCTAGCTTTGTACTCGATCAAAAACTGTAACTTCCTGAAATCGGCCAGGAAGAGGCGGCGGTTAAGCCTCCTACTCTTATTCAAGATCCTAGACTTGATATCCCTTAGATCCTCCAGGACTATCCGCGCCTGGAAAGTTGTGGCGAGAGCAACAATCCTCTTGGCGACCACATGGAGCAGGTGCTCCTTCCGCCGTCTCCACCTACCAGCGTAACGCTGGATAATCTTGATCTTCCACTTCGGTAGGTGCCTCGGGTTCTCCCCGCTATAAAGCTTTTTCTGGAGGCGGCGTATCCAGACCATCTTATAAGTGTAGTCAAGCTCCACGATGCCGTCTAAGCCTACTCTCTCAGCATAGATGACCCTGCCGCCATCGAGAACGGACAGCGTAACATTCCTCTCATTTATATCCACACCGAGCCGACGCTCGAAGTCCTTCTCCTCAACCTCCTTCTTTATTGCGATATGTAGCTCGTAGCTCCCATCGCTGAGCCTGCGTAGGTATGCCTCACCAAGAATAATCTTACCTTTCATCCATACCTCAAGAAATTTAGCTTCATAATCTGAGACGACAAGCGGAAGAACTACGGCGTTCCGTGGAGTCGTAGCGATCCTAACAAACCAAGCATCGTCCTTCCTGAAAATCCTGTAGACGCCGATCCCATTAGATTCCTTGTAGAGCTTCAGAAAGAACTTCTTGAACTCCGGCCTCTTCTCCGCTCTCCTCTTCTTCTTTAGTTTTGTCCAAGATTTGTACGTCGCCACGGCCACCTCCATCGCTGTGTAGCGGTACTTTGAGTGCCACTTCTTGTCGGGGACAATGCTTTTTGATGCTGAGTACGCCAATGCGTGGAGCTTCGCCTTGGACTTCACGTCGTATCTTACGCATATGTCAAAGAAATACTCGACCAGCTGCTTCCAGTCCGCCATAAGTTCCCGCAGTATCCTATCTTTTCCTTTTCTGACTCGTCTGGTCCTCAGCTTTAGCGTCTTTATGGCGATCATACCTCCACGCCTAGGTCGCTCCTCAACCTATTTTTTATGTCTTCGACAAACCTCTTCGCCCTGTGACTCCTCATTCCATAGATCCTGCCAGCGAAGTTGACGACGATGCTTACGAAGTCCTCCACAAGCTCTTCGAGCGGAGACTTCTCCTCCTTAAAAGCCTCCACAACCTCCACATCGAAATACTTGAAAAAGTATTTTAGGTAGCCGAACCCGAACCGCGTTAAACGGTCTCTATGCGTTATGAGGACCACATCCACCTTCCCACTGGTCACGTAGTCGAAAAGCTTTTTTAGTCCTCTTCGCCCTTCCCGCAGTTCTGAGCCTATGTCTGTCAGCACGTCCACGATGATCCATGCTCTCTGCTCCGCATATTTTCTTAGGGCTGCAATTTGTCTGTCTAGGTCTCCGTTCTCGGCCTGTTTCTGTGAGGAGACTCTCGCATATATCACGCATCTCGTGGTGGTGGGTTTTCTCTGGCCGAGTATTCTTCTTATTTCGCTTTCTGGCACTCTTCTGTGTCCCCCTGCTGTCCTGACTGTCCTTATTTTTCCTTCTCTTTCCCATCTCCGCAGTGTTGATATGCTTATTCCGAGGATTCTTGCTGCCTCGGATGGCGTGTAGAGCTTCTCCGTCTTTGACACCATTATTCTGTCTATTAGCATCTAATAATGAGAAATCATATTTAAAGCTTACTAACTAGAAACAGCCTAGTCCAAAGATGTTCCTTAGTTTTCTCAGCGTTATCCTCTGACCCACATTGGATATCAGATAATATGCTAGGT
>Ga0190367_1000521_pt1 | contig 27692 bp, 31 predicted proteins | sample 4872181011_MG_FD_171838 | JGI IMG/M metagenome (GOLD analysis project Ga0190367, IMG submission 171838) | Hydrothermal vent microbial mat bacterial communities from Southern Trench, Guaymas Basin, Mexico - 4872-18-10-11_MG | ecosystem: Environmental > Aquatic > Marine > Hydrothermal vents >...
CCGGCCGGGGCATATTGTGAAAAAAACTATTGACTAGTAAGGATACCTTTAAATTTTAGACAGAGTAAGTATTATGAGTGGGTGAAATACTTGTCCGAATTCGATGAATGGTGGAAAAGGACTAGGAGGTTTTTTGAGGAAATAGATAGGTTAATAGATGAAATGATAAGAGAATCCATGTCACTTCCCCCTGAGGAGCGACGAGTTAGAAGATTTGGACCTTATGTATACGGCTTTTCGATGACAATAGGTCCTGACGGTATTCCTAGGATAAGGGAGTGGGGTAATATAAAGCCTGGAGTCATTAGACCGCATATAACTGAAGAACTAGAGCCATTCACTGATGTGATAGACGAAAGGGATAAGTTTAAAATAGTAATTGATATGCCAGGAGTAGAGAAAGAGGATATAAATGTGGAGGCTACAGAGGATGTAATAGAAGTATCTGCGAGAAGAGGCGATAGGAAATACTACAAGCGCGTTGTTTTACCTGAAAAAATCAGACCTGAAACTGCAAAGGCACAATATAAGAATGGGGTTTTAACGATAACTGTCGAAAAGCTTGAGAAGAAAGGGGGCAGGGGATTTACTGTAAAAGTTGAGTAAAATGATTGAAGTAAAATTTAAGGCTATTTTAACGAGTAAGAGCATTATAAAGGATCCATTAGGAGAAAATATGATTAAACTTGAACTAATGGAAGAGAAAGATATACCTGGTCCGGTGATAATACATCAGAAGAAAGATGATACTTTATCTAGAGAAATTGCACCGGTAATATCACAGATAATGAAATCATTGCCTATTTTCAGTGGTGGAAAGTTTACTGTACCTAGGTTAACAATACTTTTAACAGAGGATGAGTGGGATAGATTACCCGAGAAGCCAGAAATAGGAGATATAATCGAAGTAGTAATTAAAAGTAAAATGATCGAAATAAAAAAGGGTTAGAATTAAAGTTTTACTATTTTTATAAAAGATATTTTAAGGGTATATCCTGAAACTCTCCTCCTGGCAGTTTTCTTCTTATTATGATAGGTAGTACTCCCATCTCGAGCTCTATACGCGCTATTTCTATTGGATCTTTAACTTTAAGTTCCTCGATATCTACAAGTGGAGGGGCGCCAAGAGCTAGCTGAAGAGCCCTAGCCCCTATAATACGGGCTTTCTCGTATCTCGTTAATTTAGGAGGTCCTAATATTATTTTAATGCCTTTTTTCTTCTCTAATTTATTCAAAGCCAGGAGTTTTCTCCTCCGATCCTTTCTCTTTCTTCTCCTTTGGAGGAGCCGCTGCAATTATATCGTCAATCCTTAATATCATTATCGCTGCCTCGGTGGCACTCTTTATTGTCTGTTTCTTTACTATCGCTGGCTCTATTATATTCAGCTTCATCATATCGCTTATTTTACCGTTTATAACATCAACACCACTCCATACTTCTCCCTTTTCATGTCTGTTTCTAAGCTCAACTATTGCGTCGACAGGCTCTATACCAGCGTTCTGAGCCAAAATTGTAGGTATCTTCTCTAGCGCTTCAGCGTATGCCTCTACGGCTAGCTGTTCCTTGCTTCCGAGAGACTTAGCAAACTCTTTCAGCCTCCTTGCAAGCTCTATTTCAATAGCGCCTCCACCTGCTACTATCTTCGGCTCCTGAACAACATTTCTTATCACGCAGAGTGCGTCATGAAGAGCTCTCTCTGTTTCATCAACTATGTGTTCAGCTCCACCTCTTACGAGGATTGTTACAGCCTTAGGATTCTTGCACTCCTCTACGAACACCATTTTATCATCTGCTACTTTTCTCTCCTCCACAAGACCTGCATAGCCTAAATCTTCAGGTGTAAGATCTTCAATGCTTGTTACAATCCTAGCTCCAGTGGCTTTAGCTAGCTTCTCCATGTCAGACTTCTTGACCCTCCTTACAGCTAGGATTCCTCTCTTAGCTAGGAAATGCTGAGCTAAGTCGTCTATGCCTTTCTGGGTAATGACAACATTAGCTCCTACTTCAGCTATTTTATCAACCATCTTTTTTAATAGTGCTGCCTCTTGATCTAGGAATGCCCTTAACTGCTCCGGGTTTGTAATGTTTATTTTAGCCGTCCATTCAGGCTTCTCTATTTCCAGTGGAGCATTTATTAATGCTATCTTTGCGTTCTCTACTCGCTTAGGCATTCCTGGATGCACGACTTCCTTGTCTAGAACTATGCCATTTATTAGCATTGTTTCCTCAATAGATTCACCCTTCTTCTTTTCGATTTTAATGTTATCTAGGTCCACCTTATACTTACCATCATCGGTTTTCTCCACTACTTGTAGGACAGCCTTAACAGCTAAGTCTGCTAGAAAATCTTTATATTGTGCGACGACCTTGCTGGATAAGGCTGTTTTAGCCACCTCTTTCAGAACATTAACATCTAGAGGATCTACCTTGACGGCTATTTTATCTATCTCTTTAAGTAGGTATTCTAACGCCCTTTCATATCCTTCAGTAATGATAGTTGGATGAATATCAGAATCTAGGAGTTCTTCTGCATTCTTTAGGAATTCGCCTGCTAATACTACTACCGATGTTGTTCCATCGCCGACTTCATCGTCTTGAGCTTTAGCTACCTCAACAAGCATCTTTGCAGCTGGGTGCTGTACATCCATCTCCTTTAGAATAGTGGCGCCATCTCCTGTTATCGTAGCACTACCGAATGAATCAACGAGAAGTTTATCCATACCTCTAGGACCAAGTGAAGAAGCTAGAGTTTCTGCAATAATTCTAGCAGCTAAAATGTTTGTTCTTCTAGCATCCCTTCCAACAGTTCTTGTAGTTCCCTCCTTTAACAATAATACGGGAATTGCTTGAGCCGGAGCCGCCATACATTTACACCTCGTTAGAATAATCCGAAAAATGCATATTAGCGCTTCTATATATAGTTTACGCATTTGCTACTAGTTATTAACAACAATTATGCACTTTAATATTACTATAAGGCACCCGATAGATAAATAAGATAGTTATTGAAATATGGTTGTGTCTCTATAACCAGTAGCAGATCAGTCGGATTTCAGAGGAGAAGGCTATGGCCAGGTATAAAACGCTTGGCAAGAAGAAGAGATTGGCGCGTGCACTAAAGCAAAATGTACCCGTTCCAATATGGGTTGTTGCAAAGACGTTAGGTAAGGTTAGAGGTAGGATAATAAGTAGAAATTGGAGAAGAAGCCGTATGCAGTTGTAGTAGGTGATTCATATGTCTGAGACACCGCTTAAGGTAGAGGAAGAGAGAGTTTATGTAATTCCGCTAAGGGATGCATACTATTCCTCTAGGCGGAAGAGAGGTAAGAAATGCGTAACAATAATACGGGAGTTCATAAGGAGACATATGAAAGATGATGACATAGTAATTCGGAACGATGTAAATGAATACATATTTTCCAGAAGCATAGAGAAACCTCCTAGAAGAATTAAGGTTGTAGCTAAGAAAGTGTATGACGAGGAAATGGATCGACGTTATGTAGAGGTAACATTGTACCGTGAAGGAACCGAAAAAGAAGAGTGAAATGATGAGTGTTCAAATAGAGAAATATACTATATATGGTACCTCCTCGCTAGGTGCATATATTCATACTGATGAAAAAGTAACGCTAATTCCAACGGACACGCCGGAAAAAATAGATGAGGCTATAAAGAGAGTGCTTAAAACTAAAGCATTGAGATGTAGCATTGCAAGATCTTCACTATTGGGGATATTTATTGTAAGCAACTCCTATGGGGCTCTAATACCCTCTATAGTAACGGATGAAGAACTAAAATATCTACAGGAGACATTTAACGAACTAGGCTATAGACTGACAGTATTTAACAGCAAGAAAACTGCTATCGGAAACATGATACTAGTAAATGATAGGGGCGCTATCATATCTCCTCTCTTTAGCAAGAAAGAAAGAGTACAAATAGCTGATACCCTTAATGTTGAAGTTGTATCCATGGAGCTGGCCAATTCTCCACTAGTAGGTGCTATAGCTATTGCAACCAATAGAGGAGCTTTAGTTCATCCCCTAGCCTCTGATGATGAACTAGAGATATTGGAAAGCGTTCTACATGTGAAGGCAGATGTAGGAACAATCAACAGGGGAAGTCCATATATAAAACTAGGTATTATAGCCAACAGTCGCGGTGCTATAGTTGGTGACGAAACAACAGGTCCCGAACTTATGCGAATACATCAAGTGCTTTTCTCGTAGGGCTTCCCCTTGCTTGAAGCTATTACAAAAGCTGAAAGGATATCCGGGTCGTTAAATACCTCCTTATAGATATCTTTCATCCACTTTACATCAGCCTCATTCACAACCTCAAACTCTATAAAATCATTTCCTTCAATGACTGATTCCTTAAGAAAATCCGCTAAAACATCTAAGCCTTGAAAACCTACCCTTAATGTTATTTTATCAACGTTTTTATATGTAGCTAGGCTTGATAATATCTCACGAATTTTACCAATTGCTTCTCTGTTGATGGAACAAGAGTAAATTAATACCCCATCCGCTAAAATTACGATACCGCTTTTGCTTGCTCCAGGGTCTAAGCCTAAAACAATCCTTGACAAACGCTCTTTGTTAGTCAATACTCTGACTATGTCAAGCAACGTATGAAAGGTATTTTTAATGACAATCACATTATCCGCTTCAATACAGTCTATCTTTCTAGTACTTAAAATAATATCAAAGAAACTTAGGTTAAATTTAGCTAAATCTTCTATATGCACAACTTCTGTATCTTTCAAACTAAGAAAAGCCATAAGTTTATCTAGCTTTAGATATTCCTTGTAGTCACCTATGACTATTAAAACTTTAGAGTTACGAAGCAGGTTTTTAATATCTCTCAAGTATATTCACCATTAGCTTTCTTAAATCTTCTTGAACTAAATCCTCTATTTCTCCAAGCTCGTAACTCCCTATTAAAGAGAGATCTTTTGAAACTATCGTCAATTTCACGATTTCTCCATCTATGGAAACTCTATAAAGTCGATCCACGTATTTTTCTATAAAACGCCAGTACATGGGTTTATCGCCATGCTCAGGTGCTGTTAAAATGAATGGCGTATTGTTTTTCCTACTAATATGCTTGATCATTGCTGCCTGTTCTACAAACGCCTTTTGAGACTTTAGGTTCAACCTTCTACTTCCGTAGATTCTTAGAGGAAATATCGTGAAATTATCTAGTATTACTATAAGATTCTTTCTTGATGAGAAAAGTAGTAAGCTATTTACTATATTGTACTGATCGAGAGGATCCTCCATTAGGATAAATGAAAAATGCTTCTCTATTCCATATAAGGATAAAATACGTAGATGGTGCTTTGACAGGTACTTTGCTGGTGATATAAACAGCATATCATATTCGCTTAAGAGACTACATAAAGTTGCTCCTAAATGAAGTGCTACAAGCGACTTAACCAAATTATTATAGCCATACACAAGATAGACGGAGAAAAAGCTCTTGTCCATCTCTTTTCCGCGTAAGTCTACCACCCTCTCTTTACGCCATATATTATCATGAGAAGAACTAATGAGACAAATAGTATCAATGTTCCTACAATCATCATAATACTAGCATGTTTAGGTTCATAGAGATACCTATGAGACTTATATATTAAGTACATTCCTATAAAGCAGAGCATATAGCTCATAGCTATTATAATAACCTCTGCCCATGTCTGCCCTAGCGTACTCGGATAAAAGAAAACATCCCCCCACATTACCCTGGGTTGCTCCACTACCGCGTATATCACACCGCTCATAAGCAGTGCTGCTAATGCTACTATTAAGTAATTAAAATATTCGCTTGAAATGATATCCTGGACTAAGCGTCTTACTTTATCGTGAAATGAACGAGGAACCCTCATAGTATCACGTTTTAAACTAAGTATCGGCTTCATTGTTCTTAGTCAACATATATTTATCTTTCGTTCACGCCGAGAATATTTTATAGGTTAATCGAAGCTTAAAATCAGTACTATAAAGCTAGGATCTCGTAAACCCTGTTAACGCACAGCAGGAAGTAAAAACATTCTTTTATATCCTTACAAATATACAGCTATAAAACAAGGGTCTACATCCTTACCCATATAAAATAACATGATAAACTGTGTTTAGGTTATTTAGAGATATATATGAGAAAGCGCTTTTAGTTACTACTTCAATATCCATAGATAATCTTATCAGCTGTTATCTCTTTTTTACAGGTAGTTAAAAATGGCAGATAGTGGGAAGTTGAGGGCTAAAGGAACTAAAAAGCAATTTTCTAGGACGACGGTAAAAATATACGAATTCATGTTAATGCATGGTAAACCTATTGGAATAAGGGAGCTTCAGCGGAAACTTAACTTAAGCAGTCCGAGTTTGGCGGCTTATCATCTGAAAATTTTAGAGAAAGAGGAACTTATAGAAAGATTACCTGATGGAAAATATGCCGTAAAGAAAACAGTTCGTTTGGAAGGCATGAAGAACTTAATATTTATCGGATGTAAGCCAATACCAGCATATCTGCTTTACATCGCCCTAACATCCTCATTATCATTCTCTTCATTTTTACTTCTATTAATAAACAGAATATTGGAGGCATTAATTGTAAGTACAACATCCAATTTTATGGCTATTCTGCTTTTAGTTAGAATCTTAAAAGAGAGAACTTCTTATTAGTTGTTAAGATGAAATAATATAGAGATACCATCTCGAAGAGACTCATGTAGGTGAAATATAGCGCCTTAATTGTAGTACCTTTATACTAGCATTCCTAAAAATATTGCTATTAGCGCTCCAGCGGTAGTAGACAGTATATTTACAACCTCATTTGTTATGATACGATACCCCCTATAATATCTAGTTTTTGTACCGCATTTATGTATCTTGTTATCAGTCTCCTTATTACACTTAGGACACCAGTATTTTAGCTGTACCGTAGCTCCAAGCACACTATCTATCTTTTCAGCTATAAAACCCGAAATAAATGTTATTATGAAAATTTTTGCTACTAGTAAAGGTTCATTTGGCAATATACTGTCGGGGAAAATGAAAAGTATTAATGCTGCTACTATTGCTATAAATATTGCTCCTAGGAAACTTGCTAGCTCTCCGAGCTTCGTTACGCCGCCACTAGTTCCATGGGGAACCCTTCTAGTTGGATTAGTTATGAGTACAGGCTCCTCATTCGATAATGCTCCTATTTCAACGGCCCACGTATCTGAATTTGATGCACTTATAGCTCCGAGAAGCCCGTAAACAATAAGCTCGGGCATCGAACTATGTTCGAATATCCTTAAGAGGAAAAGTATTAAACCCATCAATGCAGCTACTCCGCCAGCCCCTATGACCTGCATATATGACCGCCCTGCCCATTTCTCAGCTGCCTGCCTTGCAAGCTTTATATCATATTTATATTTGGTAATTTTACTTGAGGATATAAAGAAAGCCAGAATTACTATGAAGTATTGCCATCCCCCAACGAAGACGAGTGTTCCGACAATCATTGCTGTTAATAGACCCGATTTATCCACGTATCCCTTTTTATAGGACGGTAACCCTATGAGTAGTGAAAAAAGTATTCCTAAGGCTATATTAACAGCTATTTCATATATTGTCAATATATTCACCCATTGCTACCTGCTATCTTACTGAAGGCTTATTTTGATTAAAGGATATATTAGATTTACTCTTGCTCTTTATAGAAGATCCACTACGCTAGGATCCATACTCTATTTTTTCACCTCAATTATAGTGCTATTTCCCTCCGACAATAGCTTGGAGAGAAATGCAAACATTAGAACTTCTCCCGATAGAGATCAGAGCATGCAGTTTACAATATAGTTCGAGACCGCGCCATACTTATATACTTGTATCAAGGATAAGTTCATGATGATAATTGAAATAATATTGGCGGGTATATTCTTCATAATAGCTCTACTAATCTTCATTCTAATAGTAAAGGTAATCATACTACTTCTTCCAGCCCTCATAGTAGCCCTAATAGTTTACCTGATAACCGGAAGCTTAACGTTAACAGCTATAGCCTTTTTAATAGTTGCATTAATATCACTGGTAAAGAGGTTATAGCTCCTTGAAATTGAAGAATATTAGAATTATTCTTTACCAGCCTCTTTTTGAAATAAATATAGGGTACGTAGCAAGAACTATGAAGAATTTTGGTTTAAGCGAATTGTATATAGTTTCACCTCTCGCTAGATTGGGTAGAACAGCACAAGTGTATTCTGTTCATGCCGATGATATCCTAAAAAAAGCTGTTATCGTCGAAAGACTAGAAGATGCCTTGGCAGGAGTAGACTATATTGTGGGAACTACAGGTAAGAAAGGAGGAATAAAGAATATTCTTCGACAGGCAATTACACCAGAGGAATTAGCTTTAAAGCTTCTATCCTTAGACGACTGTAAAGTAGCTATAATTTTCGGAAGAGAGGATATAGGACTTACAAACGATATACTAGCCTTATGCGATATAATAGTTACAATTCCAGCTAATCCGGAGTATCCTATCTTGAATTTATCTCATGCTGCCACAATAATATTCTATGAAATATTCAAGTTCATATATTATGAAAGTACGCTCCCCATGAGGAAAGGCAGACTAATAGCGATCCGAGAAAACAATATTGGATTATCTAGGTTCTATAGCTTCATTGATGATATACTGGATCATTTGAAGCTAGCGGTGTCTAAAAGACAGAAAACGAAACTAGTCATAAAGCGTATTCTTGGAAGATCATTGATAAATATGTACGAACTTCAAACTATTTTAGGCTTAGCTAGACAAATACGCGAAAAAATAGCTTGCGAAGAAACAGGAAGATGTTCTCGCAAAAGTTATATAGCAACATAACAATACTTATTTTGGCCCGTGGTCTAGCGGTAGGACATCGCCCTCACACGGCGGGGGTCTCAGCCTTAGGAAGGTTGAGCCCGAATCGTGGGTTCAAATCCCACCGGGCCCACTTTTCTTCGGAGCAAAGGCTATTAGTATAGCCTTCAGTAGGATGTTCGGATTCCTGAGCATTATCACTAAGTCACGCTTAAGATCCCTTGCAGCCTTTGAAGCGCAAACTGCGAGCGTACGCTCATCAATAAACTCGCTTTTCCTAACTACAATGGAGATATTACTGGATAATTTAAGAAACCTATGTCCTCTTGCAATGATAACATCAAAATTCGAATCCGCCAGAAGTAAAATTATTATTATACTGTTCTCATTCCTACATATGTTTTTAAATTTTTCGGAAAAATCATTAACTGCCTTATCTGCGTTTACGGCTATTATACAGTCTCCCCTTTCCGTGAGAAAACTTTCCCTCGTTATCTCGAATGTAGATCTATGCGTAGCTTTAACGTTGGGGTGTCCATACGCGTGTACTACTTCAATTGCATACCAATAATTATTCAGAACCATGTCTCTAGGCTCGCCTGCCTCATCGTTGCGGCCATAGCCTTCTTAGCTCTTTCCACGGCTTTCCTAACCCTTTCAAGAGAGAAGTCGTGTTCATCGCATAGAAAACTTATTAAACCGTCCTCGTCAGGCTCTTTCCATGTTAAAGTATAATTATCAGTAACCTTAGGTTTAAGAAATATTTTCTCTATCTCTAATGGATCAACAGGAAAAGCTTTTCTCCCAACTATCGGGACTATCTTCTCTATGGTTCCATACTGTTTTACCAATTTTAAGGCCTTCTTAGGTCCTATACCCTTTACCCCACCCGGATTATAGTCCGTCCCTAAGAGGATACCTATTGCTATCAATTGTTCCCTTGTTATTCCAAGAGTTTCTAAGACGTTCTTTAATTCAATTAATTCAGGAGAAATCTCAATGTATACATTTTTTCTAGGGAGCTTCCTCCTGCCCGAAATCGTGATGTTTCGAACAAGTCTTGGTGTTCCGTAGAGTAGGGAGTCGTAGTCTTGGCTTGCTGTTGCCCATACATCGCCCTTTAAAGCCATATATGCAGCTTGAGCCTCACCCTCAGAAGGCGCCTGAACCCAAGGCACACCAAGCAAATCAAGCAAAACCTTAGCATCATTAACCATCCTATCCGTGAGCCTAGATGTCTGCTGTGCATATATTCTAGCTTCCTCTAAATCTCCTCTCTCCAATGCTTCCTTATATTTTTTCATAGCCTCTTCCTTCAGTTGTATACGTTTCATAATTTCAGCGCTCTTCAACTCGGGAGGTGTTCCATCGAATACGTATACAGGCTTTATACCCAACTCTAAGAAATTAACGGTACGGTAAAGCAATCCGCTTAAATGGCTAGTTATATTACCCCTGGAATCCATTAGAGGCGTTCCATCAGGCTGCCTAATAGTAGCTAAAAACTGATATAGTGCATTATAGGCATCTATTGCTATAATCTTCCCAGATAAATACGCTAATTCTATTTCCTTACGCGGTACTAAATCCTTAAGATTTACTCCCATGATTCTCCGTTTATCCCTACCGCATTATCCTATATAAATTTGTTTTTGCGGTAGGGACTTCCGCTTCGTCCATAGCCCTTTGGGTAGGGCTATGGGGTCACGGGTGGCCGTCGAGGGCAACGGCACAGCTCTCCCATCTACGTTTAGCCCTATAGGGCTTGGAGCATAGCTCCCATTCCCCGATAGGGCTCTAAGCATAGGATTCCATTTTGCACTTATGTATTGAGTAGAATATTATAACGAGTTTGGATGCCATAAGCCTTCCCTAGAACATTATTTAACCGAAAGATGAGAAAATTATACTTCGATAGCGAAACTTTCTGCTTCCTCCTTGCTTTTTACATCCAAATAATGTGAAGTCAATGCTCTAACGGTTTCCCTCAGTAACGACATCGCCTGAGCTGGGGATAGTCCTAGATCCTCACACGTATACCTCCAAGATTTAGCCTGAAGTATCCTAACTATTAGCAATAGTTTCTGCATCTTCGACAATTGTGGTTTGTCCGGAGATGTGTCGGAGAAATAGTGTTTTACGAGTTTCGTTACGGCATCCATGCAGTTCTCGACGGTCATCGTGCTCCACGAGTAGGATAATAGCCTGCCGATCTGAGCATCCGAAAGTTCAAGTTTTTCTATCGGCTCATCCGTGTATGGAACATCCAATAGCATTAGAGCTACCTCAGGATCAAGATCATGGTAAGGTTCGTGTAGAGAATTCAGCAGTTTTCTCCTAAACTCCCTATTAGCAAAAATTATGTATCTTTTCACATCCTCCTTTAAATGCTTCAAGACTATTACTGTGTATTCCCCGCTTACCGGATTTCTATCGGGACTAATATGTATTGGAATATATCCATTTTTAAGCCAGAAATTAAGAAGGATCCTATTTACTCCAAAGCCTGCACCAACCCAATCGTAGTCACGTGCCTTAGCCTCCTCTTCTATAAAGCTTAAAGCCTTGGATCCTATACCCATATCTGTAGCAGATGGATGAACAGCTATTCTGACAATACGCCATCCAATTCTCTTACCAAAACTTAACACCTTATAATGTTTGATGTATCTATCAGGTATAATATTTCCAGCAATCCATGCTCCCTTCGCTAGCTCTCTTGCTAGCTCCTCATCTATATCACCTTCTTCAGCTAACTCTATGGATGCTATAATTTTTCCGGAGGGCAACTCAATGTACCTGACATCGTGGTGTGGCGCATCCATCATCATGCCTAGGTCATTGGGATTGTTCCTGTAGTGTGCCATAATATAGATTCCTATGAATTGCCTTAGCTTATCTTCCTGCTTTAGGAAGAAGTTTTCATACTCAGGTTTAATGTACTGATAATTACTCGCCTCTATATCTTTCAAATCATCCTCTGAAAGCGTTAATGGCTCTGCATCAAGCAGTAGTGTATCGAAAAGCCATGCCTCGATGGGATCATTTATTGCGTATCTAATTGGTTCCTCCATATCATACTCTATAACAATTGTATCTACGTCTTTCTTTATTGTCGACAAAAACCTAACGGAAAATCCTCTTCCTGCACCTTCGTAGCCGTGTATGGTTGAAGAGAAAATAGCTCTATTAAATTTCCTATGTATTAGATATAGCATCGGTACTTGTAATGAAGCTGCCTCGTCTACTGCTATTATATCTCCTGCAGTCCTAATGGCATCTATTGGCGAGTAATACTTTATGTCTATACCCTTACACTTAACTGAGACAATATAATCCTCCCTGGTATCTATATTCACGTTGTAGTTTAATTCCTCAAGCGTTCTTATGAGTAAACCGAATAAGGGCTGGACATTACTCTCGTTAGGTGCTGTTACAATTATCTTACTTCTACCTTTAGCTCTTCTCAACTTGTGAGCCAAGGCCGCCAATGCTATGCCGACGGCGCATGATTTACCCCTCCCCCTATCGGCTGTTATAACTACAGCGACCTTCTTTTCAGGTTTCTCATAGAGCCTTTCTAAAATATGAATAACCTCGACTTGATCCTGAGTTAATGCCATCGAATATACTTTATAGGGGAAAATTGCTTTTTGAGGAAACTTTAACTCTCTCTTCTTAAATGCACGTTTCTCAATCTTTAATTCCTTCAATATTTTATTTTTATCAACATCATATATCATGATCCCGTCGTGCTGGAAAAGCTTGTTAATGAATCTTCTAACAAATATTCGCCTTAAATGCGCCGTCGTGTATTTATGCGTAGTTAAGGTTTGTTGAAATCTAGTAGTTATATTAAGCCAATGATTAAAGTCGGGCGTTAATAATATTATAAGTCCCCCGCCCTTTGTTACTCCGATAAGCTTCCCGATATCGTTAGGCTCAAGGTTGTTATAGAGATCTAATACTGAATGATCAAACGTTAAACCCAGTACCTTACCAGCCTCATGATACGATACATAGTGAATAGCTACCTTTTTAGTTTTTGAAAGCAGACTTGAAAATGTATCCCTTCTTAAAACGCTATCCTCATAGAAAGCATGATAAACATATAGGAGATTTATTCTTGAAAGTGCATGTTTAGCTATCTGCTTCATTAGCAATGCCACTATCTTTAAGCTTTTATCGTAAGATTCCCCCGTAAACACAACCATTATCCTATGATTATTTACCCTTGCTACCTCCAGCTTCTCAAGTATGTATTTGATAAGATCCTTTCGCCTCATTTTCAGAATCCCTTAATCAGAGCTTATCGCTATCCCTATTGTTTACGCTAATTATCTAATCCTATCTTCTGGGGAGATACTTATAATATTTTTCATCGTTCTTTAGTTGACGAGGAAAAAGCATAAACAATAGCTGATGATATTAAGACTAGAAGCCTGACTCTATTATATCGCTGGGCTTCATAATTTCTCTAAGAAAAACGGTAGCATACAGTCCCTTTTTCAGAATAAATCTGATAGATACCATGAACGCGCTGCTATGCATATCGTCCTCACATACCCTTAGAACCTTAAAATCTTCAGGAAGAAATGACGCTAAGCGATGATACCCTCTAGAGGATACCTCCGGCATATGCTTTACTTTAAAATTATCTAGTTTAACTCCCTCTTCATCCAGGACCTCTTTTAATATTTCATATTGCACTCCTTCTCTTGCTTGCGTATTATAGCCTGGAACATCCAACAATAATACTGCCTTGCCACGGGAAACTAACTCTTTTAAAGTCTTTAAATTACCCTCGCTGGCTATTATTATTCCACTTACCTCATTTCCCCTCTTTATTCCCACAATATCTCCAATCAATGGGTATACTATGGAGTATCCAGACAAAAGTCGCTTGCTTAGGGTTTTATTAAATATATAAGCTTGATATGCCTCGACGAAAAGCTTCCTTATACTTAAAGGTAGCTTTCTTAAAGCTCCCAAGTAATCTTTTGGCTTCTTGGCTAAATGCCCCAACACCGTTCTTTCGTGACTTAAAGCTCTCGGAAACATTTCAAAGCCTTTCTTGTAGTCCTCTGTTTCCGCTATATAATTCCTAATTTCCTTTATCTCATCTTTCTCCATAGGGTAAGCTTTTGCCACTAGCTCGAAAACAGCCTCCTTAAATTTTCCGAGAATTAAATACTTCCCTATTATATGTGTATTCGGCCTTATTGTACCAAACCGCTGATAGCCATAATATGAAGGCACACCCCCTGCTTCATTTATCTCTTGCATTATCCTATTAATCCTATTTAGTATTGCATCTTTTTCCAGAAATATTCTTCTAATTATTATTGTAAATCTATTTCCATAGAGCATACCGGGTCTACTGTGAAAAGGTCTGTATCCTATTATTCTAATTGATATTTTTCCGTAGCGGTCTTTAAATTTCGAGATCTTCTCATAGGGTATTGTTGTCGAGACTAGCTGATAAGTTAAGGCCTTGGAATCTTTAAGTCCAGCAAACGAGAAAACTTTATAACTTACACCTATCTCCTTGGCTATTACCCTTAATGCGCTTATCGTATCGATGCCCTTCTTTTCTAATATAAACCATAAATATCTATCCGTAGCCTCGACATGCGATGTAGAAGGAGAAGCTGAAAAGTCTCCCGGAACTACTTTCCCCCATGGATCTATTTCCTCAACTATAAAATCATCAGGCACAGTCTTTATGCAACCACCTATGCCATTGGTATCTGATATATAGGCCTTTAGGCCTAGATATATATCAAGCCACGCTTTAGCCTTTCTCATAGCCCCATCCTTCTACTTTCGATAAGAAATTTAAGTATACGTTGTATATTTTATATTGCCCGCTCAAAGAGTCGGACCTTAGGTCCCCGCTCGATAAACCATGAAAAGCGGGACACCCGGGTCCGAGACAGAGCGGGCCACCTGTACATATACCCTATGGGGAGCATATTGAAACAAATAAAGTTTTGGTTGCTAGACATAAATTACGACATATCTAAGGATGGCATACCTGAAATTAGAATGTGGGGTATTGACGATAACGGTAATAGGGTTGTCGTCATAGATAGAACTTTTAGGCCATACTTCTATGCCGTTCCAGAAAAAGGCGTTGAAACGCAGTCGGTTGTTAGTAAAATTAAAAAGCTTGAACCTAAGTACAAGATATTAAATGTTGAAGTAGTTAGTAAGAAATTCTACGGCAAGCCCATAGACGTTATTAAAATTACATGCCAGATACCAACAATAGTACCGAACTTAAGAGAAGCCGTTAAGAAATTGCCTGGAGTAAAGGACGTACTAGAAGCGGATATACGGTTCTACATGCGATACATGATTGATAAAGACGTTTATCCTTCAACGTGGCATATAGCCGACGTTGAAGAGATAGAAGTACCTGAAAAGTGGAGGATTGATAAGGTCTATGTATTGAAAGGAGACTTACGCCGAAGCGATGAGACCACAATTCCTCCTTTACGCGTCCTTGCCTTTGATATAGAATGCTATAATAAATTTGGAACACCAAGGCCGGAGAGAGATCCCGTCATAGTAATTTCTGTAATGACAAATAATGGAGATAAAAAAGTGTTCACCGCAGATGGAAAAAATGATGCATCCGCCATTAAAGGATTCACAGAATTCTTGAATAAATACGACCCTGACGTGATAGTGGGTTATAACTGTAATGGATTTGATTGGCCTTACCTGCTGGAGAGATGTAAAGCTCTAAAACTGAAGCTTTCTGTAGCTAGGTCAGGAGCACAGCCAGCGACGAGCGTATATGGTCATATATCGATAATAGGAAGAGCTAACGTAGATCTTTATGATTTCGCTGAGGATATATATGAAGTAAAAGTTAAAACTCTTGAAAACATAGCTGAGTATCTCGGAGTAAAGAAGAAAAATGAGAGAATACTGATTCCTGGAATCGACATATACAAGTATTGGGATGATCCCGCGAAGAGGGAGACGCTGATAAGGTATGCTATTGATGATGTGGAAAGTATTTTAGGCCTCGCTGATAAATTTCTTCCCTTCGCCATACAACTCTCAAGCATAGTTGGTCTTCCACTCGATCAAGTAGGCTCTGCTTCGGTCGGATACAGAGTCGAGTGGCACTTAATGAGACAGGCATACAAGTTCAACGAGCTTGTCCCTAATAGAGTTGAAAGACCGTATAGACCTTATAGGGGTGCAATTGTCCTCAAGCCGAAGCCCGGCCTTCATGAGAATATCGCTGTGCTTGACTTCTCATCACTATATCCGAATATAATGATTTCGAAGAACATTTCACCTGATACTTACGTTCCCCCCTACGAGAAAGTAGATCCAAGCAAAGTTAATATAGCTCCTGAAGTCGGCCATAGGTTTCTGAAAGAGCCACCAGGGTTCTACAAGAAGGTGCTGGAGAGACTATTGAAATTCAGGAAGATGATTAAAGAGCAGATGAAGAAGCTGGATCCTACGAGCATCGAATATACGATACTCTATGAGAGACAAAGAGCTATAAAGGTTATCGCAAACGCTACCTATGGATACTGTGGATGGGTCGGAGCTAGATGGTATAAACGTGAAGTGGCCGAGGCAACGACCGCCTGGGGTAGGAAAACGATTAGGGAAACAATAGAACTTGCCAAGAAGATGGGGTTAAGAGTCATATACGGAGATACCGATAGCATATTCATCAAGTACGATAAGGATAAGGTTAAACGCTTTATTGAGGAAGTTAATAAAAAGCTTGGCTTAGAGATAAAGCCTGATAAGATATACATTAGGGTTTTCTTCACTGAAGCCAAAAAAAGATACTGTGGCCTTTTAAGTGATGGAAGAATAGACGTAGTTGGCCTAGAAGCTATTCGCGGCGATTGGACCGAGCTAGCCAAAGAGGTACAGGAGGAAATAATAAAGATAGTGCTTACGAAAAAAGACCCTGCTCCTGCAGTTAAGTATGTGCATGAGGTTATTGAAAAACTTAGGGGGAAAGAAATCCCGATGGATAAGCTAATTATCTGGAAATCAATAACTAAGAAGCTTTCAGAATATGAGGTCAGCGCAGCGCACGTAGTTGCAGCTAGAAAACTGCTAGCGGCTGGTTATTCATTAACCGTAGGCGATAAGATAGGTTATGTCATAGTTAAGAGACCGGGTGGAAGGCTAGCGGATAAAGCTGAACCATACGTTTTTGTAAAAGATATGGATGAACTTGATATTGACTACTATATTAAGAAACAGATAATTCCTGTTGCTATAAGAATTCTAGGATATTTCGGCATATCAGAAAACCAGCTATTAGCCGGAAGAAGGCAAGCTTCACTTTTTGATTTCTTTGGGTGATTCCCTTGGGTAAAATAAGAGTAGTGCCACTAGCCGACGAGAGCTTGGGAGTTCGAAGCATGTCGGTCTATGTACAAACTCCAGACCTAGGGATACTAATTGACGCGGGAGTCTCCCTTGCTCCCCGCAGGTACGGGCTACCTCCCCATCCGTCGGAGTTTATCAAGCTAAGAGAAGCTAGAGAAAGAATACTAGATTACTCTAGGCTATCCGAGGTTGTAATTATCAGCCACTATCATTTGGATCACTATACGCCCAGTTTTCCGAGCTGGTACGAATGGACGCGTGAAGATACATACGAGGAGATATATGGAGATAAAATAGTATTAATGAAAGATTTTAGCAACAACATAAACTACCGGCAAATGGTAAGAGCAAAATATCTTTATGAAGCTATTAAGGATAAGGCGTATAAAATACTTCAGGTAGATGGCAAGACTATAAGGATAGGCGATACTATCGTTAAGTTTTCTAAGCCATTTCCTCACGGTCCACCAGGGACACGCCTTGGATGGGTTCTAATGACAACAGTAATATTTGACGATGAAAAAGTAGTGCATGCATCGGATATACAAGGTCCCATGGACCACAACGCGTTAGAATACATAATTGAAGAAAGACCTGATATTTTAATTCTTGGAGGACCGCCACTGTACCTTGAGGGGAAAAAAGTGAGTATGGCAGACATCGAAAGAGGTATGAAGAATATGATTGAGTTGATAAGAAGGATGAATATCGTGATATTAAGTCATCACACACTAAGGGATCTAGGGTGGAAGGACAGGCTGAATTCCGCTTTTATAGAAAGTGGAGAAAGTGAAAATAAAGTATTTACGATGGCTGAATACAGAGGCATGGATAACATGTTGCTTGAAGCTAGGAGAAAGGAGCTTTGGGAAAAGATGCCGCCAAACGAAGAGTTCATAAGATGGATAAATTTAAAGGGCAAAGACAGAATAAAAGTTCATCCTCCACTTTAACCGATTATACTATTTTAGGTAATTTGTCCTTATTGGTGTTCTCCTTTCTCCTATAAAAAGTAGTGCTTCTTATATCCGCTAATACAAGAAGAGCCCCTAATATAAAGCTGAATAGCTCCTGAATACTTGGAGCTAATGTCGAGAGTATTCTTTCTTTAGCCTCAAATGTGAATAGAAGTGGAATATCTTCAATAGCTTCTTCCGTCCCTTCAACGTAGCCAAGGTTCTTCTCGTGGTATGTCAAGATATCTTCAACTAGGCTCCTAATCGTTGGGTTATTTAGATTTTCTAATATGTATTTTCTCGCTATGGCTAACAGATCATTTAACATGTCCTTTCCAAGCTTTATCGCTTCATCGTAGTCTCGCCTATTGACCGCTTCGTTATATTTAGCATACATTCTCCTAAATTTTTCATTAAAATTCCTTAGAAAATCTTCCTTAAGGCCGCTCATAACTACTTCACTCATGGTCATCAATAGACAGTATATGCTTATAAAGCTTAGCAGGTAAATTGTTTAAGTAATATCCTGGTAAGTATTGGGATAAAATGCACTCAAAATTTGCTCTTCAGGAAAACCGCCTTAGACTGCTTAGACAGCTTAAAAAGCATGGATATTTCGTAAGGATGCATGCATATGAATACATAGTCGGCGATGGAGAAAAGTTCATAGCAATCATTCTACTAGAACCGTATTTCAACCGGGCAGCTATTCTGTGGCTTAGCAGACAAAATACTAGAGATAAAAATAAAGTCTTAGAAATTATAAGGAAAATTGATGAAAATATAAAGATAGAGACTAGACAAGTGCCGGGGGTGGGCTTCGAACCCACGCCCTCCGGATTATGAGTCCGGCGCCCTAACCATTCTAGTCTGGTCCCCTGTGGATCAGATGGCTAGGCCACCCCGGCTCAGAATATAAGTTTTCACTCCAACTTTATAAAGTTTATTAGCAAGCTTATTAGTAGTAATACATAGTCGTGATGAATGTAGAAGACTGAATTATGATGTAGGGTACCAAATCTGATTAAACTATTTCTACCTTTAACATTAACCTTAAATACTGCTATTGTCCACTACTATTTTGGTGATTTGAAGCAAAATTAGCTTGGTGTTTTTGAATGCCGAGATCAAGTAGCGATGAAAATACTGTTAAGGAGTTGCAGCTTAAGGTATTTGAGGTTAGGAGTAGAGAGCAGGGGAGAGGTAGGGTTAGAATAGATTCTGAAGCTATGGCGAAGCTGGGCATATCGCCTGGCGATATAGTTGAGATTATTGGAAAGAGGAGGACTGCTGCAATAGCTTGGCCTGGATATACAGAAGACTATGGAACTGGAGTAATTAGAATGGATACTACGACTAGAAAAAACGCTGGCGTGAGTATAGGTGAAAAAGTAACCATAAGGAAAGCTAAGGTTAGGCCTGCATCAATAGTTAAGCTAGCACCAGCAAGTATACAGCTAACTATTGATGAACACTTTAGGGCCTATATTAAGAAGAGATTATTAGATCACCCGCTATGTGAAGGCGATATGGTTCAGATACCGGTGCTGGGTCAGGCGCTTCCGTTTATTGTAGCGTCCGTTAAGCCAGCTGGAATAGTTGTAGTGAACGAGGATACTAAGTTGATAGTTCTCGAGAAACCCGTGGAAATAGGAAGAATACCTAGAGTTACTTATGATGATATAGGTGATCTTAAGGAGGCGATACAGAAAATTAGAGAATTAGTCGAGTTACCGCTGAAACACCCGGAACTATTTAAACGTCTTGGCATAGAACCACCTAAGGGTATACTTCTTTATGGTCCTCCAGGAACTGGAAAGACGCTACTAGCTAAAGCTGTGGCTAATGAGACAGACGCCTACTTCATAGCTATAAATGGCCCTGAAATAATGAGTAAATTCTACGGTGAATCTGAACAAAGGCTAAGGGAAATATTCGAGGAGGCTAAGGAGCATGCGCCTTCAATAATATTCATCGATGAGATAGATGCTATAGCGCCTAAGAGAGAAGAAGTAACGGGTGAAGTGGAGAAACGTGTTGTAGCACAGTTGCTGGCTTTAATGGACGGATTAGAGACAAGAGGGAATGTTATAGTAATTGGTGCTACTAATAGGCCGAACGCCGTGGATCCAGCGTTAAGAAGACCAGGTAGGTTTGATAGAGAAATAGAGGTAGGTATACCAGATAAGCAGGGTAGATACGAGATACTCCTAGTTCATACGAGAAACATGCCGTTGGCTAAGGATGTCAATCTACACAAGCTTGCAGAAATAACCCATGGATTTGTCGGTGCAGATCTGGCGGCCTTATGTAGAGAGGCAGCAATGCGTGCCCTTAGGAGAATTTTACCACAGATAGATTTAGAAGAGGAAAGTATCCCCGAGGAAGTTCTTGAAAAAATCGAGGTAACAATGGATGATTTCATGAAAGCATTTAGGAGTATAACACCGACTGCATTAAGGGAAATAGAAGTTCAGGTACCAACAGTTAGATGGAGTGATATCGGAGGTCTTGAGGAGGTAAAGCAAGAGCTTAGGGAAGCCGTAGAATGGCCGCTCAAATATCCTGAGTCATTTGAAAGAATGGGTATTAAACCTCCTAAGGGCATATTACTATATGGTCCACCTGGCTGTGGCAAGACCCTCCTGGCAAAGGCTGTAGCTACTGAGAGTGAAGCTAACTTTATCTCAATAAAGGGACCTGAGATATTTAGCAAGTGGGTTGGAGAATCGGAGAGAGCAATAAGGGAAGTTTTTAGAAAAGCTAGGCAGGTAGCTCCATGTGTGATATTTTTGGATGAGATTGATGCAATAGCTCCTATTAGGGGATTAGGATATGGTGATTCTATGGTTACAGAGAGAGTTGTAAGCCAGCTATTGACAGAGATCGATGGGATCGAGAAATTGGATGGTGTTGTGGTAATAGCTGCCACGAATAGACCGGATATAGTTGACCCTGCACTCCTTAGGCCAGGGAGATTTGATAGATTGGTATATGTGCCTCCTCCCGATCAAAGGGGACGGCTGGAAATACTTAAGATACACACTAAAAATATGCCATTAGCAGATGATGTAGACCTAGAGGAAATAGCTAAGATAACTGAAGGATTTTCAGGCGCTGACCTAGAGGTTCTATGTAGAGAAGCAGGCCTCTATGCATTGAGAGAGGACATAAATGCCAAATATGTTGCTAAGAGACACTTTGAAAAAGCATTAAAGAAGATAAGGCCATCTATTACTCAGGAAATGATAAGGTACTATACTTCATGGATAGAGAGGGCTAGAAGCCTTAGGGAACGTGAAATTAGAACTATAAGGTATTACGCGTAGGGTTATATGATGTACGCGCCACTAACTGTAATTATTCTGGATATATTGAGGAGAAAGCGAAGCGGCGTTGCTAGAGATAGTGAACTCTTAAAAGAACTTCGTAAACTATATGGCAAGGAAGTAACTCTCAAGGACCTTAACAGAGCACTAATGGAGCTTGAACTTAGGAAAATCATATACGTAGAGCCCGTTAAGAAGAATTTAAGGTTAATTCATGTAATTGACCGCACATATCTCTAATCGCTTACACTGATATGAACCTTATATTCTCGCGAGATAGCATCTCTTGGACAGATATTTAGACAAACGTAACATTTTGTACATGAGACATTATCTATGAATGGATAGGAGTTTCTAAGTGAAATTGCCTCGAATGGACAGAAATTAATGCATAGGTATTCACCCATACACTTATCACATTTATCTCGATCTACGATTAGCTTAAGTTCCTTTGCGTTAGAAAGATTTAGCTTAATGATAGATGACGCTTCAACGTGCTCAGCTTTATTTAAATCTTTAAGGACACCTATAATAGATCTAGACACATACGGAATGCTTATTGTATCTACGTTCAGCTTCAGCATTCTATGTAATTGCTTAAGGTCTCTAATATCAGCTGAGATACCGATATTATTAAGATTCGCTTTCTTAAGAAATGAAAGAAATAAGTCCGTGTATTCTGGCCTCAATTTAAAGGTAATAACTTTTGCCTCGCTTCCAGAGAAGCTTATATTGTAACACGTAAAAATGCCTCTTCCATATGATAGTATTTTCGCCAATTTGTTTGAGAATAACACCTCAAATGGAAGCTTAATCAGGAATTTTATATTGGTTATCTCCCTCAACTCGGCGATAAAACCAGAAAAATTATCGATAAAATATGATAAACCGCCAAGATAGTATGGAGGAATTACATTCAGTTGAATAAACTCTGGCTCTAAGCTATGAAAAAGCTCTATAAAATCAAACCATTCAGCAAACCCTATGGCAGCTATAGTTGGGACTAGATATTCACCATATCCTTTATTTTTTAACTTTTTAAACATGTCAATGTAGGTATCTTTTTCGGAAGAAATGTATGGAATTAAAATTTTCTCATTGTTTATCACTTTAATTATGCTATGTGGGAAAATTTTTAAAGACTTTTTTAATGAGGAAGAAATTAGCGTAGGTAGAGAAAATAGGTTAAAAAGTTCGCCGTATTTTTTTACTAAACCTATTAGAAAGCGTTCATTAAGTAACGTCTGTTCATCTCCGAGGATTATCATTTCGTCACCGTATATAAATCACCTTTCTAATAATATTAATTGCATGTTACATATATGTCTAGTAGAATCTGGGCTTGAACTTGTACCTAAGGAAATAAGTAAACATCCCCTGATTCGAAGATATGCTAAGAAAAGAGGTAAGAAACCAAGTAAGGTTTTGCTGGATATCTCCTTTCATTACCACGCAATGAAGAATTTGAAGGACTTCAATAAGAGAGGGAGACCCGACATAGTGCATTTCTGTTTACTTGAAGCACTTGGATCCCCCTTAAATAAAATGGCACTTCTTAGAATATACGTACATACATATGATGGAAAAGTAGTATTTATTGATCCTTCCACAAGGATTCCCAAGAACTATATAAGGTTCGTCGGCTTAATGGAACAACTATTAGATAAAGGTAAGGTTCCGCCTAATAGTTCAAGTCCTCTCTTATGGATTAGAGAGATGTCCGTAAAGGATTTAATTGGTCATGTTAAGCCGGGAACTGTAATCTTACTGGACGAGAAAGGCAAGAAAATGTCTGTTCACGAGCTAGCTAAAAAATTTCCTATAGGCGATAATCCACTGATATTGATAGGTGGTTTTCAGCGTGGAAACATAAGTCAGGAAATACGGGAACAAGCCGACTATATAGTATCTATCTTCAAAGAAACACTAGAAACATGGATAGTTATCTCTCGGATATTATGTGCTTATGAGCATATCTATACGGCGTAATAACTTACTGCGATGAATCGACATCATCATTACAATAACTCAGAAGACCGCAAAGATGTTATAAGTCTACTTTTCGCCTAAAGGCCGGACTCTTCTTCATTAATTCTTTTATTACATCATTAACACTTTCATTATGGTTTAAGACCCTCTTTATAAAGACACCCGTCCTACCGATGGATTCTCTTCTTGTGAGCATTCTTATCCTCTCGCGTATAATATCCATGGATACATTTAATGTTCTGGCAACCTCCTCTTCTCTTCCAATTATTGACTTCTCAATATGACCGTACTCTGTTGGTAGAACTAACCTTAGGTTCTTATTGACTCCAGGAACTCTACGATTCAGAATTAATCCGTTAAGATCCAGCTCTCCTCCAAACTTGTAAAACTCCCTCTCTAGCCTACTTAATTTTCCCAATGGTACCGCTAGAATGACGTTACCATGTAAGTGGTAATATAGTTTCGGCGTGCTGTTTGGAGTAGCTTGAATTATCGTTCTATAATTTATGTTAACATTTGAAAGGTCGAGAATAGTTTCAATGATGGATGGCGATATAAGATCCAAGACCGCCATATCTACATCACTGTCTTTATTCACATCCCCCCTTGCAACACTACCATGGAGGACTGTGTTAATATTATGTTTAGAGAGCACATACATGACCCTACGAGCATTCCTCCTTAAATTTTTAAGTAATTGCCAATGTTCTTCATCATAATATACCTTAAATTCATCAATTTTAGGGCTTATTCGACTATAATCTTTCATTTATTCACCTAATTCTTTCAGATAATTTGGTTACTCTTTCGAGAACTTCAAGTAAATCGATGAGTAACTTCACATAGTCGTCTATCTCATCTACATTCCTTTTACTTATTATTAGGTTAATCTCATTGACTTTTGAAAGAATTGTCTCCTCGAGATTCTTTAGCATTAAACCTAAGTAAACCTTCCTTTCCTCCATTTCATCCTTTACGATAAATACTCTTTTTCCACATTTTGGACATATTACTTCTCCGCTTTTAAGCCTAAACAATGGAGATTTACATATAGGACATGAATAACTTAGAAGAGTAGCCCCAGCCCTAAGCAAATTTGCCATTTTCTTTATTACTTTTTCACTGCTCATATTCACATTAACTTCTTCCCCCAAATTATTCACCATCTTCTGAATAATATACTACTAGAAGGATAAAGTTAATTGTTTTCCCCTATACATAGAAGTAGCTTTATTTAACCTATCTATTGCCACCTTAACCCTGCGCTTAGAAAAGCCCCTCTCATCGCATAGGAACTCTATGAGTCCATCGATATCCGGCTTTCTTAGACAAATAATGTAATCATCTGTTACTTCAGGGTTCAGGAATATTTTCCTAATCTCATCGTAATTACTACATACCTCGCTTAATATTTTATAAGGTAAATTTTCTATCTTTTTATATTTTTTAATGAGTTTTAACGCTTTTTTAGGTCCAATGCCTTTTACCCCCTCATTATAGTCTGTCCCTACTAATATAGCTACATCTATCAACTGTTCTCTCGTCAAAGAAAGATGCTCCAGTAAAACTTCTAGCTCTATAAGTTCGGGAACTAATTTTTTCACCATTCTTTTGCTTGGTAGGTACTCGAAACCAGTCAACGTAACATACCTCACAAGTCTTGGTGTTCCGTAGAGTAGGGAGTCGTAGTCTTGGCTTGCTGTTGCCCATACATCGCCCTTTAAAGCCATATATGCAGCTTGAGCCTCACCCTCAGAAGGCGCCTGAACCCAAGGCACACCAAGCAAATCAAGCAAAACCTTAGCATCATTAACCATATCGGTTGTTAAACGACCTGATACAACAGCCTTAGAAAACGCCTCTCTATATCTACCTTCAGCAAGAAGCTTCCTCCATTCTTCATACGCTTTTTTCCTAGCTTCCTGTCTCTTCTTTAGCTCCCTTATTTTCAATGGATGCGGCTTTCCATCGAAGACGAAAACTGGAATTATATTATAATCACATATTAGCCTTATTGTCCTATATACAAGGCCTATTAGGTGAGATGTAATTCTCCCTTTTTCATCTCTAAATAGCTCGCCTAGAGGGGTTCTAATTAACGCTAGGAACTGGTATAATGTATTGTATGCATCTATAGCCAGGATTTTATTGCTTAAAAATTTTAACCTTACTTTCTTTCGTGGGATTATTGGTGTTAGCCAGACTCCCGTATTTTTTCACCAAGTATGGTTTTTATCATATTTATGATAACAGGTGCTACAGAGATCTTCGAATATGGAGATGGGACAGTATCCGTTGCAAGCAGTACATCGACGCCAGAGTTAAATATTTTCTTAGCTGCATCGCCAATAAGCAAGGCATGAGTACATACTACATATACTTTTCTGGCTCCATGACTTTTAACGCATCTTGTTGCAAGAGCTATTGTCCCACCAGTGCTTATTATATCATCGATTATAATTACATCCCTTCCCTTAGCTTCTAGGGTTTTAGGCTTTGCCGTTACTTCTCCAGTAATTCTATCTCTAGATTTTTCGATGTAATCATAGTCAGTCGATAATAGCTTAGCTAACTCGCCAGCCCTTTTGAGTCCACCCTTGTCCGGGGAAAGCACCAGCGGATTATTGAAGCTAAAGTTTTCAATAAGGTATTTAGCAATAATTTCCACGGGATTCAAATTATATGCTGGTATATTCATGAATGAGAGACTGGCCTCTTTATGTATGTCTACAGTTATAAAAATATTAACTCCCACGGATTCAATTAGTCTTAAAATAGTTTTAATACTGATAGCTTCACCGCTTAAAAACCTTTTATCCTGCCTTGAATATGCAAGATAGGGTACTACACCAATAATATTTTTGACACCTAGGTCCCTCAAAGTATCCGCCAAGAGCAAGAATTCTATTATGTGCTTATCTTGTGGAGGATAGAAGGATTGTACAAGTATTACTTCATCCTCTAGGTTATCGAGAATTCTAATGTAGGACTCACCGTCCGGAAAGACTTTATGTTTTATATTTACCTTTCTAAGTCCTAGTAGCTTAGCTATCTTTTCATCGAGACCATTGGCAGCAGGACCGCCGACAACCTGCATTAGTATCCCCTCGGTATTTTATGCTTACTTCCTTAATAACTTCTCCATCCCCCGTTATGAAACGTATCTAAAGTATAGGTATAAATATTGGTAAAATTAACTATTATTCGACTGATTTTAGGATGATGTAGGGTGCAAACGCTGAATATGACGTGAAGAAAATTAGAAGGTTCTAGATACTCTAAGTACTTCTACGCTTTGCACGTTATCCATATTGGAAATTATGTCTTCTAACTCGCTTGTTCCTCCCTCTTTCTCCTCAGGCATCGAAATATTTACTAGCAGTGATTTTAGACCGAAGGCTATCGGCACTATTTCGTAGTTTAACACTGAATATTCCTTAGGAAGGGTAGACTTTAATTGCTCATAGACGTCCTTTAAGTTAACGTTTATATCGCTCGGCATAATTTTTACGGTAACTATTAATCTAGCCATCTTATCCACCTTCCCTCAAGGCCCTACAAAACCACATTTAGGACACATGTATTTATTAACTAGTTTTCTGCACTTACTGCATCTCCATATAATGGTGCCGCCGCAGTTTGGACATCTAAATTTTACGCCTCTCTCATGTGGTGGGATAGGTCTGCCGCACGATGAACATATGGGCACGGTAATACTTGAAGCCAAAGGATCACCCCGCTCATTAGTATCACTAAAAGATATAAATTTATCTATGAAGCCGGGCAGAAAAACAGTTCAAAAATAATTCATGAAAATGAAATCCAAAAATAGCCTTCTATATTTCGTCTATTCTACGCGGTTTAAACTTGGTTGTCTTCTTGCCTTTGAGCTCGAGTACCCATCCTAGGTCTTCGTCGTAGTGTTCTACGCCTAGAGCTTTCTCGAGCAATATTCTTCTTTCTACTGCCGCTACTAGGTGTCTTGTCCGTACCACTACGTCTGGATTTACACTGATGCTATCTATTCCTTGTCTAACAAGGAATGCTGCAAATTCCGGATATACTGATGGAGCTTGCCCACATATCGATACTGTACAGTACTTGTAGGGGTTGTTATGTGCTTTCTCTATAAGTATCGCTATTGCCCTCTTTACTGCAGGATCTCTCTCATCGAAA
>Ga0190367_1000522_pt1 | contig 27680 bp, 36 predicted proteins | sample 4872181011_MG_FD_171838 | JGI IMG/M metagenome (GOLD analysis project Ga0190367, IMG submission 171838) | Hydrothermal vent microbial mat bacterial communities from Southern Trench, Guaymas Basin, Mexico - 4872-18-10-11_MG | ecosystem: Environmental > Aquatic > Marine > Hydrothermal vents >...
TGGATTGCTTTTCCTTTACACAAATATATATCATACTAATATTGGTTTAAAGAAGGGTGTAGTGTTTGTTGAATTAAATCCAAGATACGCGAAGAATATTCAGGAATTTATGGTATGTAATGATTACTGGATATATGTTAAGAAGACACATTCTTATAGCGAAGGTTGTTGGGCTTTGTATGTTATTCCAGCAGAGCATACTAAAAAGCTTAAGGATTTTTTGGATGAAATGAAATCACTAGATTTGATATGGAATTATAAATTATACTGGTCTACCTGCTTTCACAGAGTTAACACCACTACAACTTGGTTTGATCTTTCTAATGAAAGATGGGATTTTCGCTGGGAGGAATTACTAAGCGATGTTGAAAAAGCGGGTATCGAATTGCCTTCCACTTTAAAAGACCCGAAGACTTTCCCAATCTTATGCGATGAAATTGACTTATTTATTCTAAAGGAAATCGAGAAAGATGCTACTGTATCATTTGCTGAGATTGCTAAGAAGATTGGTACGACTACACAGAATATATGTTATCACTATAAGCAACATATTATTAAGAATTCCTTAATCGAAGATTTTCAAATAGCATTTGTAAAGTTTGATCCCAAGATTTCAGTGACACCAATTTTCATTATCGAGTTTCCGAAGTATGAGTATCTTGCTAAGATGGCTAATGCTTTGCGTGATAAGCCTTTTGTGGAGATTCTCGGTAAGATCCTTAATAAAAATATGCTTTTGCTTATTGCTTATCTTCCGATTTATGAATTCTTTAATATGCTTGATGCTTTTAATAGAATGGCTGAATTAGGGTATATAAAGAGGTACAGGTATTACTTAAGGTCTTTTATGGAGAAAGGGATACGGCAGACAATTCCGTATAGAAACTTTAAAGATGGTACTTGGGTTTACGATCATGAGTTGTACGTTTCGAGATTACATGAAGCATTCAAGGAAGTTTCTAAAAAATTGAGAGATGACTCATGATTCTCCCTTCCATATTTGAGTTTACATACCTTAGTAGTTGTTTCCTAATTTTGGCAATTTTATTCTGATTGTTTTTGTTTAATAATATTAAGAAAGATCCAATTCCCCTTTATTCTCTGTAGTTTTCCCTTTTCTTTTTTATTCCTGATTAATTATTAAAATTTTTAATTGTGTTTGGTTGATTAGGTATAGTGGATGGTTAGTGGATGGCCGTGGTAGCTCAAGGGTTAGAGCGCCGGCCTGTGGAGCCGGAGGTTGGGGGTTCGAGTCCCCCCCACGGCCCTCAGCTTTAGTGGTTTAAGGTTTATTTTTGGTTGGTTTTGTGTATTTTGTTTTTATTGGTAGTATTAGTCCTAGTGTGTATGCTATTGCGTTGGTTACTCTTAGTGGTTGTTGTGTTTGTGGTCCGAGTCTGATTTCGTTGTTGGCTATTTTTCTTAGTTCTATTGATAGGTCTTCGTATTCATTGCCAGTTAATATTAGGATTTTATTGTATTTTGCTGCTAGTTTTGCTAGTAGTTCTTCGTTGTGTTCTGCGTATGGAGTTAGTGCAACTATGTAGTCGTAGTTTTTATATAGGTTCTCTAAGTCTTTCTCGTAGATAATTGAGAGTAGTACTTTGTCTTTGGTGAGGGATAATTTTTCTAAGGCTTTTTGGAGTAGTTTTTCAGTTTTATTGTCGCCGAGCAGTAGAATTTTTATGTTGAATGCTCTGCTTAATTGAATCAGGTCCATGACTTCATATAGCATTCTTGGCTTTTCAACTAGTATATTTATGCTATCAACTACATCTAGTGGAATAGCTTTTTTAACCTTAACATATTCTTCATGGTAATATCCAATTACAGCTTTATCATGATTAATACCTATAAAGATGGTTAAATCGGGATTTTTAAGGTCGACTTTTAAGCCTAAGTTGTTCTTAATAACTTCACCAATATATTTAGAGATGTCTAGACTTGTGTAGGGGTAGGACTTGTTCCATCTTCTAACTTCAACCCTAAACGTGTTTATTCCCTTAGAATGCTTTCTAGCGGCACATAACGCTAATTCAGAAATAGCTTTTAGAGATAAGTCTTTAGTGATGTTGTCAATAAAGATTACTCTAGAGACTACTCTAAATTTTTGGATAAAACTAGATGGTTTATTGAGAGATTGAATGTCAATAATAGCTCTCCTACTAGCAATTTCAATAATCTGAGTATTCACATATGTCTTCAATTGGTTTAGGAAATTATGGATATCTACCTTTTTTACATAGGGTTCAAAGAATAATAGTAATCTCAAAACAATTTTCACCATTAACAAGCACGGAAGGGTAAAAAATATGATATAGAGCCCCGGGCGGGATTTGAACCCGCGACCCCCGGCTTACCAAGCCGGTGCTCTGCCGGCTAAGCTACCGGGGCGTTTCCACTTAATATTATTTTACTTAAGTTTTATTTAATAAGATATTTGTTTTTGGATTTTATTGTTTTAGTGGTTTTGATATGAGGAGAGAGTGAGGGTAGAGGGGTGGGCCGGTAGCTCAGTGGTAGAGCGCCGCCCTCGCAAGGCGGAGGTCCCGGGTTCGACTCCCGGCCGGTCCATCATAAATATATTTTATTTTTTCTCTGGTTTTCACTAAGATTTTTGGTTGGTATGAAGGCTGTTATAACTGCGGCTGGTATTGGTACTAGGATGCTTCCGGCTACGAAGGAGATTCCTAAGGAGATGCTTCCGGTGATAACGTATGTTGATGGTAAGTTGATTTTACGTCCTACGTTGCAGATAGTTTTTGAGTCTCTTTATGATGTTGGTATAAGGGATTTTTGTTTTGTAGTTAATCGTTTTAAGAGGGTGATAGAGAACCATTTTTCTCCAGATTATGAGTTTGTTAGGTATTTGCTTACGAGAGGTAAGCATGAAGAGGCTGAGGATTTAAGGAAGTTTTATGAGAAAGTGGAGAAATCAACAATCGTGTATGTAAATCAGTATGAGCCTAAGGGGTTTGGACATGCAGTTCTAATTACTGAGTCATTTGTTGGGAAGGAGCCCTTTATAGTTCATGCGGGTGATGACTACATTTTATCGAGGAATAATAATCATTTGAGAAAGTTGTTGAAAGTATTTAATGAGTATAATGCAAATGTAGCTTTGTTACTAGAGGAGATTGAGGATCCTAGGAAGTATGGTGTTGTGGATGGAGAGTTTGTTTCTGAGAATGTTATTGAGATAAAGAGTATTGTTGAGAAGCCGAGTGAGCCTCCAACTAATTTAGCTATAATCGCTATTTACGTATTTACTCCCCTTATATTTGAGGGATTAAGAGCAGTTGGATATGATGAAAGTGGGGAGATCCCGTTATCAATAGCTATTGACTATATAGCTAAGAAGTATGGCTCTGTATATGGTATTAAGTTGGATCCTGGTGAAAGTAGGCTTGATGTTGGAAATCCAGCATCATATATAAGTGGACTGCTTAAGTTATATAAGGTGTATATGAATGAAGATATGGATCGATGTTCTAACACCTAAGCAAGCACTATTCTTTGGAGCTATTGCTGAGAAACTTGACAGGCATGGCTGTTCGCTTCTAGTTACCTATAGAGAGTTTAAAGAGACGGAGAAATTATTGAGCTATAAGCTCCTAAAGTATTCTCCAATTAAGGTTGGTGTTTATGGTGGAGGATCTCTGGTAAATAAGTTGAGGTGTAGTTTAGAGAGAAGTCTCCAATTACTACCAATAGTAAGGGAGTTTAACCCTGATATCGTGATTTCATACTGTTCTCCCGAGGCGGCTAGAGTAGCGTTTGGACTGGCAAAACCACACTATGCTATATGCGATATTCCTCAAGCTAGTGCTGTATTAAAATTAACACTACCATTATCAGAGAGACTGTATTCACCATGGATCATTCCCAAAGGCGCTTGGACTAAGTATGGAATAAACTCGAGGAACATATTTAGGTATAGAGGATTAGATCCGATAGCATGGTTAAATAACTACAATTTTAATAGGTCGGTTCTAGAGGAGTTAGGGATAGGGGATTCACCATACATTGTGGTAAGGTCTGTAGAGCAATATGCTTCGTATCAATTAAGTATTTTGAATAAGTGGGTTAGTAGGATTGATAATTGGATATATAGCCTTCTAAGAGAATTGAGGGAGTATAAGGTGGTTATTCTTTGTAGATATGAAGATCAAGTTAGAATGTTTAGAAAATTGTTTAAGGAAGTGGAGCAGATTGTTGTGCCCGAAGAGCCTGTTGATGGGCCGTCACTTCTAAAATTCTCTAGCCTATTTATAGGCTATGGTGGAACAATGACTATGGAGGCGGCCTTACTGGGTATTCCATCTATTTCCTTACGACCGGGCAATCCTCCATATTATATTAAGTACCTTGTGCGAAAGGGACTAGTTGTATATCTCAAGAGAGAAGAAAATGTGGTTAATACTGTTATTTCTTTGTTAAGTAAAAGAGAGAAAATTAGTAGGCTTGCTAGAAAATTATATAGTAAGCTGGAGGATCCAGCAGATTACATCTCTAAGAGTGTACTAGGTATATTAGAGTGATAACCGACGCCAACGTATATGATTCCTTCTTTTTGTAGCTTGTCTGGATCGTATATTCTCCTACCATCAATTACTATAGGCCTCTTCATTAACTTCTTAAACTTCTCGATAGAAATCTCCTTAAATTCATCCCACTCAGTAGCTATTATTACTGCTTCGCTCTCTCTCAAACACTCATCTACAGACTTGCATATAGTTACAGGAAGGTAATAGTAGTTTGAAGTAAATTTTTCAGATCCACGTGGATCATATACCTTAACTTTGGCGCCAGCACTTATTAAATGCTTAATAACTTTTATAGCTTGAGACCCACGTATGTCGTCTGTATTAGGCTTAAAGGTTAACCCTAATACAGATACCTTTCTTCCCTTAATATTATCATATATTCTTTTTAAGACTTCTATCGGCCACAAAGCTTGCTCTTCATTAATATCATAAATAGTTCTTAATAAGGATGAATTTAATCCTCTTTCCTCTACAAAGGATATAAATGCCTTTAAATCTTTAGGGAGACACTGTCCACCAAAGCCGATACCAGCATTCAGATGTGCAGCTCCAATCCTAGGATCAAAACCAAGAGCTTTACTAACAATAGTTATATCTGCATTAGGTACATCCTCGCATATTCTCGCAATATAGTTAATAAAACTAACCTTCAGGCTTAAGAAAGCATTACTTGCATACTTTATAATTTCAGCGTTTTCAATAGTGGTTCTGATTATTGGGACTTCTGTGTTATATATTGACTTATATAGAGAATATAAAATATCTCCGGATTTACGATCATACTCGCCTATAACGATTCTAAATGGTTTTTCTAGATCCCTTAAAGCCACCCCCTCCCTTAAAAATTCAGGGTTATATACATATCCAAAGTCGGTACCAACCTGTAATCCAGAGGAAAACTCGATAGCTGGTATAACTAGTTTTCGAGAAGATTCTGGTAAAATAGTACTTTTCACAACAACTAACCGATACTCTCCAATTTTTTCCAATACTTTACCGATTTCTTTAGCAGCAGATAAAATATAATTGTAGTTAAGCCTCCAATCATCTCCAACAGGTGTACCAACACATATAAAAATAATATTGCTTTCCTCAATACACTTCTTCAAATCACTTGATGGAATAAACATATTATGTAGGACCTTGTCTAATTTCTCTTTTAAACCCTCCTCAAAGATATATGGTTTACCCATCTTCAAAGACTCAAGCTTCCAGTTCTCAATATCATAGCCATACACTGTAACTCCTTTAGAAGCTAGGAATACACCTAAGGAAAGACCAACATAACCAAGACCAACTACACAAATCCCATGCATAAGATAAACACCCATCAAAACACCAAAATATCGAAATAATAGTATTTAGAAATAAAAATAAGAGTAAAATGGCGCCGGGAGTGGGATTCGAACCCACGCGGGGAACATTCCCCATCGGCTTACTTGTACCATAAGCTCAAGGCCGACGCCTTGGTCCACTCGGCCATCCCGGCGCTATTCCAAGAAAAACAGAAATAACTTTAAGAAATAAAAACATTAAACTTGAATACCCTTAAATTTTTTGGTGTGATCTAAAAATATGACCCATATCAGAAATATATAGTGTTATTCAAGAGTGGTAGACTTGAATTTGTTCTCTGGAGGTTTTTCTGTGATGTATGGTTGGAGGGGGAGAATCGGTCTTTTAGTTCCATCATCAAATACTACTATGGAGGAAGAATTTCGTAGATTGCTTCCATATGGTGTTTCTCTTCATGCTGCTAGAGTTAGGCTTAGAAGGGTTACTATTAGGGAGTTAGAAGCTATGAAAGAAGAATTATTAGATGCTGCATGGAGATTAGTTGATGCAAATGTTAACATTATAATATTGGGATGTACCACTGGTAGTCTAATTAAGGGGATCGGGTATGATAAGGAATTATCAAATATAATCACGAATAGTACTGGAATTAAGGCGATAACTACTTCAACCGCTGTATTAGCAGCGTTAAAAAATTTATCGCTTGACGCTATATCGGTGGCAACACCTTATATTGAGGAGGTTAATGAAAGAGAAAAGAGGTTTTTAGAGGATAATGGTATTAAGGTTCTTAAGATAATGGGTTTGAATATCATAGATAATCTTGAGATAGGGAGGTTATCGCCAGAAGATGCATATATGTTGGCTAGGAAAGTAGATACTCCAGAATCTAAAGGGGTATTTATAAGCTGTACAAACTTTAGAACATTAGAGGTTATAGAGATACTTGAAAAGGATTTAGGTAAACCAGTTATATCGAGTAATCTTGCTACGTTCTGGTTAACACTCAAAGAAATGGGTATAAAAGAGGAAATTAGAGGATATGGGAAGCTATTACGAGAAAATTGGTAAAGAAGCAATAGAGTACCATGGAGCCAAAAATTAGTGGTAAAAATAAGAAAGAGTTAGTGTTTATTAATGATGAATAATGTTGTTAACTGGTTCTTAAGGTATAGAGACATTATTCCTGAATTTGATTATTTCATGGAGATAGTTTTTAGACAGCCATTAAGGGCTATCAGGGTTAACACTATAAAGGTCAGTCCAAAAGCGATTTACGACGTACTTTTAGACCTTGGTTTCGATGTATATAAACTGCCAAGTCTGAGTTACGTGCTTTACTCGCCTAATAAAGGTTTAGGTAAAACTATATTCCACCAGTTAGGATATTACTACCTAGAGGACATAGTATCGATATTACCGCCAAAAATTCTACTATATAAGATTGGTAGATTTCCGTTAGTGCTCGATTTAGCAGCAGCTCCAGGAGGTAAATGTACACATATGGGACAATTATTGATAGATAAACACTACTTTGTTTTAGCTAACGACATTAGCAAAACTCGAATAAATATTTTAATTAAGAATATCGAGAGATTAGGCTTGACAAATATAATAGTTACGTGCTATGATAGTAGAAAACTTCCTTATGTATGTAGTGATAGGATATTATTTGATGCTCCATGCTCCTCTGAGTCATTAATTTATGAAATGAGTGAAAAAGACCTTCGATTTTTAGTTAGTGGCAAGTCGATCGAAAAATACCCTAAATTACAGATGGAAATAATTAAACACGCATATAATCTCTTAGCTGATGGAGGGTATCTATTATATTCTGTTTGTACATTTGCTCCCGAAGAGTGCGAAGCTGTAGTTAATTATGCATTACAGATAGGATTTAAAATCGAGAAAATTTCGATTCCAAGTACCTTATTTAAGTGTTCTAGAGGCATAGATGAATGGGTGATTAATGGAGAACACGTTAAATTCGATTCAGATATAAAGCATAGCGTTAGGATATATCCACATTTAAACTTCGATAGGTATGGTGGCTCAATTGGATATCTATATATAGTACTCTTGAGGAAGTGATTAAAATGAGATTACAAATTGATAAGAAGCTTGAGGAAAAAGTTAAAAGCTACTTAGTAGAGAGATACTTAATCTCAGAAGAAGATATCAACACATTTTCTATAATCCAAGTAAAAGAAAAGATATACTTAGTCAGTAGGTTGCACGAAAGAACATCAGAATGCATAAGAAGACTAAGACCTATTCAAGTAGGTGTAAAAATTCTATATGTCAAAAATACACGTTTCATTCCGCATATTAACATTAATACTACTTTATTACATAAAATGAAGCTACCAGAAGTGGAGTTAAGCAAAGAGGAATTAGATACGATACTTAACAGAGACTTTATAGAGAAAAAACTCAAATTGCCAGAGGACACAACTGTTGTATTAACGTTTAATGGAGTAAGAATAGGGTTAGGCAAATACACTAAGGAAAAAGTGATAAAAACACGATGAAACAAAGGATTTTTAATATATTTTCCTTATAACTAGGTCATTATGGACATAATTCTAATAATACCTTTTGTTTTAAATCGTGAGAAATTTTTGGTCCATAGGGTCCTCTATGATTTTTATGCTTGACCTTCCTTTTTTCTCCACATTGGCGGGTAGAGATCACGTTCCATAAATACCCTTTCGGACACTGCAACCACACCTTTATCTAAATTTGATATATCATTTGCATTGTATAATGATATTCCAACCGCAATTAACTCTCCCTTTTTAGTTATTAACGCCACTCTCGAATCCTTCTTTACATCATTTGTAAATCCTATTATCCCAGGTACCTTTAAAGACGCACCATAGGTTATTGAAGCAACTGCTGTATCTTTAACGATAATCTTAGGAAAGTCTTTGAATATAACTTCGATAGGCTGTATAACCTTTCTTAAATATTTAAACTCATCATTTTCTTTCCATTCATATACAGCTGCATATAAGGTATACATGTCAATAATAGTATCCTCAGTAAAAGGCCCTGCTTTTGTTCTCCTCAGTTCACTTAAGTGCGCTTCCACGCCAAGTATTAGACCAATGTCATGTGCTAATTTCCTAACATAAAATCCAGACTCACAATGAACTCTAAAAAGAATATCTCTACCATCTATCTCAACAATTTCTAAGTCATAAATTGCTCTTGTCCTTAATTTTCTCCTAACAGAGCTTCTCTGTGGCGGACGCTGATAAATCCTTCCCCTAAATATGGAGAAAACTTCATTAATTTCCTCCCTACTTACGTCACCATGCAATCGTATAACTCCAACATATTCCTTTGACGAACCAACGATATACCTCATGGCTGCAGTAGATTTTTCAATCCCAATTGGTAGAACACCAGTAACCATCGGATCTAGCGTTCCACCATGACCGGTCTTACTAACACCTAAAATATTCTTAACCCATGTTGTAACCTGATGACTAGTGGGTCCTGGTGGTTTATCTAAATTTACAACTCCATATTTTATGTATAGTTCTGGTGGACGCTCATATGGATAAAATCCGAAACCTAGATCTTCTTCATCAAAGATACATATAATCTCTTTATCTTTTCCATATAGTGAAAAAACGTGTCTTAAATCTACCATTTTTACCTGCCCTCACGCGATAAATAGCAATCGATTATCTTATATAGGATTTCAAGTACATCCTCAATACTTAGGTATGATGTATCTATTACAAAGTCATATATTGATAAGTCATAAATATTGATACCATAGAACTGTTTAAATCTCCTAGCTTCAGACTCCTCTCTGAGCCTGGTTCTTTTAGCAGCTTCCTCAATAGATAATCCGTCTCTCCTGGCAATTCTACTATATCTAATTTCATCCTTAGCTTTCACCCATATCTTTACATTAGCAATATCTTTAAGCATCCATCCAGCTAATAAACCGTCAACTATAACATGTTTAGATGCCTTCGCTTCCTTAACAATTTTACTATCAATATATTTGTCTATAGAAGCATCTTTCTCAGCAATTTTAGATAACTCCTCGATACTTATTCCTTTCTCTTTAGCTATGCTTCTAAAGATTAGCCCTGATGATACATACTTTAAGTTATAGCGCTTAGCAATTTTTTTAGCATATACAGATTTGCCTACTCCATGAAAACCTGAGATAGTTATTATCATATTCAACTATTATTACTATTTAGTAGGCTGGAAATAAAAGCGTGTTAATGCGCTAAATGCAAGTGAAGAAATTAAGTACCACCAAAAAAAGTTACTTGTTAACCCTATAATTGGAAGTGGGAATGGTAATATTATAAAAGCACCCATCCCTGCGTAAATATTACTTAACCACCACCACATTAACCAGAATATGACAAGGGTAATTATGAAAGGTCTAAAGGATTTTAATGATAATTCTGCTTCCATTTTTTTCGCAAGCATCATTTTTTTCTCCATTTTATGTATTCTCTTTTCATCGCCACTCTTCTTAGCTTCTTCATATTCTTTCTTAATTCTCTCTATCTCTTTCCTCTTCTCTATGAAATCTTGGGTATAGACAAATTTCTTATTTAGTATACCTGAAATTATATTCATAAGTAATGCGACTAGCGATATTACAATCATAGCAATTCTTGGATCATGTAAGTTAATCATTCTCTCTACACCTTTAATATTCTTGTTAATGCTGGATATAACTCTTCAATCTGCTCTCTAATTAGCATCTGATAATAATTCATTAGTATATCTATCGTTAGTAATATTCCCATTCCACTACCGAATACCCCAACAATTTGTGCGGCACCTGCTATTAACCCTACAAAGAAACCTCCAAGAACCGTTACCACAGGAATATATCTACCTAATAGAATAGATATTGAGGCAGTTTTCCTTCTAAAGCCCGGGACCTGCATACCAGCATCAATAAGCTGTTGTGATACTTTCTCAGCAGATAATCCGCTAACTTCGACCCAAACGACCGCAAAGAGTATACTAAAGATTATCATGAACAATACGAAAATAATCGTCCTTAAAGGGTTACTTGCTGCACTAATTAAATCATGTGGAGGAGTTAAATAGTATGCTAATCCCCCTGTTGGGACTATTCCAGTATCCTGAACTTCAAATGTACCTATCAGATTTAGGAAGAAGTTATCATTTGATGGGTTGAAACGTGACCATATAACCTGAGCCATTAGATATATGTCTGAAATGAGTGTTGATGTTAAAATTACAGGAATGTTTGATACATAAAGTAATTTAACTGGATACCTACCTCTTAATCCCCTATATCTAGCGTATGAAACTGGCAACTCTATTCTGATGCCCTCCGCATATAAGATTATAATAGCAACAATTATTGTTGCTATTAGACCTAGTAAGCTTGGATACCTACTTCTTAGCACTACGTTTTCTATAGCTCCTCCAGAAGCTATCGTATGTATTAAATAAGGGATGACACCATATGGTTCTCCCTGAACAGTTAAGGGACTAAATATATCCCAGAAGATTATTTGACTAACACCTACAGCTATAAATAAGCTAATACCGCTGCCTATTCCCCAACCTTTTTGAACCAACTCGTCAAGCAACATTAGAATTAAGGTAGCAGCGACTAGTTGAATAAATACTACAACAATAGCATATATGGAAAGAGCGCTTCGAAATCTAATGATTCCTGAATATATAAAGGCTCCTGCCTCTACAATCGTAACAACTATTGTTAATAGTTTTGTTGCAGCTGTAAATGTGGCTCTATCCTCTGGATCAGTAAAATCGAATTTTATAATCTCAGCACCTGCTAATAGTTGCATAATTAATCCAGCAGTTACGATAGGCCCTATACCGAGTTCTAATAGAGTTCCACTTCTTGATGCAAATATAATTTGCATAAAGCCTAATGCTGTCCATCCACCCTTAACAACGCCGTAGAGAGGAATCTCACCCATAATTAGGTATATAACAACGACAAGTGTAGTCCACAATAATCTTTTTCTTAGTGATAATTTACGGACAGGCTGGGCAACTTCAGGTAAAACTGAGGCTATTTGACGAATTGTCTCTTTAACACCCATCTAAGAACCCCTATTCACTAATTAATGTTACTTTTCCACCAGCCTGCTCAATTTTTGCTATAGCTCTTTCGGATGCTTCTCTAACAATAACCTCGACTGGTCTTGTAACCTTACCCTTAGCTACCAGCTTATCATAGCCTAACTCATCCAAATTTATCTTATCACCTAGTTTATATGCTAGCTCCATAAGCTGGCTTATATTAATAGCTTTCTTTCTAGGATAAATGCTTTTAAACCCATGCTTACCAAAGTGGTCAGGCTCATACTTAAGCGTATAAAACCACTTATGCTTATGCATACCAGCCTTTCCAAATCCACCTCTAGACCCAGATTTTCTATGCTGACCTACTCTCCCCCAACCCATTGTTCTGCTACCTCTTAACTTTCTAGTTTTCCTCAGTCTATGTGGCATAAGATCCACCTACAGCATCCTCATAATTAAATTCTTAATATCTTCTCTATAACCTAACTCTCCACCTGCAGTAACATGTTTCTTAGTACTTTTCTTAAAACCTCCCTTAGGGGGATGAAGTCTAAAAACAGGTTTTAAACCTCTTATATCTTTTAATTTCATTTCACCATTAGCTATCCTCTTAGCTAATTCATCAATAGACACGCCTAATTTCGACTTGACATAATCCTCAGTTATCGGCTTATTACCTATAAGCCTACCTCTCTTCAGTAACATCTCCTTTATTAGTTCAGGATCTGCAGGGCCATACGCAACATAATCCTTTACCTTAAAGAGCATTCCCTTATAACTTGGGTCATCAGGAACTATTGTTGCATGAAACTTTCTATGTAAATTTAGTCTCTTTAGAGTCTCCTTAATATCAGATCTTACATCAACTCTACCCCTGATTCTTAGCACTACATAACTTGCCATGGTTTTTATTCACCTAATCCAGTAATCTTTTGTAATAATTTTATATGTATTTCTAAGGGCATCATATGTAGCCATTGCAAAAGAGAGGGGGGTTCTAGTTTCGCCAAAGGCTATAGCCCATATATCTTGTATACCTGCCAGCTCCAGCACAATTTTTGCGGTATCTCCAGCGACGATTCCCAATCCTCTGGGTGCTGGTTTTAAGTAGACACGTACACTACCCCACTTACCTGAGGTAGCTGCTAGAATTGAGTGGTTACCTCCACATCCACACTCCCAGCTTCCACAGCCTCTTCTAACTGGAGCTATGTTTAGTAGAGCTCTATTCAGGGCTTTTTGAATTGATTGATGGACTTGTTTAGCTTTACCTACACCTACGCCTACCCACCCATCCCTATTACCAACTGCAACTACACTTCTAAATTTAGACCTCTCTCCCGAATCGGTTTGTTTTTGTACTAACCTTATCTCAATAACCTCATACTCCAAATTTGGGATTAATAGTCTTATAATTTCAGGCTCCTTAATAACAAAATTATTTTGTAATATATCCTCCATAGATGTTATTTTCCTATCTAAAACTAACTTTCCTAACTTGGTTTTAGGGACCCAATCCTCTGGTGGGGGTTCTACCCTCGTTCCCATCACCACACCTCCTTCAATATCTTCTCTTTAGTTTCCTCAAATATTTTTGGTATATCTTCAGGGTTGATGCCTGCCTCTAAATATCTTGAGAAACGTCGCTTATAAAGTTCAGGATCAGTTTCTTTGAGAAGCTTTGCATAATTTGCTATATGCTCGCCTCTAATTCTACTCTCATCAACTAGCGCTTCCTCCCCAATTGGAATTTCCAACCCAGCATCCCTAGCCCCCATAGCCGCAGCAAATGGTATGGAGGCATTTTTACTCCATGCATGTCCTAAGTTAATAATAGCCTCCTTAATTCCCCTACTTTTAGCTATTAACCCGGCTATTAAACCGGTTAAATAAGCTGCTGGAAGATTTTTAAGGTTAACCCACCCATATTTTTTAGCTAAAATTTTTGACAAAACATAAACTAGAGTCTTATCGCCACCAATATCAGGTTTAGTTATCATAACATGAACATATCTATTTGACCTTCTAACAACAAACAAAGGCTTTCCAGAAAGTAATAACTTCTTCCTGAGACTATAATCTGTTCTACCCTCTCTTCTCCTCCTAAATGGCACAATAAATCTTGGTCCCTTAGCCCTAGCCATTTCCTTACTCACCTGTAATATGCGTCTTAATATACTCTCTTAAATGGGCTTTACTTCGGAACATACCTCCCTTTACCATCATATAAAGCTTCCTATATTGTTTCCTAGTAATTATACCCTTATCTCTTAACATTCTTAAAAACTTCCTCTGAGCTCGGACCCTCATCATCCAAGCCTCTTTCTTAGATAGTCTCGCAGTTTTTGGACCTTTTCTACTTCCAGGACCACGGCGTTTACGTGGCTCCCTAATCGTTTGACCCTTAATTGGCTTAATTTTTATCACTCCTCTTCTTAATAGAATTTTTATATCCTCTCTAGTATCTATATCCATAACTTCATCTAGATGCTCGGGATCAATCCATACTCTATCAATACCGACACCCAATGTCCTTGCAATTAGCCTTCTCTTTAGCGCTATATTTACCATATCACTCACCTATTAAGAACCTTAATACCTAATTCATCTGCCTTCTTAACAATTTCCATTCTTTTCTTCTTTCCAACCCTAGCTGCTATTCTAATAGCACACCTAGTAGGGTCGATACCCTCTAGATCCTTTGGATTATAAACAAGTACCTCACGAAAGCCAGTAGGATGTAAGCCTCTTACCAACTTAGGTCCTCTATAACCTACATTTGGAGAAGGTGGATAACCCTTCTTCTTTAATCTCATTTTACTATCTATTCCCCTAGGTCTCCTCCAATTAGGCTTAACTCTAACATACCTCCAGCTTTCCTGTCTTACAAATTCCGGACGCTTACGATTAAGCTCGTTTCTAAGCTTCAACAACTTTTGCTCTTCAGGCGTTAAATTTGGTCTTCTAGGCATTCTCTATACCCACCCCCTTGTAATATAGGTATATTCCATCTAGGAAAACTCTTGGGTCCTTATTCTTAGTTCTACATGCAAGATGAATATTTGCAGCTGTTTGCCCAACCGCCTCTTTATCAAGACCTGTAATAATCAATTCTGTATCAGGACCCTTCTTTACAACTTTGACAGAGACGCCTGGCATTATTTTAGCGCGTCTAACCCCACGTTCTCCAGTAAAATTCTTTATAATAACTTCATCGTCTTTAACTTCTACACTCATCGGGAAATGTACGTAATAAACCTTCATTTTATATGTAAAGCCCTTCTGTACACCTATGAACAGATTATTCAACTTACTTTTAATTGTATTAACTAGGGCATACCCCTTTTTACCTTTCATGTAAATTCTAAACTTAACTAATCCATTTTCAACATAGAAGTTTACAGGAACTTTAGTAAAATCTTTATATATCTCACCAAGCGGACCTCTAACAATAAGTTTTTTATCACTAACCTCTACCGAAATACCTTCTGGAATCTGTATTTCTCCCCAGTGCTCTTTTTTTGCTGTCATATTAACCACCTTAGTATACATATGCTATCAACACTCCACCAATACCCTCTTTCATACACTCAATATGAGTTTTTAGACCTTTACTGGTTGAAATTATTAATATACCTAAATCTCTAGATGGCAAGTACTGCTTAGCATACTCTAAAATCTCGTCCTTCTTCACCGGAAACCTTGGTTTAATAGACCCACAATTATTTATACGACCCAATAATTGAACTCTAAACTTACCAGCTCTACCATCATCTATATATTCTATCTCCCCAATGTAGCCTTCTCTTTGCATAATCCTCAAAACTTCGCCGGCTAATTTAGAAGCTGGCTTAACAATTACCTCTTTCTTCCTAACTATTTCGGCATTCTTTATTGCCGACATCATATTGGAGATTGTATCCATTTGCGCCATAGTATACACCTCTAATTATACTTCTTAAACCCAAGTTGCGGAGCCAGCTCCCTAAAACAACGCCTACATAACATTAATCCATGCGCTTGTATAACCGCTACATGAGTACCACATCTAATACATTTTCTACTACCCTTACCATACCATCTAACTTTAGGCTTAGGCTTTGCCATACTACTCTATCACCTCCACACCAAACTCTTCCTTAACATAGTTAATAGCTTCCTCCTTTGTTACTCTACCTTTTTTACCAATTTTTGATCTACAATATCTTCTCAACTTAACTCTATTTCCTGGCTTAGATAAATTGACAATAACGTCCATACCAAATATCCCTATTGAAGGATCATATCTTACACCTGGGATATCAAGATGCTCTTTAATTCCAAAGGCAAAATTACCATATTCATCAAAAGAAGAGGCTTTAATTTTGAAATCAACAGCTTCAAATGCTCTCTTTAAAAATTCATATGCTTTTTCACCTCTTAATGTAACCATAGTTGAAATAGGCTGTTTCCTACTTATTCCAAAAGCTTTTATCGTCTTCTTAGCTCTACGTAAGGTTGGTTTCTGTCCAGTTAATTGCTCGAGAAGCTTCATTGCCTTTTGTAGTCTATCCCAGTCACCGCCACTAACACATATATGCACAACTACTTTTTCTAACCGAACACGATCCATAACGTTTCTTTCAGCTTTAATTTCAGTAGTGCTAGACATTTTAAATCACCTTAGTGTAGGGTAATAATTGGTGCCTCCCTCCCAATAGGAAATACGTATTTATATAATGTTTCTATAAGCATATCATCGTATCTTAACCTCGCAACCCTTGGCTTTAGTGGATGAGGCTTAATAACTTCTTCAATTCGAGCCACGACTCCCATTCTCGCGCCTTTGGTTACTAATGCTAAATTTCCTTTTTCAAACTTTATAACGTCTACCACCTTTTTCTCCTCTAGATTATAAACTAATACATCTCCAGGTTTTAATTTCGAGTAATCATCGTCAGGAACAAACAAAAAATTCCTACCATCATGAGTAGTCATCTGTATGTTTGCTCCTTTAACCATCATCTTTCTCTTAATTTGACACAATTTTATTTTAGCTTCATTTTCATTGATCTTGACTAAATCAATATAATATTTTGTACTTGGTAGCACCCTAAAAAACTCTTTAGTAGGTGTTAATTCGAGAACATCCATTAATCCAATCGGGAAACGGTGATCCTTAATGACTTTACCATCAACCTTAAAGTAACCCTTCCTAAGGATATACTTAACTTCCCTAGTATTTTTAGCAATGTTTAAAACATATATGAGTAAGGTAGCAACAGGGATGGATTCATACATACCATGAGGGCCTGGTCTAACCTTGGGGGCAAATTTAAATATTTTCCTAGGTATTCGATATGTCACCGGTGCAGCGATTCTTTTTAAGTGTCTCTTTCCCATAGCTACTCACCTACCCCCTTTTTTAACTCAACTAACTTTTCAAGTTTTCTTTTTCTCCATTTATCAGACAAATCTAGATCTGTTATCATAAGGTTAGAGTAGTGAATAGGTATAAGTACTTCGTCGCCTCTTTGATTTGTTCTAGTTATACCTTCTATATATACTCGATACTTTTTCCGGTCAACCCTAACTACTTTCCCCTCCATACCTTTTGCATCTCCACGCATAACTCTTACCTTATCTCCCTTTCTAATAGGTAATGCTCTTATACCGTATTTTTCACGAAGCTCAGGTGACAAGTGGACACTCATAATTTTTCCTCTCTTATGTAGAGGAGCGTTAAAAAACCTTTTCCTCTGCTTGCTAGGCTTTTTTGAGACCATAATATACACCTCATATTATGATACTAGCCATATTTGCGACTCTCGGCCATAGCTCCGTAACTTCCATAGCAACAGGCCCCTTAATCTCTGTTCCCATCGGTTGGCCATCCGGAGTAACTAAAACAGCAGCATTATCCTCAAACATCACTCTTGTACCGTCTTTCCTTCTAATTGGAAACTTTTGTCTTATTAAAACTGCGTCTAGAACCTGTTTTCTTAGTTTGTATGGTCCAATATATACAGTAACCTTAAGATGATCACCGACGCTAGCTGCTGGTAATCTTCTAAGCCTACCTTTATACCCTACAACTTGAATAACTTTAAGTTTTTTAGCTCCTGTATTATCGGCACAGTTTACAATTGCTCCTACAGGAATTGCACGTGTAATTTTCGGCTTTCTAGCTAAAATTTCCCTTCCAATTCTTGGCATTTTTATACACCTCTCGTCTTATTATAAACCACAACGAAGGAGACAGTTTTACTGATAGGTCTTGTCTCGCCTACTATAACAACATCTCCTTCCTCAACAGGGATACAAGGCGGTATGTGGACACTAATTTTTGATCTTCTTCTCTCATATCTCCTATATTTCTTATCATAGTGTAGGTATTCCCGTAATAAAACTCCAGTTTTATCCATTTTCTTAGATACTATAACCCCCTCTAGCAAAATACCTCTTACTCTAATATTCCCGTGATATGGACAATTTTTATCATTACAAACTTTCTTTGGTAATGGGAAACCTAATCCTATATCTCTTGTTTTTACCTTCCTACCCATGATTTTAACCTCCTATCTAATGTACCTACTAGCGATTTACCATTAATTTCATAACTTCTATCCCCTTCGGTATTATAAATTTTAAACCTACATGCTGCCTTTGGTATAATTTTTCGCTTAGACCCCGTGGTCTCAATTATAATCGTATTTTTAGTCTCCTTAACTACCCTCCCTTTTAAGCCTATTAAATATGGATTTGAGGAGAAAGTAACTTCAATAATTTTTCCAATTATATTTACCGGACTAACTTTTTTCTTGAAAATAGATTTATATATAGTCATAACTTAATACCTCTCTCAGAAAGGATAGTTAGAATTCTTGCACGCATTTTCCTAATTTCTCTTACTTTTCCAGGCTTTTCAGGCGCACCACCAGCTCTAATAATTTTCTTATACTTCATATATTCGTCATTTAAGTCATTCAGCATCTTAATTAATTCCTCAACGCTTTTCTTCCGTAATTCGTCAACCTTCTTCCTCCCCACTTTCCTCCACCTCCTCTTTCTTCTCTCCTTCTAGACTCTTTAAGTATTCTTCTAAAGAGATAGGCATTATACTGACCTTTACACCGATAATACCATATTTAGTTAATATCGCGGTCTTTGCTTTCCTTACAAGCCTTTCAGCTAATTCACCGCTCTTCAAAATAACACCACTTGTAAACTTTTCATATGCAGACCTCACAGTTCTTAACTTGCCACTAATAACAATTTCAGCGCCTGCTGCACCCGCTTCCATTATAGAGCGTAGAATCCAGAAAGCAACACGTCTATATTTATAGCCTCTAAGAATTAAACGCTTTATTTGCCAAGCCATAACTCTCGGTTCAAACTCTGGAACCTCGATTTCAGTTACTGAAATTGTTGGGTTAGGATACCCAAATTTTCCTTCGATTTCTTTGGCTAACTCCTTGATCCTAGCACCACGTCTTCCTATTATAAGTCCGGGTCTTAAAGCTCTAATTGTAATTCTAGTACCAATTACACCTTTCGGGGAAGTCATCAAGTCCATTCCAGCATAACCAGCATTCTCTAAGACTTGACTTAACCACTCATCCAATAATGCTTTTTTCTTCTCTTTTTCGATAAAATATCTGACTTTCGATCGATCTTCGGCCATGCATCTACACCTCCTCAGCAACAATCTCTACATGAACAAGTGTATCAAAATACGGTGTTGCACGGCCAAACGCTCGTGGGATATATTTTCTCCTTTTTCTACCTCTAAATGCCGCGCAATGTACAATTTTTAACCTCGATATATCAAGACCCTTTTGTTCAGCGTTATTTTCAAGATTATCTAAGAGTTTAAGAAAGTATTTAGCCGCCTTTACCGGATATCTACCTGATGGCCACCCAGTTAAACCACGTCTATGAGGCACCTTCTTGTTATACCTTTTAAAAGGCACTGGTCTACGTAACTTAATTACATCTTCAAGGTACCGTCTAGCCTTTTCTATGTACATGCCCTTAATCTCACGTGCTATCTCAACGGCATGCTTTGGAGATATAGAAACCTCTCTCAAACTAGCCTTTACCATCACATCTTCTTTATCTTCAGGGATCTTATATGAATACTCCCAATGTGGCATCACTGTACCCTCCATATGCTTTACTAACCTATTACTTTACTTAATCTAAATTGTGAAGCCTCATATAAAGCTTACAAATTAGCATGTATTTAAATTCACAATATAATATCTTTAGTTAGTGTTAGTTGAAATTACTATTGGAATATCTTGGAACTATAATCACTACAAGTAAATGTATATAACTGACTTCTATTGGTATAGCTTGAACTTAGAAATTATATACTCATAACTCGACTTGCGAACTTCTTAAGTTCTTTAATCATCCAGTTTAACGCTTCAATCAGCCTTGAGTTATCGTAAGGCTTTAGCGCTTTACCACACCGTTTACATCTAAATATAAGCTCAGTAGCTTCGTCAAACGTATACTTTGGGCAATTTACATTCCCACACCAGAAAAATATATTGTTTTTTTCATATTCTAGTCTACACTCTAACCTATCTATAATCCTGTTTATAACATTATAGAGTATACCTGGCGCCTGATCAAGTGGTAAATACCAGTAATATGTAATCCACCCAGTTTCGCTATTTATTACTTTTCTAGTCGAAACAATAGTATAATCTGATAACTTCCATAAAATTCTTCTCACCTCATTTTCATTCATACCAACAGCTCTAGATAATTCATCATCTTTTACTTCTCCCTTCTCTGCAAGTGTATCTACAATTATCTCTCCATTCTTACCCAAGAGTATACCTGCTAATTTCTTAAGGATATATACCCTTATATTTTTACTTTCCAACTATTGCCACCCTCAACACACCTTAAGCTACTTAATGATAAACTTAATTATATTAAGATAATAATTAATTAATATCTAATTTCCTCTCATGTCTTAAAAACCTTTTCTAACCACTTTCTTCTCTTTTTCACTAGGTATAATTTTAATTTTCGCATTTTCAAATTTTAGCCTCAATTCCTCACCCATAAAGAACCTATCTAAGAAAATTGCTAATGCAGCTACCTCTGAATGTGGTTGATTACCGATTGCTATATTGAAATCAGCTAGCTCAAAATATGCACGCGGAACTTTTTCGGACCCCACAATCACTAATATATCTTTACTGATATTCCTAATCTTGTCAATTACATCATCAATATTTATCCCATACATCGTTAAGTGGATGACTATACCTCTCTTTTTCCAGCTTTTAACTACAGAAAGAGGGGAAACCGTATACATAACCTCAAATTGTCCACCCCAGTTTTCAACAACTTTCCTAATCTTGCTCTCCAGATCAACGTCCCTATCGCCACTGTAATACATTCCATGCGCACCGAAAGCTCTACCAACAAGGGCTACATGTGTAGTTATTCTAGCATCTCTAGCAATCCTATGAGAAAGCCTTAATATCCATATTTCTACCAATCTTCATGCTACCCCCCATCTTCTGAATATATCTCTTAATTGAATTTACATTTTCCAACGCTACACATCCACTAACAACAATTTTATCATTAAGATACTTAATTTCTTGAACTTCACTAAACCTTTTAATAAATGTAAATAACTCATTAAGCTTCGAGCCGTCGAGATATGGGACCACAATGAGATAATTCCTCTTCTTACCTAAGTTCTCCTTAATAACATCAATTAATTTATCAATATTTATCTTATGTAAAGCAGAAATAGGAACAATGGGGTAACCTTTATCTTCAACCATAGAAACTATTTTAGATAGTACATAGTTCGTGTATTCCTCAGTTAATAGGTCTATTTTATTCATAACTAGAATTATGGGTTTATTACGGTAACCTATTTCATAGATAATCTTTAATGACTCATTAAGCTTCTCACTAATTGTTGAAAGAGGTTCGCTTGCATCAATAACAAGCAGAAGTAAATCGGCAAATGCTATTTCCTCTAAAGTTGAGTAAAAAGCAGTTATTAAAAAAGGAGGAAGATTTCTTATAAAGCCGATTGTATCAATTAAATAACAGTACCAAGGACCTATTTTTAGAACACAGAATTTGGTCGATAATGTTGTAAATGGCTCTGGACCAGTTTTTACGCGCAAACCAGTTAACGCATTGAATAATGATGATTTTCCTGAAGATGTATACCCAGTTATTGCTATAGTTTTATAGCCCTTTCTTCTCCTACTTATTCTGTGTATTTCCCTTTTGCTACGTATGTTTTCAAGTTTTCTTTTTATGCTGTCAATTCTCTTCTTAATTTCATTATAGTAAACATCAACTTCATACTCACCGAGACCATAGAAACCTGGTTGTTCTCCCATTTTTGCTAATCTAACTTTCTCTTTTGCTCTAGCTAGCTCATAGTGTAAATATGCTAGCTTTATTTGTAAATCTGCCTCTTTAGATGGAGAATGTTTCTTAAAAATCTCAAGAATTATTTCAATTCTATCCTTTGGAACTATTTTTAACTCTTTAGCCACATTATATACTTGCCTAGGCTTTAACTCTACATCAAAAATAACCTCTCTAGCTCCAAGTGATAGTATTTTACTTTTTAGCTCTTCAAGCTTAACATCACTCAATCCATTAGGCAATAGTCTTCTAACCTTCACTATATCTACAATTTTATATCCTGCTTCCTCTGCTAGTATTTTAAATTCATTAAGGTTCTCAGGATCAGTCACTACCGCGATAGTTGGAACTAACAATCTATTCACCCTTAGGGAAGAAATCGCCTAATCTTAAGTAATCCTTTCCTTCCTTCTTAAACCGTTCTATTTTTAACTCCTCAGACACTTTCTCCAACAATTCTATACCTAATAATTTTTCTAGTTTTTTAGCTAACTCTATTGGAGGATATAATTTTCCAGACTCTATTTTCTTTAGTAGTGAAACCTTAATTTTCATTTTTGTAGCTAATTCACTTTGTGTGAGACCTAATTTCTCCCTCGCTCTTTTTATTTTATCCCCAAAATCCTCAACCAATTCGTACTCCTCTTCAATTGGAAGTGTAGCAGGTCTTCTAGAAATAACCGTCTGCTTTTTAGTTCTAACAATTGGGGTAGATTTTCTATGTACTGAGGAAACCTTAACTAAAGAGTATTTCTTTATGCATAAGGAGCATGCATAGACTCTCCTCCCTTCAAATATAACAATATGTAAATCCTCTCTTTCTGCACCGCAAATTTCACAAGTGCCCAAAAGATCAACACCTAAAAATAGTTATTATTAAGAAATATATTTTGAGTTAAGGATAGGGGGTAATTATGAAGAGATTATCACCGCGTGAAATTAAGAGACTAATGAAAAGAATGGGGCTAACTATGGAGGAAATAACAGATATAGAAGAGGTTTTACTTATAAAAAGTGATGGTACGAAGATCGCTATAGAAAATCCAGTTGTTATGAAAATGGTGGTCGGTGACACGGTTACATACCAGATAAGTGGCTCTGAAAAAATTGTAGAAGAGGAGGAGACTGAGGGGATCGATGAAGAAGCGGTAAAACTTGTGATGGAGCAAACTGGTGTTGACAGAGAAACAGCAATTAAAGTCTTAGAGATGACTAACTGGGATATCGCAGAAGCAATAATAGCTATAAAGGGCGAGTCCTAAGATCTACCAATTTAACAGTATCATCGGAATATTAGCCTCCAAAATATAGGACAACGCAATTTTAAGATCATCGATAGACTCAACTGTTAATTTAATCGGCGGTAATCCATTAAATATGGTAAGTAGCTGTGAAATCTTAGATGGCTCAATTATCCCACTCGTATATGAAGATACTAAAATATGATAGTTATTCATCGACAAAAATTTCTCCACAATATCCAAAAACTTAGAATAATAGCTACTTATTTTCTCCAGCGGTAGTTTTATCAAATCGCTTATAGTAATATTAACATAAACATTTGTAATCTCTCCATATCTTACTCCTAAAAACTTACGTTTTTCACATATATAATTATCATATCTATATAACAATTCCTCAAGTAAATTTATATCCTTATCCAGTAGTTTATAATCTATTTTTAACGTTGAAAGAAGAATAAAATTATCTTCCTCAACAAAAAGACCATCTGGAAAACATATAAATCCATCTCTAACTAAAAATATTCTCCTGCCTCTATAATGTTTAAGAAAATTATTTAGACGCTTATTATTAAACGAGAAATCTGTAAGAACAGCCGCACCATATAGCCTCTCGCATCCATAATTGAACACCAGTCTCATATTATAATTATTTAAAAATTCTGAAATTGGAGCTCTCAGTATCAACTTTCTTGGAGAAATATCCAGAAATAAAAGTGGGTTAATAGCTCTCTCTGTATCATTTATACAAAGCCACTCAACATAATCTATATTAGGAGAGTTTATATTACCTATGCATAATCTCTCAGGATATAGAAAACCACAGATATGATCTATAGCGGCATAGTTCTCGTGTATTAATCTCATTATATAATCAGGAAATAACGTAGTCAGATACTTAGCTGTAATATGGAAACTAATACTTCTTAATAGGTTTCTCCAATTTAAATATCGATCTAACTTAATCAGATAACCTACAAGAGACGAATTTTCTACTATACTAAACCCGGATAATAAGCTAAAAATATGATCTTCACTATAATATATCCTAGATTTGGACAAAAGCAACTCACAAATTCTAGAAGAATCATGATCCTGGAAATTTAGGAAATCACGTAGATACCTTTCAACGGAAATTACCCCATCATCAGATAATATATAACGCTCAGACAAAGGTTTGGATTTAGACAAAGAAAATAACTCCTGAAAAACATGTAAATACTTGTCCGAGATTTTATATAGCCCCCTTCCCAGTCTAATTACGACCCCAGCAGAAACTAGCTTATCTAAATGATATCTCAACAAACTTTTAGAGACCCCTATCCTAGCATTCAACTCACCTAAGGTTAGGGGATAACGTGAGGATAATAACTCACTAATAACCTTAGATCTAACACTAGAACTCAACATCGAAAATAAATCCATTAGCCTCCACCATAACTTAAACCAGAAACAAAATCATATTAATTAAGTGTCCCACAAAACAACCAATAAACGGTTAAAGACCCAAAAACTCTTTAATAACAAACAAGCAAAAAATTCTTGGAGATACCAAAAGGGCCCGTGGTCTAGCTTGGCTAGGACGCCGGCCTCGGGAGCCGGTGGTCGTGGGTTCAAATCCCACCGGGCCCACTAAACTAACGAAAAACTTTCTTTTCTCAATTTAAATCAAGAGACATTAAACACCATCTTTATCGCAGTAGAGCTCCAGCAAAATCGACCTCAATATAGCATACCAAAAAATTTTAAAGTGGGGCCGGTGGGATTTGAACCCACGACCGACGGGTACCTCCCTATAAGCTCCAGACCCTCTTCATCCCAATTTTTGGTCCGCGTACCCGTACATATGGTCTGGAGCCCGCTGCGCTACCTGGCTGCGCCACGGCCCCAACCAATAAACCCATAATTATCTGAATAAAACCACACCTATAAACATTTTAAGACAACAAAACAAAAATTAAGAAAAAATAGTCCCCGGGGTGGGATTTGAACCCACAACCTGCCGGTCTCAGTGTACCAGCGGCAGCCGAACCGCCCACCCCACAAATCCAAAGTAAGGGTGACACTACAGCCGGCCGCTGGTGACACCAACCCCCTTTTTGGGGTTGATTCTACCAGGTTGAGCTACCCGGGGCTTGTTTATTCCATTTAAAAATACTTTTGTGGTCATATAAATAAAGTTTTTTGTTTTTTGATAATCTTTTGTTTGATACTTAAGGTATTAGTGTTTTTAGTATATTTTCTGCTTGTTTGAATGCTGATAGTAATGTTTCTGTTCCTACTTCTATTCCAATTATATTATGAGATGGTAAGGTATCTACTTTGAATAGGCTTAGCTTCTCTAAATATTTACTATACTTTTCTTTTTGTGGTACTATCCTCATTGTGAGTGAGTAATTTTTTATTTGATCCTCAGTTTCTAAAACTACAATATCTATTAGTTCTATTTCTTTTGATTTTGCACGTATCCATATATCCCTTCCATGTACATATGGTATATTACGTATGCCGATACTATATATCTGGATATCTCGCAATTTCCTTATAAAATCACGAGTTGCGTATATATATGTTCTCAGTAAGTTTAGTTCATCCATAAATGTTCCGATAATAATCCTCTGGTCTCTATCCTCTACGTTATACATCAATTGATAAATTCTTCTTAACACTTCAATACCTTCAAATACCATATCGATTTCCTTTTTTATATCTAGATTTTTTGTGTCATACGTTATTTTAAAGTAGTATTCTCCATCTGGGTCTATTATGACTTTTATATTTAATCCCTCTTTCCTTCTGAACTCCTTTGCCATTTTTTCCATCATCTCTAGTGTATTAAAAGCCATCGAGTATCTCTTTTTTACCTCTTCAAGAAACCTTTTTTTGTTCCATGCGTATGGGTCATAATTTGGGAACTCCTTTATTAGAACTACTTTATAGAATTCTTCGATTTCATCTGGCAGTTTTCCTGGCTGACTTGTGATATATAATTTATTTTTACTTTTATTCTTATACGCCTCTCCAAAAAAGAATTGATATGGCTCAATTACATCCACTACTCCCAGTTTAGAAATTGACCAATAAAATGCGTTCTTATAATAATATGAACTTAATGCAAAATGAGGTACTATATAGTTATACTTTTCTATCCTATCTAAGAAACATGAAAACAGGTCTAAACTCTCTAAGATATTTTTAAGTGCTTTATTCATTTTAATACCTCCAATTAGTTAGTCTTTTCCTTTCAAAATATAGATACATAGCCCTTCGCTTGAAATTTAAAGTTACAATAATTATCCCATAATGGGATAACGGTAATCCAAACATATTTTCAGCAGATTTTATTGCATAGGCTTGTTTCTCTACTTCAGCAATTGCGTCTTTTCGTTTTAAACTAAGCAACTTTTTATTTGAGAGAAATTTTACCTCATAAATACTCATTCTATTATCATGACTTACCGTGATAATATCGGGTTTAACTCTTAATTTTGATAAAATGTCTCCAAAGTATGATTTTTTATATGCCTCAATAATTAGTTGGTTGGGTCTTTCATATTGTAAAAGGTAAACAGATGCTATGTTTATGGCCATTTTCTCTCTCATAGATACTCCTACTGATCTTTGCTTCTTGAGTAAGTCATAGCTAACTATCATTTGCCTTTTAAATGTGTAGTATGCGTCTTCATTAGCAAACTTTATGAAGTATTCTCTGCTATTACCGAATTCCCTTTTTAAGGTAAAAGTAATAGCCTCTTTAGGAATTTTATACTTCATAAGCTCAATTAATGATGTGTTTGGTATGAATGTTGTTTTAATTACTTTTCCATGTTTATATTGTATTTCTACTCCGTGCTTAGTCGATGATATTTTTGTTACATGCTCTGGCACAGGTCTTCTTGTTTTTCTTTCTTCTAAGATTTTTATGTTTGCTTTTCCTCTTTTTAGTTGGTAGTGAATTGTTACTGTTTTTCTGGTTTCTCCAGGATATTTTGCTTCTATTATTACCGCGCCTCCGTGTTGTTTTTGATATTTCCAGTTTTGCGTTTTTATCGCTTCTCTTGTTTGTATATACGTTATTAGCGTGTTGTTCCTAATCTCGTGTTTTATT
>Ga0190367_1000524_pt1 | contig 27617 bp, 31 predicted proteins | sample 4872181011_MG_FD_171838 | JGI IMG/M metagenome (GOLD analysis project Ga0190367, IMG submission 171838) | Hydrothermal vent microbial mat bacterial communities from Southern Trench, Guaymas Basin, Mexico - 4872-18-10-11_MG | ecosystem: Environmental > Aquatic > Marine > Hydrothermal vents >...
ACAATTTCCAGAAACGTAGATATCCTCCACCCTCCTCTCGTAAATCTTCTCAGCTGAGATCTCAAATAGGTTTCTAAGAGAGGGCTCCTCTGGATACTTCTTAAGACTTATCACTTCGTTTTTAAACCTACCTACGAAGAAGATGTAAAGCTTAGAGTCCGAGTTGTACAAACCACAAGCCAATGCATTCCTAGCTCCGCAATTTAGACAATAACCAGTAGCAGATTTCAGCTCAGATCCGCACGTGCATCTCAATCGTTTAGACATATCAGATGCCCAAGTTTTTCCTTCTTAGTCTTTAAGTATGGCAGATTTAACTCACTCGGCTTAACCTCGATCGGCTCTCTTACAACTTTAAACCCGTACTTCTCGAGTTCTTTTATTTTTAGCGGATTATTTGTTAAAAGTCTTATGCTCTTAACACCCAAATCCATCAAAATCTGTGCGGCGATTCCATAGCTACGCAAATCAGGTGGGAATCCAAGCTCTATATTCGCATCTACGGTATCTTTCCCCTCCTCTTGCAACTTATAAGCCATGAGTTTGTTTATCAAACCAATTCCTCTACCTTCGTGTCCTCTCATGTATATAACTACTCCTTTATTTTCTCTATCGATCATCTTCAACGATAACTCCAACTGCTCACCGCAATCGCAACGAAGTGAGTGAAAGACATCACCAGTTAAACATTCGGAGTGAATTCTAACGAGGACATCACCACAACTTACATCTCCCCTTACAAGCGTTATTATCTCTCCTATCGGTGTTTTGTAACCTATAGCCTTAAAAGTTCCGTAGAACTTCGTTGGAAGTGTTGCTTCTACTACTCTCTCTATCAACTTCTCGTTTTTAAGCCTGTACTCTATTAAATCCCTGATCTCAAAGCAGAGTAATTCCTCATCCTCCGCAAATCTCACAGCATAATTTCTATCCGCTGGTTCGCCGTCTTGAGTTAATATTATTCCATAAACTGCTGCCGCTTTAAATCCAGCCATTCTCGAAATGTCTATACAAGCCTCTCCAATCGCTGGTCTTTCAAGAACTCCCCCTTCTTTTGCTTCTTCAACGAAAATCCTGCCAGGATACTTTACATCACCAATCTGAATCTCTCCAGAAATCAGTTTCTTGATAAAAACAGCTCTATCTTCAGCTGAAATCCTATGCTTCGGATCAACTGGAATGTGATTTCCGTTGTAAAACCTAAACCTGTTCAAACCTAATTCGACAATCTTACGCCACGGAATCGCAAGCCTAATCTCATCACAATTTCTCATAATCATGTTAACGATCTTTCCAGAAACAACCTCTGCTGGGACACAAATAGCCGCTCTGTTGTCTTCGAGTATCACTACGGGCTTACCAGATTTAGCATGAGAAATGATAGATTCCATGTATCGAAATCTCGCTCAGATATTTATAGATTTGTTTTTTTAGATCGATCACGATCTATCAGATTCTTATACTCCTCCTCAGACATCTCTATTATAAAACTCCCGATGTAACCGCATTTCTTGCACTTGTACTTTCCAGTGTAACCTCCCGCATCGAAGACTATTTCAGTTGACTTGCAGATCGGACAAACCAATATCATCTAAATAAACCTTATAGTTTCGAGATTCATTGGAGCCCTTGTTTCGATCTTGTAAGTCTTGTATATACTCGACGCCAAATCTATGCACTTGTTTTCATCGCCATGCACAGTTATGATCTTTTCGGGCTTTGGATTCAGGTATTTAACGTAGTTCATCAGTTGCCTTCTATCCGAATGCCCCGAGAATCCATCGACTGTTTCAACTCTCATTCTAACCTCTACAACCTCCCTTCTCCCATCAACTGGGAACGGTATTTCTTTCCAACCCTTTTGAACCTTTCTTCCAAGTGTTCCCTCAGCTTGATATCCAACGAATACTATGGTGTTTTTCTCATCTCCCGCGAAATGCCTGAAGTATTCCATTACAGGCCCACCGTTTAGCATCCCAGAAGTTGCCAATACAATAGATGGCGAAGATTCATTTATAACTTCCTCTCTCTTCGAAACGGAATCAACTCTAACGAAGTTCTCACTTATAAACGGATTTATCCCATGGTAGAATATCAAATCCCTAAGCTGGGGATTTAAGTATTCTGGATAGGCTGTGTGAATTGCTGTAGCTTCGTATATCATTCCATCTAAGTAAACTGGAACATCTGGAATTCTCTTGTTCCTTATAGCCTCTTCTAAAACGATCATCACCTCTTGACTTCTACCGACTGCAAAAGTTGGAATCAAAACTTTGCCACCCCTGTCTATCGTTTGATTTATTATCTCTATCAGTTTCTCCTCAGCCTCTTTCCTCGAAGGCTGAAAGTCTTGGCTACCGCCATAAGTTGCCTCCATTACCAATGCTTCAAGTCTTGGAAAACTAGTTACAGCTCTATCGAACAACCTCGTCTTCTCGAATTTGAAATCGCCTGTGAATGCTATGTTGTATAAACCTTCACCGATGTGGAAATGTGCGATAGCAGAACCAAGTATGTGTCCAGCGTTGTAAAACGTCAGTCTTACATCTGGACTTATATCTGTAACAACTCCATAGTCAAGTGTGATCGTGTGTTTTAAAGCCTCTCTTATCAAAGAGGAGTCATAAGGAATCTGACTTCCTTCCCTTGCTGCAACCTCTATGAAGTCGAGCTGGAGTAAAACCATTAAATCTCTTGTAGGTGGGGTCAGATAAATCGGCCCTCTATAGCCGTATTTGTATAGGATTGGAACTAATCCGCAGTGATCTAGGTGTGCATGTGTTATGACAACAGCATCGATACTATCTAACGGCTGGATTTCAGGGATGTATAGGTATGGAGTACTATTTATATTACTGACGTTCACTCCGCAATCGATTATTATCTTGCTCTCCGGTGTCTGTAAGAGATAGCAACTCCTTCCAACTTCTCTTGCCCCTCCTAAAAACGTAACCCTAACCCATTTGTCCTCAAGAAGAATCCCCCTATGAATTCTCTCTCCAATTCTCTTGAGTATCTCTTTTCTCTCCTCCTTTACACTCATAAGATAGCTTCTTATGCTATCTATGATCTTTGATTTCACTGGAGGAGTTCTTATGACTTTTGGACTCCATCCGACTTCTTTCATTATCTCTCTAAAAGTCGCTCCACCCTTCCCAATGACAACTCCTGGCTTCTCAGCCTCTATTATAACCTCACCGTTTTCCTCGTCGAAGTATATATTTGTGATCTTTGCCTCCTTTGGAACTATCTCCAAGATCTTCTGCCTAGCCTCCTCTTTAGGTTTTAGACTCTTTGGATCTGGTCTTATGATTATTCTCTTTCTCAGTTCTTTAGCGAGTTTCTTTACGATATCTGCTTCTGCAAGCTCTTGCGGGTTTTCAACGTAGATAACCAAAGTTGGGCCTTCGAACTCTACGTTCTTAATTCTTACACTCGGAGGAATACTTGCCTTTACTTTCTTTTTAATCTCATCGAACAACCTAACCATTTACTTCCTAAACTTAGAAATTATCTCCTCAATCTCCTCGGGTTTAAACTGATAATACTCCTTTTCGGTAATCTTAACAACATCTATTCCATCTCCAGATGCTGAATCCCTCTTCATCGCTGAATATATCGCCCTTATAGCAAGTTCTACTGCTTCATCAACACTCATATCTGGAGAAAACCTGTCTTCAAGAACTCCATAAGCCGTAAAGCTTCCAGAGCCAGTTGCCACTATATCCTTCTCTTCTATAGCTCCACCGATTGGATCTATTGAGTATATACTGCTCCCATCGTAATCGACTCCACCTATTAGGAGTTGAACTATGTAAGGGAAAAACCTGTAGGAGTTCAGTATGTTTGAGGTGAGTGTAGCTATAGCCTTTACAGTAGCCCTCCTCTCTTTTCTTATCTCGTATAAGCTCGTTTCAACTTTTATAAGTCTTGCAAGGAATTGTGCATCTCCAACACTTCCAGCAGTCGTCATTGCAACCCTGTCGGCAACTTGGTAGATCTTCTTAGCCCTTTTACTCGCTATCAGATTTCCCATAGTAGCCCTCTTTTCTGTAGCGAGCACTACCCCATCTCTACAGACAAGCCCAACCGTCGTGGTTCCTTTATATATCATGTCCTCAATCATACCTACATCACTTCTCGTTTTTTTAGAACAGATTTCTCAATTGATATCACTTCAAGGATGTTTTTAAAGGTTTCGATGATTCGATGAATTCAAGCAAAATCAAACACCGAAACGTTTTTCCCCTTTGAGATCTTACAAAATCCAATGAAGAGATTCCTCGTAGTTATTTGTCTAATAGCTCTGACTTCTACAGCTTTAGCCCAATTTGAAAATCCAAAAGTAGTAGAGATAAAAGCCGTAGCGGTTACAAGTGGTGAAAACCCAATTGGGGTTGTCATAAACATAACAGTAATAGTAACACCAGGAGATGGTAGGGTGTTTGTTTCAACAACGCCTTACACCGAGATAGACATGCAGGGTAGTGCACAATTAGCAGCTTTAACTGCTTGCGATTTACTTGGAATAGACTTCTTAAAGCACGACTTCTTCTACGTAATCGAGGCGGATGCACCGATAGTCGGTGGGCCATCTGCCGGTGCAGTCATGACTATTGCAACTATTGCCGCCTTAAAGGATCTTAAAATCAATGACGATGTTTACATGTCTGGAATGATATACCCAGATGGATTTATAGGGCCAGTAGGCGGTTTAAACTACAAGATAGAGGCTGCAGCAAAAAACGGTGGAAAGGTATTTCTAATTCCAAAGGGGCAGAGGTTTATATACGTTGAGGAGAAGAAGGTTAGGAGAATCGGATTCATAAACATAATAACTACAGAGGTGAAGAGAGTAGATTTAGTTGATTTTGGTAAAAAGCTTGGAATAAAGGTATACGAAGTTGAAACCGTTAACGATGCTTTGAGGTTTTACACTGGATACGAGATAAAGAAGCCGATACCGAGCTTTAACATAACAGAATACTCAGCACTTTTGAAAAAACTCGCAGAAGAGATGAGGAAATCCATTAGCCTTGTAGGGATTAAAGGTGAAAGGGTTAAAGAGCTTATGAGAGAGGCAGAGGATTACTACAATAGGGGATTGTATTATACAGCTACAAGTAGATATTTCGAGGCTAAGATTCTCATGAGGTACGATGCGTATAGGGAGAAAATTAAAACAGCTAAGGATTTTGACAGAGAAGTTGAAATCATTTCGAATGAGATATCTGAAATGAAGAAATCCCTTAAAAAAGCTGAGATTGGAATAGAATCCTTCCAGTTGTTTGCAGCTGCTCAAGAGAGGATCGGAGAAGCTGAGAGGTTGCTAGAGAATGCAAAAACCGCTAGGAGTGAGGAGGATGCATTGTATTACTTAGCGTATTCAAAGGAAAGGGTTGAAAGCGCAAAACTCTGGCTTAGCCTGCTTTCAGAGATAAAAGTCGATTACAAGTTGAATTCAGAGGAGATAAAGAAGAGAGCTGAGTTTTACTTCAGTCAAGCCCGTTCAATATTTATTTACGCCTCTTCTCTATCCGGTGAAACCTCTTTGCTTAATCAAGCTTACGATTCGATAGAACTCTCAAGGATTTTACTGAGAGACGGTTTGTACGCTGGAGCTTCAGTAGTCGCAGTGGATGCAATAGTCCAGTCGAGTTTGGCAATAGAGTTGAGATATGGGTCGATAGATGTAAGGGATGCAGAGTACTCGGCAAAGCTTGCTATATCTGAGGTTGAGAAGGCTGTAATTCCAATACTCCCAGTTGCATATTACGAATTCGCTCAAACTGCTAAAAGCGATGTCGTGAAGATAATGTACTACAAACTCTCCGAAAGGTTAGCTAAGTTATTGGGCATTATATCAAAAATCGGAGGTGAAAAGGAATTGATTAGGGCTGAGTTTAGAGTTCCAACTGTAACAGAGCATCCGAGAGCAGAAGTCACACCAGGGTTTGAGTTCTCAATCGCTTTAATTACCCTAATCGTAGCCTATGCGATACTTAGGAAGACATAGCAGAAAAATCCAGCACTAAGAGTTGCGAGGATGTTTACAGCTGAATTAGTGAGTAATCCCATTTCTTCGAGTGTAGCACCGAGATAGCTGTCTACGTGAATTGCTAAAAAGGCAGATAAAACAACAATAGGTATCAAATCGATTGGAATTATCCCCATTAAAAAGCTTGAAATCGATACAATTAACGAGCCTACTAATGCAGAGATTTCACCGATTAGAGATATTCCACCACTTGTTCCCGGCCTAACCCTCCTGAAGTTAGTGATCAGATACACGTTCTTTGCAGTTTTACCGATTTCACTTGCCATAGTATCACCCAATGCAGTTGCTACAGATGAGACAAAGGCTAACGCGAAAAACTCTTCTCTGGTAACTCCGTACTGCAATGCAAAGAATAGAGGTGCTAAGCTATTCCCAAATACGTTTGCGTAACCTCTTCCATACTCAGCTAAGCCTAACGATTCCTTAAGCCTATACTTGTACCTCGACGAGATCGAACCGATTACGTAGAAGAGTAAAACTACTACGAAAAACCTGATATCTGTGAAGAGTATTAAAGTTGTTCCTATAAGCGTTGCACTCATCAATCCGCTTTCGTCTGCGATTCTAAACTTTAAGGCTATAAGACTAATCATAAAAGATACCAGAAAAGCTAAGGCGAGGGATTCGATTGATGTGGTTGGGACATATATCTTAAAGATCGTAAAGGTCGTAGCCATTGCAAGTACAACTGTAAACCTCTTATCTGCATTACTTTCGACACTCTCAACTATAGATGCAGATATCCCTCCCGCAAGGGATAGGAAGAATACATGGGTTAGATCTAATGGATAAAAGTTCACGTAGTAGAAGTATATGAAGTATAGAAGTGAAAGAATCGTATATATTAAGATGTTCCACAGAGCACCCCTCCTAAACTCATGAGCTAAGACAGCAAATACAGATGCACATACTATCTCTCTCGGCAAAAAGATACATGATAGTGCTAATAGAACTGTTGCTATCAAAAATGTATTGAAGTACGAGGTTTTTTCATCGACATCTCTAATTCCAATTTTAATACCGTTTTTTAATGAGTAAATGAACGTAGCAGTTAAAAACAGTGAAAAAGCAAATCTTGGATTTAATTCAGCCGATATAAGTGATAGAAGTGCTATTGTGACGATTTCGTACATCGGGAAGTGTTAAGTACCTCTGCTTTTAAAGTTGATCAATGCTGTTAAAAGTGTATGAGCTCTTACTCAAGAGGAAGATAAAAACAGTCCCAAGGCATGTAGTGATAATAGATTCCGGTGATATAACTGAAGATGCTTTAATTAAGTTTGTGAAGTGGTGTAAAGAGTTTGGAGTAGAAGAGATAAGTGTTTGTGTTGAAAAGGATATTCGTATTAATGCCAACGGGTTTAGAGTTAGATATGTGAAAGACGGTAATGTAGAGGAGTTTGGAAATGGAGACGTAATTGTTAACATCGTATACGATAATGGTAAGGAAGAAATCGTAAACGCTTTAAGAAAGTTGGCTGAATTTGTTGTAAGAGGAGAGATTAATCCCGAAGATGTGGATGAAGAAGTTATAGAACGGTTCCTTTCGATAAAATCTCAGCCGGATTTGATAATAAAGGCCGGAAACGAGATTCCAAGGTTTTTGATATGGCAGAGCATATACAGCGAACTCTACTTCGCTGACATAGATTGGAAATCGTTTAGATATGTAGACTTCTTAAGGATTTTAAGGGAATATCAGAGGAGGGAGAGGAGATATGGTAGATAACCTAAAAATCGTTAGGGTTATAGCGGATTACCAGTTTGGAAAGGGAGCTGGAGAGGCCTTATTCCCAGATTCTTGCAGATTTCTGCTTTCATCTACTGGAAGGATTAGACAGATATTCGATGGAGATAAAAGAATTGCCACAATGAAAGCGGATTCGGGATGGTTTACCTTAAGCATTGAAGGGGCTAAAAGGTTACATAGAGCTTTTAGATATCCGAAGTTGAGAGTTGTCGTGATTGATGATGTTTCCGATTTCATAGCGATGGGGAGGAGTGTATTTGCAAAACACGTAGTAGATGTAGACAGAAACATCAGAGCTAACGACGAGGTATTAGTAGTAAACACAAAGGATGAACTACTCGCTACGGGAAAAGCCGTGTTATCTGCTTTTGAAATGCTTGAAATGGAAAGAGGTGTTGCCGTTAAGGTCAGGCAGGGTGTTAAGAAATGATACTCCTCGTTGACAAATCGAAGAACGTTTTAATAGTTAAGAAGAATTCAACAATTACAAAAAACATAAGGTTTAGTGGAAAAGTAATAGCTGGTATCAACTGCTGCTTCTTAGGGGGTATAGAATGTGATGAATTATACTTATCGAAGGGTTGTGAGGTTTGCGGTGAAATAAGGTGTGAAAGAGTTGTTGTAGGAGCTTATACGAGATTTAACACCATTAAAGCCGTTGACGTGCTTGTGTTGAGAGGTTGTATTGGAAATGCAATTCTTGCAGATGGAGATGTTAGGATAATGGGTGAATGTGTTATAAAAGAGGTTTCAGCTGGAAGTAACCTATTGATAGAGGGTAATTCGAAAATAGGAAAGATGCAAGCAAGAAGAATTTTGGCTTATGAGACTTAATTATTTTAAACAATATTGAGTCATTTTCGTTTAAATACACCTTCGATCTCCCATTCTTTTAGTTGCCTTCCCTTGTAGGTTTCTATCTCGTATTCATCCCAGATCTCCACGTCTATTATCTCTCCATCTTGGCTTATAAATTCCCAAATTTCAACTGGATATCTCTCGGAACTTCTTTCATACGTAGCCTTTCCAGCATACTTAAGCCTGTAAACCTTTCCACTAAATTCAACCTCTTCTGGAGGTTCTCTAAACCTTCTATAATATTTGATTAAATTTGGTTTTATAGATTCAAGTTCAATCTCCTCAAAGAAGTATATCTTGCCGTCTTCAACGCTTAAAAATCCAGATCTCTTAGCAGATCTTATCTCCCACTCCTTCTCTACACTACCCTTGTACTTGTATACAGCTATTCCTATAACCTCCCAAGTTTCTCCGTCGAGTTCCACTATATCCCCCTTTTTTAAGCTTTCCAATGGATTTTCAAGAACGTTAGGCAATTTCTCCTCTTTTTTAAGCACCTTCTTAAAGACGTCAAAAAATACCATTTACAATCCCAACCTCTTCTTTAACTCCTCTAACTTCTGAGTTGTTTCGATTACTTCCTCTTCTTTCACGGTTACCTCCTTGGCTATCTCCTCATAAGCGGTAGCTAAAGCTTCTTCTTCCTCTACTTTTTCCTTCATCCTTTCAAGCATAGCAATCGTATCCGATGGATCGACTTTTGCGAGTTGTTTGTTTATCTTCTTAACGGCTTTAGCAGTAGCATATCTCGCTTTTAGAGTCTTAAGCTCTGCTTCGTATTTTGCTATCGTAGTCTTGAGCTCATCAATCTTAGCCTGTAACTTCACAGCTATCTCCCTTTGCTTTTGTGCTTCTTGCTCCAGCGTTCTCGCATTCTGCTCGTGTATCTCAGCCTTCTGTAATAACTCAGCTACAAGCTTCTGAGCTTCTTCATTATCAATCTCACCGCTCTTAGCCTTCTTAAGAATGGATTCTGCTCTTTTCACAAACATCTTCGCCCTTTCTCTCTCGTTTATCGCTTCTTTCTCAAACCTTATCTGAGTAGTCTTGACTTGGGCAAGGGATTCTATAGCTTCGTTTAATTGTTTCTTTAACTCTCTAATTCCCTCTTCAGTTACCTTAATCGGATCTTCTAACTTGTCCACTACTGCATGGGCTTCGGCTTTTGCTATCCTAAAAATCCTCTTAAGCAGACTCATAAATCTTCACCTCTCAAAATCTTCAAAAGCTCATCACCGTGCTCAGCTAAGAAGAGTTCGAGTGAGTTAATAGTCGATTCCAGTTCTTCTATATCTAACGTGTCAAGCCTAAGCGTTTGTCTAAAAACTAGGAGATCGTTCTCTTTATCTAACGCAAAAGCCCCAAAGGGTAACTCTCTGTTCTTTTCTAAAAACCATTTGTAGTGTCTTTCCTTAATTCTGCCTATGGGCTGTTCTATTACGAGTATAACACCTTCGCAATCTAAAACCATGTTTTTTATTCCTCTCTCTTCATCCTCCACGATCAGCATCTCCTCCTCAGGAATTTCATCCTTAATTGTAAGACCCAAATCTAAAACCATACTCTTCAATTCCTGAAAATCCGGCAGAATATCACCTCCTAAATTTCTGTCTCTCCAAAATATATAAGCGTTGTTGAACAAGCTGATTACCATGCTACTAATGCTAGTAATCGTTCTGCTCTCAACTGGGGCATCCACTATGATATACGAAGTTGTCTTGATAAGAGAGTTTACAGTAACACTAGGATCGTCTTTCTACTCGAGTGCAATCGTTCTCTCATCAGTTATGCTTGGATTGTCGATAGGTTCCTATACGTTCGGAAAGTTATCAGATAGATTCAATCCGATTAAGATTCTCTTCGTATTGGAGTTAGCAATAGCAATACTATCGATTTTTGTAATACCCCTCGCGAGAAAAACCGAAAATCTCGAATGGGAAATTGCATTGATAACGAGTTTTCTAATACCTCTGATTCCAGCGATATTGATGGGTGGTGAGATACCTGCAGCTGTAAGGATCGCATCTACGTTTAGAGGCGTAGGTGAAGCTTCTGGCATCTGCTATTCCTTGGATACCCTTGGCGGAATCTTCGGTTCACTTATATCGGGGTTTGTTTTAATACCGATGTTAGGCTCTTTGAATACGGTTTTAATCGCTGGAGCTTTAAACTCCGTTGGGGCTATAGCCGTTTTAACGTTAAACTACGAATTCAATTTAAGAATGGAGATGAAGCAAGTAATAGCTTTAATTTTAGTAATCTCTTGCTTAACGATTTCGATTCTTTCGTCTGAACTTATAGAATTTAGAACCCAAATAGAAATCTATGAAGGTTTTTACTTGATCGATTTAGCTCAGACGAAGTATCAGACAATAGCAATAGCCTACAATCCAGTATTAGGCAAATGTCTCTTTTTAGATGGCTCACTTCAGATTTCAGATATCGGAGATGAGCCTTATTCTGAATCTCTGGTTTTACCAGCTTTAGTTACGATATTATTGCATAGAAAACCAGTAGATGTATTAGTAATAGGAGGTGGAGATTTGGGTGTTGTGGAGGTTTTAACGAGATTTCCCAGAGAATTCGTTAAGAATGTAACACTCGTTGAACTTGATTCTAAAGTTGTAGAGTTTTCGAAAAAGTATCTAAAGGAGATTCACAGAGATTGCTGGAGAGATGAGAGGATTAAAATAGTTATCAAAGATTGTAGGATGTTTTTAAGAGATGCCGTAAGAGACGGAAGGAAATTCGATTTGGTTATAGTAGATCTACCAGATCCAAAAGATGATTTAAGTGCGACTATGTATTCACTCGAATTCTACGACACGATATACGATGCTCTAAGCGATGATGGAATCATGGTCACTCAGGCTACATCAGCCGATTACGCTTTGGGTTACAACTCATACGCAATCATAGCAAAAACCCTTGGAAAATCTAAATTTAAAGTAGTGAGACCTTACATTAAATACGTTCCAAGCTTTGGCATGTGGGGATTTGTAATCGCATCGAAACGTTACGATCCACTCAAACTCAACAAAAGCGAGATAACCTCAATAATCAGAGGTGTTGAAGTTCACACATACGATGCAGATGTCCATTACGCCATGTTTGCATTACCCCCATGGCTAAAGAGGGCGATCGAAACGGCAGATGTAAACACCGTAGACAAGCCTATACTTCAGATGTTCACTTGATTCCTAATCCTCCACCTAAGCTAATTACTTGCGCATAAGCTACTCCTCTCGGCTTGTATACAAAGGCATTTGTTGGTTTAAACCTTGCTGGTTTGTAGACGTTTCCACAAGCCCAATAGAAGTCGAGTATTGGAGGAGTCATGTTTCCCTTAAGCATAAATTCGTCAAACGATCTCCTCGTGATTATGTTTATTTCATCACTTGGTTTTCCACAGAGTGGGTTGTTTGGATAATATATCGCATAGACAGTTCCAGCGAGTGGGGCGGTCAGAACGATATTGGTATTCTCTGGCTTATACGTGTAATCACTTCTAAGCTCTGCAGAGTCTCCCGTTCTATCAGTAACTATTTTAATACTTAAGACTTCCTTGACGTCTTTGCCAGATGTAATAGAGATGTGCGTTTTAGTTCCGGTGTATACAGCAGTTACATGTGTAAATATATCTCCGTTCTCGGCAGATAACCAGTAGAAGTCAAAGTTGTCTATTCTAGACTTACCACTATCTGTAATGACGAAGCCTACACTTTGCAATGATGACTTCACGTTTTCTAGTAAAAAACTCGCATCGTAGTCGTATCTGAACAGTAGGGCTGAAGAATCCTTTAATACTATGCTATCTTCATAGTGACTTATTGAATCGGGTAAACACAAATCACTTATGAACGATGTCAGCCTAAGGGATTGCAACTGTTCTTTGCTTATACTTTGAGGGTATTCAAAGCTTATCACTCCTTCTCCGATTAATCCCAATAGTACAAAGAATCCTAATACGAATCCTAAGAACAATGCTTCCTTAATCGTATCCTTCCTCATACTTTCGCCTCATTTAAGTTAATATTACAGATACCGCAATAACTGAAACCAAAACGTATATCAAACCAGAGAAAACACCAGCCGCAACGTTTCCCTTCCTAATCTCTTCCTCCAAGCTTATCTTCGGTAAGAATATCTTGTCGCATATGTAAAATACTACAGTCGCTACGAATGTTACGCCAATGCTCCAAGCAAGTGTTGAAACTAAGTCTTCTAAGATCGTGTTTGCACTCGGTGATAATAGCACTGCAAACACGACTAAGCCAACTCCTAAAGCCATTAAACCAAAGAATACTGATGCTGAAACATTTCCATTTGCTATTGCATCTTGTAAATCGAATTTCCTAAAGAATATGAAGTCGTATGCGATTACAAGTATGACGCTGAGTAGCGCACCTAAGAACAACCAAAGTAAAGCTTCGACTACGACGTTCATACTAAGCAATCCCGCTAAGAACATTTAAATCTTGCAGTTCTTAGGCAATTGATATATTATTTCAGTATTATTTAATGATTTTACAATATATTAAAAAATTAATTTTTATATTAGATTAAATTTATTGTATTGTCTATTGAAATAAAAATTAAGATTATCATATTACAAAAGACTTCTAAATAATTAATTTTTATATATAAAAGCATTCTCCAGCATAAACTCTCTCACGATTTATGATTAATGCACCATCATCATCTATTCCTTTAGCTAAACCCTCATAAACTTTTGATAGTGTTTTGACCTTAACAAATTTTCCAATTGTTTCGCAGTTCTCGATATATTCTCTCCTTATATCTTTCCACTTTCCTATAAAGAGTTTAGAGTAATATCTATACAAATTTTTAGTTACGTAATCGAACACGTCAATTAAATTTAGGCTCAAATTCGTAGCTTTATCCTCTAGCTCCTTTGGTATTGGATTTTTCACATTGATACCTATACCAACTACTACGATTGGTTGCTCTACCTCTCCAATTAGTTCACACAGAATTCCGCAAACCTTTTTCCCATTTATTAAAACATCGTTTGGCCATTTAACCTTTGCATTTGGTATCGATTTTGCTACAGCTAATCCAGTTGTAAGTGTTAACTTTGGAATATCTTCTATGCTCAGCCTTGGTTTTAATGTTAAAGAAAAATATAACCCGCCCCTTTCACTAAACCACTTCCTTCCCATTCTACCTCTTCCGAGTGTTTGTTTCTCTGCAAAGAAAAGTGTGTTGGGTTTTCCGTATTCCCTTGCCCTCTGATTTGTCGAATCGACTTCGGTGTAATACCAAACCTCCTCAACTAATTCCTTTAAATTCTTAAAAGCTACATCTGCCACCTCAAACGGTGAGATGTCTGGTTTTGAAATTATTGTATATCCAACACCTTTTCTGCTCTCTATTACGTAATTCCATTCCCTTAGCTTTTCTATAGCTTTCCAGACAGCCGTTCGACTAATCCCAAGTTTTCTAGCTATTTCCTCCCCCGAAGCGTTCAGAGATTTGTAAACTCTAAAAACAGTGTTATCCCTTGTGATCTTCATTATATAAGTCATGATTGCTTAAGTTTTGATTAAATTAACGGTTTTAATTTCAGATAATTTCAGAATATCCTAGATGAAGCTCTAATATACCAAACGGAATATATATAACGAAACGAATCATCAATTGGAATAACTTATAACTTCACGATGCTACAGACATTATGGTTGAATTTTTCGTAGTATACGACAACGATGCAATTGGAGAGTTCATAGCGAGTTGGGGATTCTCATGCTACGTTAAAGCGAAAGCAAGAATCTTATTCGATACGGGTTGGGATGGAAATATACTATTGCATAACTTATCTCTTGCAGGAGTTGAAGACTTCGACTACATATTCCTTTCACATCAGCATTGGGATCACATAGGTGGATTAAACCACGTTATAGATAGAACTTCCTACGTAGTAGTTCCAAAATCCTTTTCAGAAAACCTAAAGAGGGAAATAAGTAGGAAATCCGAATTGATAGAGGTTAGAGATCTAAATGAGATAGATAAAGGCATTTTCACAACTGGTGAACTCGGAACGTTGATAAAAGAGCAATCCCTGCTTGTAGATGTTGGAAAGGGGTTTATAGTTGTCACTGGTTGCTCACATCCAGGCTTAAATGTAATACTAAAGAGAGCTGAAGGAGTTGGGAGTGTTTACGGAGTTATAGGTGGTTTTCATGGATTTAGTAAGGTAGAATTGTTAAAAAACTACAAATTAGTTATCCCATGTCACTGCACTCAATACAAAGACGAGATCTTGAAGTTTAAAAACGCAAAGAAGTGTTACGCTGGGTGTAGTTTTAGGATTTAAACCCAGAAATCTCCTTTGGAATTAACTTGTATATTCCAGTTTTCGAATCACTTAAACAGATCTTTCTTACCTCTTTCAAATCCACTCCTTTGAAAAACGGATCATTTGGTATAACATTTGCATAGAACTTCTCAAGAACCTTCTCAACTTCATCTCTGTTGCTAACCCTTTCAACGTAACCCTCAATTAGTATTGAATAACTGAAGTCTTTAGATATCTTGTGGATTAAGTAACAGGCGTTTTTATTCGTTTCTATACATCTGATCTTTCTACCCTCTCTAAGAAATAAGAAGTATAGATTTCCGTTGTAGTAAACATGTGCCACTGGTATGCAGTATGGCTTATCACCATTTACTAATCCTAAAATCCCTTCCCAAGTCTCCTCAGCTATCTTTTCAATTTCCTCATCACTTAGCACTTCCATTTTTAACCCTTTGCAACGCCCAATGGCAAAAGCTTTGCAACTAAAGTCGAGATTCCAGCTCGATGAACAACTTCAACTACATCGTCACTGAGCTTGTAAGCTTCAGGAGCCTCCTCAGCCAATAAAGCTCCATGAGTTGCTCTAACGTAAATCCCTCTCTTCTGAAGATTTTCTTTCACAGTGCTACCTCTAAGTCTTCTCTTTGCTTCTGCCCTGCTCATAACTCTACCACTTCCATGGCAAGTTGAACCAAATGTTTCCTCCATAGCCTTTTCAGTTCCAACGAGCACGTAGCTTGGAGTTCCCATACTTCCCGGGATTAATACTGGCTGACCGATATCTCTGTAATCACTTGGAATGTCCTTATGCCCAGGCCCAAATGCCCTTGTCGCACCTTTCCTATGAACACACACCTTAACCTTCTTTCCGTCTACTCTGTGCTCCTCAAACTTTGCTATGTTATGCGCTACATCGTAAACGAGTTCCATTCCCAAATCCTCTTCCGTCATTTTGAACACCTTCTGGAATGTTTCACGAGTCCAGTGTGTTATTATCTGTCTGTTACACCAAGCGTAGTTGGCTGAAGCTGCCATTCCAGCAAAGTAATTCTGTCCTTCTCTGCTGTTTATCGGTGCACACGCGAGTTGCCTATCTGGAAGCCAGATTTTGTACTTCTTAACAGCTCTATCCAAAACCTCTAAGAAATCGCTACAAACCTGATGCCCCAAGCCACGGCTTCCACAATGTATCATAACCGTGACCATACCCTCCTCAAGTCCAAGCTTCTTTGCCACCTCTTCGTCGTATACCTTCTCTACGTATTGAACCTCCAAGAAGTGGTTTCCACTTCCTAAAGTTCCGAGCTGAGGTCTACCCCTGTCTCTTGCCCTTTTACTCACAACCTCTGGATTTGCTCCAGGCATAGCTCCGTTCTCTTCGCAATGTTTTAGATCTCTCTCATAGCCATAACCGTTTTCTACTGCCCATTCAGCTCCAACCATGAATATTTCATCGAGTTCTCTATCGCTAACCCTTAATCTACCTTCACTTCCAACTCCAGATGGAACAGCTATAAACAGCTCATCTATCAACTGTTTTATCTTTGGTCTAACTTCATCTACCGTTAAATTACTTCTAAGTAACCTTACACCGCAGTTTATATCGAAACCGACACCACCGGGGCTTACAACACCCTCTTCAACGTCAAAAGCTGCAACACCGCCAATTGGGAATCCATAGCCCACATGAACATCTGGCATAACTAAGCTTGCCTTCTGAATTCCGGGCATAGTGGCGACGTTAGCTGCTTGCTCGACTGCATCTCTTTCAAGCATCTGCATGAGTTTCCTATTTATGTAGAAGTAAGCGGGAACTCTCATCCCCTTCTTATAGTTTTTGGGTAATTCCCACTTGTAATCTGTAACCTTCTTCAAAACGTTCTCCATATTTCTAATCCTATCGAGGGATTTTTAAAGTTTTATAGGAGATACGTTCGCATGGATTTAGTCATCGGTGGTGGGAAGTACGGGTGTAAAGCCGTTGAATACCTTAGAGAGAGTAATAGAGACTTTGTAGTAGTTGATGTAAATCCTAACTGTGAAGTAGTTAAAGTCTTTAATTTAAAGAAATCTGATAAAATCAAAAGCAAAGGCAAATACTTCATTCAAGGAGATTTGTCTAAGGTTTTAGAGGTCTTAGAAATTGTAAAACCAGAATTCGTGTTTCCAACTGCACCAATTCACATAGCGGCTGAGCTTGCAAGGATTAAATTCAATCTAAAGCCTTGGAGTGAAGAAGTTGATAGAATTCTTACGGGTTTGCCTATGAGAGTTGTAGTTTCATGTGGAACTGGAACGATTACCGTTAGCTACAACAGAGATTCTATATGCTTAGAAAACTGTTCCTCTCCAGACGTTTGCCCCGTTACAAAATTGAAAAAACCTTGCCCGATGTACGAGCTTATAAGATTTGCGTATCCAAATGCATTTGTTTTGATAAGTCAACAGCTAAAACCTGGTTTGGGAGCTATACTTGGTGGGGATTTAATTGAATTCTTAAAATGGGCTGAAGACAAGGATAGATTTGTAGTCGCAACTTCTTGTAAATGTCATGGAGTTATAACTGCTTTAACACGTTAGATGTGCCGCTAAAACCACTCTTTTACCCTTCTTTAGCATTTCATTGTATATCTCTATGGCTCTGTCTGTTCTCTCTGCAAATACCTCCGCCCCAATCGATTTCAGCTTTTCAATTACTTCACTATCTACTCTAACTCTTCCATTCGCACCCGTTCCAAATACAACTACCTCTGGCTTGTAATCTAATATCTCTTCTATATCTTCTAACTGAACCCTATGTCCCTCCTTTCTCCACCAGTTTCCGTTGATAATACGATCCCTACAAACTATTACGTCTGTTGTGTAAGTTTTATCACCGATTACAATTCTTCCAAACGAGTAATCTCTTACCTCCATATCCTTAGAGTTTTAACACGTATTATATCTGTTTCGCAGCGATTAGTTCAAATATCAGTTTTGCGGCAAGTGTTTGCGTTATCTTGTTTTGATCTGGTATTACTTCAACAACATCGAATCCCACGATTCTTTTTGAAATTGCACTGATTATTTTTAGGAAGTGAAGTGGATGAATCCCAAGTGGTTCAGGAGTTGAAACGCCCGGAGCATAGGCTGGATCGAATACGTCCATGTCAAGTGAGATGTAGACGTTTTCGTATTCAGAAACCTTTTCTATTACTGGATTAACTCCTCTCTCGATTAAATCCCATGAGTAGTAGAATTCTATACAGTTCTCCTCCGCGAAATCTAGTTCTTCTCTTGAGAAACTCCTAACACCTATTACTATTAAATTACTTCCAAGCTCGTAAACCCTTCTGCTTACACATGCATGACTAAACCTGTTTCCGTCAAATTCATCTCTTAAGTCGAGATGAGCATCGAATACGACGTAACACGAATCCTTGAAGTTTTTGAATACCGCATAGCTAATCGTATGCTCTCCACCGATTGCAATAGGAAAGGCTTCAAAGCTGTTTATGAGTTTCTGAGTTCTAATAACTATGTCATCAAAACTCCCATCGCAGTTTACGTTTCCAGCATCACAAATTCTTACACTTTCCAAATCGATTAAAAAATATGCAGAATAGCTTTCCAAATTCCAGCTTGCTTCTCTTATGGCATTAGGTGCAAAACGAGAACCAGATCTAAAGGTTTGGGTTGAATCGTAAGGAATACCAAATACGACGTAATCCGCTTCTTCAATAGACGAATTGGATAACGAGAAGTAGGAATCGATGTGCATTAAGCCCTTTCTATCTTTCTCTTACCTAGGGATTCCAAGTAAACAACTTCTTTTCCCGGTTCGATTTTATCTCTTAAATCCTCTGGAATTTGAAGTTCAAAGGTTTCATATGTCTCTAAATCCATTAGTTGAGCTGTATCGCCCATAATGCTCAAAACCTGTGCCCTCTTCCTCTCAACTATTGGAACGTAAACCTTAGCCGTAACTGGTTGAACTATGCTCCTCTTTTGCCCGTCAAATATACCTATTGCATCTATTCTAGCCTTAGCAGCTCCATGCTTTCCGGGTTTACTTATAGTTATGCTAACTATTTCGCAAGGCTCATCGTCGATTACGACATATCCACCTTCTCTCAGCTGTCTAACTTCTACTTGCTGTTTCATACAAGCCAAAGCTTTTTAAAAAATTTAAACCTTTCTGTTGTTTGAATGAATCTAAGAGAACCGAATAAAAGGGAACTGAAAGTTATAAGAAATGCTTTGAGGTTCTTCGGATCACTCGACTTTTTAAACGATTACGTAATCCTTATCAAGGAGGGGGAGAAAAAGGAGGCTTATGCACTCACAAAAGACCTATGGGAGTTCTTGAAGGACAAGAAAATCAATTTTACATCTGCAGGTGTAAAAATAGGAGAAGTTGGTAAAAGATTTAGGTTTACAGTTGAAGGTGCTTTTTGGCTTGTAAGGAGGAGGAAGAGGGTATGGGTAAACGAAAAGGGTGAGATGTTGTTTCTATATGGGAGAGACTTATTCGCCTCTTCGATCTTGAGGACTGAAGACTTCAAAGAGAACGAAGTCGTTTTTATATGCAATAGGGATGGAGATATAATAGGAATAGGAAAGAGCAGATATGATTCAGATAAGATAAAGGATTTAGAGGGCAATAGAGTCGTCATAGAGAACTTAATCGATAGGGGTGAATACATAAGGAGAGATAGACTATACAAAGCATTTTAAAAACTAGTTCGACTTTGAGATATGCTCAAAGACGTCATAAGAGATGCAGAGGGTGAAAGAGTTTTTCTACTCGGAAACGAAGCAATCGCAAGAGGAGCGATTGAAGCTGGAATAGACGTTTTTGCATCTTATCCCGGAACTCCTGCGTCTGAAATAGCAGATACGTTGAGCGAAGCTTGTAGATATCTAAAGGAGAAGATGGAGTTTTACGTAGAGTATTCCGCTAACGAGAAAGTGGCTTTCGAGGTTGCATATGCAGCATCCCTCGCTGGAAAAAGGGGAATGGCTTCAATGAAGCACGTAGGCGTTAACGTTGCGGCTGATACACTTTTCAGCTCTGCTTATATCGGTGCGAGAGGTGGATTCGTATTGGTCACAGCTGACGACCCATCGATGCACAGTAGTCAGAACGAGCAGGACAACAGGTGGTATGGCATTTCTGCAAAACTCCCAGTTATCGAGCCAGCAAGTGTTCAAGAGGCTAAGGATTTTACAAAGCTCTGCTTTGATCTCTCTGAGAGGTTTGAATTGCCATTCATACTTAGGACTTATACGAGACTGAGTCATGCAAGTGGAATTGTAAAACTCGGTAAAATCCCTAAAAAGAGACTTGAAAAAGTTGAATGGATGAGAAAGCCAGAAACAGATGTAATCCTACCAGCACATGCGAGGAGACTTAAGCCAATTTTGTTAGAAAAGCTTCAAAGGGTTCAGGAGTACTTCAATAGGATAGATGTAAACTGGATTGAGTATGGAGAGGGAGATATTGGAATAATAGCGTGCGGTTTGAGCTACGCTTACGTCAGTGAGGCAATAGAAAACCTCGGAATAAATCCACCTATATTAAAACTCTCTACAATGCATCCACTCCCTATGGAATTGATAGAGGACTTTGTCTCTGAGCTTAAGGGAGTAATAATTGTGGAAGAGGTAGATCCGTTTGTAGAGCTTCAGGTTAGGGCTGTATGCAATGTAGGTGTTTACGGCAAATTAAACGGGTATTTCCCGATGAACTATGAATACAACGTATCGATAGTTGAGAAGGGTATTGCTAAAGCCTTTAAGCTAAAGCCGAGTAGGAATTACGATGAGATAGAAAAAAAGGCTAACGAAATCTCTTCAATAGCTCCACTAAGACCACCGATTTTATGTCCAGGTTGTCCGCATACGGCTACTTTTTACGCTATAAGGAAAGTAGTAAACGAAATTGGAAATGTTGCATTACCGAGTGATATAGGATGTTACACCCTTGGTATAAACAAGCCGTTCGAATGCGTTGACATAACGATTTGCATGGGTGCAAGCGTTGGGATCTCAAACGGATTGGCTCATGTGTTAAAGAACAACGTTATCGCAACTATTGGTGATTCAACTTTTATACATGCGGGAATTCCGGCTTTGATAAACGCTGTGTACAACAGAGCCAAGTTCGTTTTAGTTATTTTAGATAATCAGACGACTGGTATGACTGGGCATCAGCCACATCCAGGTATTGGAGTTAGGGCTTGTGGTGAAGTTGGAAAAGCTGTTAAGATTGAAGACATAGTTAGAGGATGTGGCGTCGAATTCGTTGAAGTCGTAAATCCATACAACGTGAGAAAGATGATCGAAACTCTGAAGAGAGCTTTGGAGCATGATAGTGTTGCTGTAATTATTGCAAGGCAACCGTGTGCGATTCTATGGGTTAGAGAGAGAAAGAAAAGGGGATTAAAAGTGGTTCCGTATGAAGTAACGGAGAGATGTGATCTATGCTTAGAATGCGTGAAATCGTTTATATGCCCAGCGATAGTTTACGATGGCGAGAAAGTTAGAATAGATGAAAATCTATGTGTGGGATGTGCTGTATGCGTTAAGGTTTGTCCGAATAGGGCTATTAAGCCTAAGAAGGCTAAGTGATTTCCTAATCTTTTATAATTTTTATAATTAATACTTTACTTGTCATTTAATAATTCATTAAATAATATAATAATTAGGGCACTAACCTCTGCCTATCCCTTGGAAATAGTGAAGCCTCCCTGATGTTTTTCAGGTTTAACATCGACATTATCAACCTCTCAGCACCTAATCCCCAGCCTGCATGTGGTGGCATTCCATAGCGAAAAGCCTCTAAGTAGAATCCGAAATTCTCTGGATTTAACCCTTTCTTCTTTATACTCTCTACAAGCATGTCGTATTTGTGAATTCTCTGAGTTCCACTTGCTAATTCGAGCCAGTTATGCATTAAATCGAAACTCTTGCAAATCTCTGGCTTGTCTTCGTATGGCATCGCATAGAAGGGTTTTGATTCAGTTGGCCAATCTACTATGAAGTAATGTCCTTCGATCTCACTGCCTACAGCTTTTAAAGCTGGAGTACTCAAATCTTCACCCCATATTACTTCTTCACCTTTTTTCTTAGCTATTTCCAAGGCTTCATCATATGTAATCCTTTCAAATGGTTTTTCTGGAATTTCAAGCTTTAAGTTAAGCCAATTCAAATACCTCTCACATCTCTCAACAACGTCTTCATAAACTTTGACTATCAAATCCTCTAAGATTTTCATGACTCCGTTGTGATCTGTAAAGCTCATCTCTATGTCTATCGAAATAGCTTCATTCAAATGTCTCACAGTATTGTGCTCCTCTGCCCTAAAAATTGGCCCTATCTCAAAAACCCTATCGAATCCTGCAGCCATTAAAACCTGCTTGTAGAGTTGAGGAGATTGATTCAGAAAAGCTTCTCTTTCAAAGTAACTCAATGGAAAAAGCTCTGTTCCACCTTCGGTTGCGGTAGAAACGATTTTCGGTGTGTGAACTTCTATGAACCCTTTATTCGTTAGGAACTCCCTTATAGTTTTCATAACCTGGTGTCGAATCCTGAATATAGCCTGAATCCTTGGCTTTCTCAAGTCGAGAAATCTGTGGTCGAGTCTGGTATCGAGTTCTGCCGGAACTTTTTCAGTAACCTCTAATGGCAACGGAACATCTGCTTCGTTTAGGACATCGATTTTATCTGGAATGATCTCAAAACCGTTAGGAGCTTTTGGTTCTTTCTTAATAACTCCTTCAACTTTTATAACACTCTCTCTCCTAAGTTTTTTTGCGATTTTGAACGTATCTTGTGGAACTCTCTTTTTTGGTAGTGTTATCTGGGCAAATCCCTCCCTATCTCTTAAAACTATAAAAACTATTCCGCCGAGATCCCTAATCTCATGAACCCATCCGTAAATAACTACGGTTTCACCTTCGTCGAGTTTTGCAACATCACTGGTATACAATCTCATACCTAAGAGGAAATCGATTAGATAGATAAAGTTTTTAATCAGACTAAAACTCGAAGAGATTACAACCCTATGATAATTTTAAAAATTTATACGCGTGTAATTTGAGATTTAGACATTTCTCATGAGATTACAGCTTGAGGTATTAGCATTATATTTTATAATCAATTCAAATCGACGAAATTGGCGTTATTTAGAAAATTTTAATACCATAGAGATGACACGCAAAACAAAGTTGGGAGGTGAAGATTTGAGATGGTCTGAGATAGTATTTGTGATAACATCTTTGGTATTGGTTTTAGTAGGGGCTTTGGGCATATTTCAAATTCATACTAAGCCAATTATGCCAATTCAACCGTTTGAAGTGGCTTTAGGTATGCCTTGGAGATTACTAGTTGCATTATACGTTTTCTTCGTCGTAAACGGTTTTTGCGTAATCGTATCACTTGGCGAAATCTTTGGAGTTTCAAGACTTGAGCCGATAATCAAAGATCTCTTGCTTATGGCGATTATAACGATACTCATCGGTTTGACTACAATAGGCTTAGAAATTGAACAGACTCAAAGAGCGGTATACGCTTTGATAGGGCATGTCAATCCCCACAGTGTGATGTTCTGGATGATCATGTTTTACGTATTAGAATTGATATTTCTTGTAGTTGAGACTTGGTTATACCTCTACGACGATTTAATTGAACAGAGGGAAAGTGATAGCGTCGCTAAGAGATTAGTAGCGATAATCTTAACAATACCTAAAATCGAAAATTCAAAGGAGTTTGCAAAGGCGATTGGTTTCATTGCAGTAGTTACTTCGATAATAGCTATAAGTAATTTAGGTGCTTTATTTAGTGTTAACTATTTGCCGTTCTGGCATGGGCCATTTCTACCGATTTACTTTGTACTTTCAGCGATGATCTCTGGAACTGCTTTAGCTATAATAGGTGTTGTTGTAGCCGACTATGCAAGAGGGAATAAAAGGTATGAAGCCGTTCAAACGTTAAGGGTTGTATTAGGTGCTTCTCTCTCAGTCGCTTTAATCTTTACAGCTTGGAATTACATAATAAAAGCATATCCTACTTCAACACTACTATCAAGAGAGGCAACAGAGGTTTTTGTGTTTGGGAGTTACGCTTTCAACTTCTGGTTTTTTGAAGCTACTATTGGCTTGATCATACCGATAACACTCTTAGCTGTACCGAGATTTGGTAGAGATATCAGATGTGTATTTGTTGCTTCAATACTCACAGTTGTAGGGGTTTTCTTCTTCAGATTCGATTTGGTTACTGGGGGACAAGTTCTGAAAACTATCTCTGGGTTGAGAGTGCCAGCTTTTGAAGCCCATCCTTTTGAAATAATGGCAACAATTGGTTTTCTCTCCCTTGCAGTATTTCTGTATTACATATGCTATAAGTTACTTCCAATGGAGGTGGAAGTATCAAGAGAAGAGAGTTCATAAAGGGTGTTATAGGATTAATCATTGGAGCTTCGACTGTCAAAGCTTTAGGAAAGTCTACATCTAATTCGAAGAAGAGTTACGTGATGGTTATCGATGTTAACAAGTGTATAGGCTGTGGTAACTGCGTTATCGCATGTAAAATCGAAAACGATATCCCTTTAGAGATTCCACTTTCGAGAACTTGGGTAGAGGGATACTCAGTTGAAGAAACAGTTCCAAAGGCTAAAGTTCAGAAGGTTGTAATGAACACCGACAAAAATCCGTTTTTAGATGTGGAGTGGAAGTATTCGAAGGTTTTCTTTGTCCCAAGGCTGTGTAACCACTGTGCTAATGCCCCTTGCGTTAACGTTTGCCCGGTTTACGCAAGATTTTATACAAAAGAGGGGATTGTCTTAGTTGATAAGAATACATGCATAGGTTGTAAGTACTGCATAGTCGCATGTCCATACGGTGCAACGTTTTTACATCCAGAGCAAGGTGTAACAGACAAGTGCACGTTTTGCTACCACAGGATTAAAAACGGCTTAGAGCCAGCTTGTGTATTAGCATGTCCAACTCATGCAAGGATTTTCGGAGATGTAAACGATGAGAACAGCGAAGTTTATAAGATACTTAAGGAGAAGAAGGTAACAGTTCTCAAGCCTGAAGAGGGGACTTTTCCGAGGGTATTTTACATAGGATTGGATTCTCGATTTGTGGAGTGATATCATGAAGCCAAAGGTTTTGGCGTTATCTGCTATATTTGTATTGGCTGTGTATTCAGTACTTCTCGTTTACGTCTTTGGTCTCGCACCGTATATAACGAAGAAGAGTATAGAAAACTGGACAGAGATCGAAGGTTCAAGGGAAAAGAAGTTTTTAGACACAAAGATTTGTGCAGAGTGTCATTATAAAGTTTTTAAGGGGTTAAAGAACCATTCGAGTGTTAGTTGTGAAGCATGTCATGGTGCTGGAGCTAAGCATGCTATAACTCGAAGTAAGGAATACATAAAGATCGACAGAAGTAGAGAATTCTGCTTGAAATGCCATTTGGACATTCCGGGAAGGAATGCAGTCAAAACTGTTAATATCACACATCACAAAGGAGTTCTATGCGTTGTTTGTCATAATCCGCATTCTTAGGAGGTGATGCCGTGTTTAAGAGGTTGATTGTGATTCTGATTTTGCTTGCAATGTTTTTGGCTGGATGCGTTCAAAAACAAGAAGAAATCAAGCTTGAAAGTGTTAAAAACTGTGAATGCCACACTCAGCCGTGGAATTATAGAAGTCATGTGCATGGCGATTTGTACTGTTTAAAATGTCACGAAGTTGAGAAACATCCCAAGATTAACTTCACGAGGTATACGTTCAGCAAGAACTGCAGCAGATGTCATGGCACAAAGCTATTGCAAATACACATGCCAAACGTCACATGTATAGACTGTCACGGTGATGTAAGAGTTATTCACGAGAAATTTGAAAAGAGGTTTTTGGAGGGAGCAAAATGAGGTGGGTTTTGATCTTCTTGCCAATGTTATTGGCAATTCCCATTCTTGCAACAAATAGCGATGAAAAGATCCCAGATTTAAACTGCACAACTTGTCACGTTAATGCTGAAAGGTATATCGAGCACATTAACGGTTTAAAGTACTGTAGGAGTTGTCATGGAAATGACGTTCACTCCATGCATTCAATCAACTGTAGCAGATGTCATGGGAAAGATCCTTTAACAGCTTTTTGTCACGGTTCACCTCCAGACATCACAATTCCCCATTCGAATTGTTCCTCTTGCCATGATACAAACATAATCGTAATTCATCCGATCAGTTGCCAATACTGTCACAAGAATGTAATTGAGCTTCATAGAAAAGCAGACATCGTAGGAGGTGTTGGAAATGTTTAGTTTGATATATTATGTTTTATTAATAATTTCGATAATAGTTTTTGCTTACGGTATATGGCAGAAGTGGAAGTTTATAAACATAGGGCTTAAAGGAGGGGAAAATAGAACTGGAAATGCTAAGAAAAGAATACTATACGTCATAAGGGATGGGTTACTGCTGTTCAGATTATACCTAAGGGAGAAAAAGATGGGTCTAGCGCACTTCCTATTCCTATGGGGAACAATAATCGTCTTAATAGATCTACTTCTGTTCACGATTTCTGTTGCATTTCACGATTTGTTCAGGGCGATCTATCCATCATTAAAGATCTCGATGACCATAGCGGGAGTAATGATCGTCATAGGCTTAATCATCACAGCAGTTAACAGATACGTATTAAAGCCAAGTAGATTCGCGAAGAAGTACGAATTCGCGAAAGACGATGACTTAGTCTTAGTTATCTTCATCCTTGCAATAGCGTTTGGAGTAATATTGAAGGAGTTCGTTAGGTTTAGCGAGTTGAACAACACATCCTTGCCCTACATCCTCTGGGGCTTGCATACTGTGCTAATACTTGCATTTATAGCGATTATCCCTTACACGAAGCTGTTACACATAGTATTCGCTCCTATCAGTATATTTACGAGGAGTGAAAGAAATCCAGGAGTTTTAAGGCCATCGCCGAGTGAGGAGTACATGGGTGCTATAACGCCAAAAGATCTAACGAGGAGGGATCTGTTAGCTAGTTTAGCTTGCATGAGATGTGGCAGATGCCAAGATAACTGTCCAGCGTTTAACTCTGGAACTTCGCTATCACCGATGTTCCTTATTCAAAACATAAGGAGGCTTGAAAAGGTTCTAAAGGAAAATAAAAATGAGGAGGAAATCCTGTTATTGGATACGGTAATGGATATGGAAGGAATATGGGCATGTACAACTTGTAGAGCATGTATGGAGATGTGTCCTGTTTACGTTGAGCAGATGGAAATAATCATCGAGATGAGAAAGGGTATAATTGAGAGTGGTGAAGCCCCACCAGATATAAGAGATCTGCTAACGAATATTCAGAGGCAAAAGAATCCATGGGGTGAAGCCAAGTTTAAGAGAGATCAGTGGACGAAAAAAGCTGGAATAGAGGTGTTAACAGTCAAAAACAATCCAGAATTTGAATACCTGTGGTTTGTCGGATGTGCACACTCCTTTGATGTCAGAAACGTTCAAGTTACGATAAAGCTCGCTAGACTCTTCAACGACATAGGGATAAACTACGCAATTCTGGGAAGGGAGGAGAGTTGTTGCGGAAACGATGTTAGAAGGGTTGGAGAAGAGGGATTATTCC